>Ga0315298_1003011_pt1 | contig 27368 bp, 12 predicted proteins | sample WHS_1_MG_FD_203077 | JGI IMG/M metagenome (GOLD analysis project Ga0315298, IMG submission 203077) | Extremophilic microbial mat communities from Washburn Hot Springs, YNP, Wyoming, USA - WHS_1_MG | ecosystem: Environmental > Aquatic > Thermal springs > Hot (42-90C) | place: USA: Wyoming... | reverse complement strand
GGATGGCGAGGCGAATCGCCTCCCTGCGGTCAGGATGTTTCAAATACCCTTTCTCCTCCCTCCACGATCTTCCAATCCCTTGGGGCCACTCGCGGAGTCCCAATTTTTTCAATCCCGCCTCGGCCTCCTTGATGATCGCAAGGGGATCCTCGGTTCTCGGATTGTCGGAGGTCAGGATCGAAAGATCGCTGGACCTTCCGACCGTTTCCGCCATACGGGGCCGTTTGGTTCGATCCCGGTCTCCGCCGCATCCAAAAACCGTGATGATCCGGCCTTGCCTTTTTTCCCCCTCGGAATGGACGAGGTTTCTTCCCGCTTCGTCGTGAAGAGCCCTCAAGGCCGCGAGGACGCGCTCCAGGGCGTCCTCTGTATGAGCGTAGTCCACAATGACGTGGATCCCCTTGTCATTTTCCACCTTCTCCAACCTTCCCGGAACCCCTCCCACGGCTTCGATCCCCTCCTTTAAAGTTTCGAGGGGAAGATCGAGGCCGATTCCGGCTGCCACGGCAGCCAGGATGTTGTAGAGGTTATGTCTTCCGATCAGCTTCGAATGAATCCGGAATTTACCTTTCGGTGTCTTCACCTGACACGACAGCCCCTCAAAGGTCAGACGAATCTCGTCGGCAGAGATGGGAGAGCGGGAGGTGAGGCCGTAGCGAAGCGTGGGGATCGAAATCCCTTCGACGATGGCTTCTCCTTTCGGATCGTCGTCATTGGTTACGGCAAATCGTCGGCCCTTTTCGCTTTCACTCAGCAGCTCCGAAAAAAGCTTCCGTTTGGCCTCAAAATAGTGATCTAAGGTCTTGTGGTAGTCGAGGTGATCCGAGGTGAAGTTGGTGAAGACCGCTCCGTCAAAGGAGCATCCTCGAACCCGCTCGAGACTGAGCCCATGGGAGGAGACCTCCATGACAACATGGGTGACACCCGAGGCAACCATCTCTGCAAGGATTCTCTGCAGATCGAGGGACTCAGGGGTCGTATTGGCTGCGGCCATCTCTTTGTCGCCATAGCGATAGCGGATTGTACCGATGAGACCCACCTGGAACCCCGCAGCCTTCAGGATCGATTCGAGAAGGTAGCTTGTGGTCGTCTTTCCGTTTGTCCCGGTGATGCCCACGAGCACCAAACGACGGGAAGGATGACCGTAATAGTTCGCCGATACGACTGCCAGGGCCTTTCGGCTGTCCGCGACCTGGACTGTCGGCACCCCAAAAGGTCCTCCTCGTTCAAGGAGAAGGGCCTTGGCCCCTTTCTTAAGAGCCTCGTCCACAAACGTGTGACCATCCACACTCAGTCCTCGAATGGCGGCGAAGAGAAACCCTTCCCCAACGTGTCCGGAATGGTACGTAATGCCCCGGATCTCTTCCTCCATGGAGCCCGATACCCTTTCGACTTCCACACCCTCAAGCAATTCCCTAAGCCGCATACCCATTCGCTCGTTGTACAGAGGGATTGGACACGTGCTGCAACAATCCCTGCACAAGGTGCCCCGTGAAAGGCGCCGAAAGCGGAACACGGAAATCACAGGCTCGACGAGGGAGACCCCAGTTTCAGAAAACAGATGTCCCCCTTTTCAACCACGGTTCCTGCGGGAGGGGTTTGTTCCACCACCCTGCCCGATCCCGAGATTTTGATGATGAGCCCCTTACCTTCCATGCGGGAAAGGGCGCTTCGCATCGTGAGTCCTGTGAGATCCGGCATGATCACCTTTTCGGCTCCATTTCCGAGGCTTCCGACCTGCTTCGTGTCGAGGGTCGTTTCGAAGGTCCCCTCGTTGTCACCCTCCTCACCCGAAGGGCTCTTCCCTTTCACCACCATCGTTCCCTTTGGGTAAGCATTCAAATAAGGGAGCACCTTTTCACAGATGGCCCGAAAGGCTGGGGCCGCAACCGTACTGCCGTAGATCGCTCCCTGGGGTTCGTCGATGACGACCAGGAGCGAAAATTTCGGATCCTCCACCGGAGCAATCCCCATAAAGCTGCTCGTGTAGCGGCCTTCTGCATAGCCTCCAAAAAGACCATCCACTTTCTGTGCTGTGCCTGTCTTTCCGGCCACCTCGTAGCCCGCGGGCACGGCCTCCTCACCCGTTCCGCCTTTTTCGGTTGTGGTCTTGAGAAGCTGGAGGACCTTTCTCGCCGTGGCCTCTGAGACCACCCTTCTCACGACCTCCGGCTTGAACACCTGGACGACATTTCCTTTCTCATCGGTGATCTTTTCCACGATCAAAGGTTTCATCAAGACCCCTTTGTTGGCGAGGGCCGAAAGGGCCCCCACAAGCTGAATCCCCGTGACGGCAATACCCTGCCCAAAGGAGATCGTGTTGAGGGCCACGGGAGGCCAGTAGCGTGGGTGGTGAACGATACCTTTTGCCTCTCCGGGAAGTGGAATCTTCGTTTTCTCCCCAAAGCCGAAAGCACAGAGGTAACGGTAGAACGTCTCCTTCCCGAGCTTCTCGCCCACCTTGGCCGCACCGATATTGCTCGAGACCTTAAGGATCTGCTGAAAGGTGAGCCATCCATGTCTCTTCGAATCATGGATCGTATGGTCATAGACTTTGTATGCCCCGTTTTCGCAGAAAAAGGAATCGGTGGGTCGAACAAGGTTCTCTTCAAGGACCGCGGCAGCGAGAAAGGCCTTGAAAACGGACCCGGGTTCAAAGACGTCCGAGATCGCTCGATTTCGCCAAGCCTTTGGCTTCGACTGAAGAAACTGATTTGGGTTAAAAGAGGGGCTTGAAGCCATTGCCAGGATTTTTCCGGTCGAGGGTTCCATGGCGATGGCAAAGCCTCCCTTGGCGTTCCATCGCTCAACAGCCCGGGCCAGTTCGGTTTCGACCACGTATTGGACGTGCTTATCCAATGTGAGCACGATGTTTCGCAGATGGTCTTCGGCGTTGGAAGGAATCTCCTCGATCATAATGGGCCGGCCCCGGGCATCCCTTTCGACGGTCCACACATGGCTTTTCCCCATCAGAAGGGGATCGTATTGCAATTCCAACCCCTCGAGGCCCTTCGAATCCAAACCCACAAAGCCAATCACCTGAGCCGCCAGGGAGCCATTGGGATAGAAGCGTTGGTTTTCACGAATGAAGTGAATTCCCTTGAGACGAAGGGCTTTAATCTCTTCGGCTTCCCTCGCGGGGATTTTCCGCTGAACCCATTCGAAGGCTCGTCGGCTCTGAAGCTTTCGCCTCAACTCGGTGAGGTCCGTCTTGAGGATCGAAGCCAGAAGCTTGGCTGTCTTCTCGGGTTCGATCCCATTTCGGCAATCGGCATAGGCGGAATCGACTTCGATGCTGACGGCAAGCTCATTGCCTTTCCGGTCGTAGATGATGCCCCGCTTGGGAACCAGCGGGATCTGACCGTATTGCTGCTGGGCCGCCATCTGGTAGAGTTTCTCTTTCTTCAGCACCTGGAGCTGAAACATCCGTCCGACAATGACCGCGAAAGAGAGGAAAAGAAGGAGCCCTATGAAGAAGACCCGGATCTTGAACCAATTCACGGATCGTTTTTTCATCGGATCACCACCACTTGCTCCGCAGTGGGCTTCGTCATCCTCAATTGCTCCACTGCGATCTTCTCGATTCGGCCGTAGGCTTTGAGTTCCGCAATCTCAAGGCGTAACTTCTTATTGGTTTCGAGAAGGAGGCCTTCCTCCTTGAGGGCCTTCGAGATCTCGTATCCGAACTCGATGACCTGAATCCTTGCCCATACATAGAAGAGGGCCGCGGCGACCATGCATGCAAGAAGAAGAACGAGGAGAAAGAATCCTCTTTGAGGAACCGTTCGAACGGGCTTGGTCTTCGTTTCCGTCCAGAGAATTCGATCGTCGCGATGGCCCAATCTGGTCATGGGAACCTCAAATCCTCTCTGCCCATCGCAGTTTGGCGCTTCGGCACCGGGGATTTCGATGCTTCTCTTCCGGAGAGGGCCCAAGGGGTTTCCGCACAAGAAGCCGTAAGAGCGGCCCTCCAATCCTATCCTTCTTCGATAAGTTTCGAAACGATTCCTTCACGAGACGATCCTCGAGGGAGTGAAAGGAAATCACGCAAATCCTTCCTCCAGGCTTGAGGAAGGACCAGACAATCTGAAGAAATCGGCTGAGATTCTCCAGCTCCTCGTTTACCCTGATTCGGAGGGCCTGGAAGGTCCGCGTGGCCGGGTCGATTCTGCGCGAGTGAAAACGTCGAGGGATGGCCTGATGGACGATCCGTCGAAGCTCCGAAGTGCTAAGAATCGGCTGAAAGGCCCTTTGCTCGACGATGGCCTTGGCGATACGTTTCGCCCATCTCTCTTCGCCGTATTCGAAAAGGATAGCCTCGATCTCCCTTTGAGAAAGGCGGTTGACGAGATCTGCGGCTGTCCATACCCTTCTTCGATCCATTCTCATATCCAGGAGACCTTCCTGTTGAAAGCTGAAACCTCGTTCTCCCCTCTCGAGCTGAAGGGAACTGAGTCCCAGATCGAGAAGAACGCCGTCGACCCCATCGATCTTCAACGACCTGAGGATCTCAGGCAGGGCGGTGAAGTTATCTCGAAAAAGCTTCACCCGGTCGCCAAACTCAGAAAGAACCTTTCGCGCCTCCTCAAGGGCCTCGTCGTCCCATTCGATTCCGATCAGCACGCCATCGGGAGCGGTTCTTGCGAGAATCTCGCGGGCATGGCCGCCACAGCCGAGGGTGGCATCCACATAGGTCTTGTGGGGCTCGCATCCCAAACATGCGATCACTTCCTCCACCATCACAGGGATATGCCGCACAGAGCTCCCACCTAAATGCTCACGAGATTGGCCAGCGTGTCTCGCAGCTGGTCAAAGTCGGTCTCCACCTTTCGAGCCTCTTCCAACCATCGTTCCTTCGAGAAGATCTCGATACATTTCCCTTCGCCGAGCAGCACGACATCTTTTTGAAGATTGGCGTATTCTCTGAGGCTCGGGGGGATGAGGAGTCTTCCTTGCTTGTCGAGGCTGCAGTCAATGGCGCTAGAGTAGAAGAACCGATAAAAGGCGCTTGTTTCCCGTCGAAGAAGATTCAGCGTCCCCGCCTTCTCTTCCAAGTGAAGCCACTCTTCATAGGGAAAGAGAAGGAGGCCGCGGTCGAAGTTGGTGATGACCAGGCGGTTGTCATACTTCTCGTTCAGGATCTCCCTGAACTTTGAAGGGATGCTGATCCGTCCCTTCGCGTCGATGCTAAATTCGAACCTTCCCCGAAACAGGCCGCCTCACCCCCTCAGGATTTGGGATCCCATGCCACCTCATACCACCTTTTCCCACTTTGCAATACAAATATACTGAAAATTTTGATTTGTCAAGTAAAATTTTGTAGTTACTGAAATTTTTTCTTTCCCTTCCGCCCCGATTCAATATCTATTGAAAGAGAATGCCCCAAGACCCATATTTTGTGGTTGATTGAACCAGAGACTCCTGCCCTTGGCCAAAGGAATTGGACGTCCTCTATCCCATGACCATAAAAAGCTTCTTCCCTCAGCCACTCATCCCGAAACTTTTTTCCTGGAATCGCCGTGATGAACCCCCTTTCTCAAAGACCGGTGCCTACCGGGTCCCTCCTGGGAATCGAGTTGACAACGGGCTTGAACCTATCTAAAATGGCCTTGAGAGCGCAGAAAGGAGGTTTTCCCATGGTCTCCGAGGCCATTCGAAAAAGGGTGGAAAAGCTGAGGGAGGAGATCGAGTATCACAACTATCGTTATTATGTCCTGGATCAACCCGAGATCTCCGATGCCCAATACGATCGGATGATGAGAGAGCTTGAAGAGCTCGAAACAAAGTATCCCGAGCTTCGATCCCCCCTCTCGCCCACCCAGCGTGTGGGTGCTCCTCCTCTCGAGGCCTTCGAGGTGGTGCGACACACCCTTCCCATGCTCAGTCTTGCAAATGCCTTCGAGGAGTCTGAACTTTGGGACTTCGACAAGCGGGTCAAGAAATTTCTTGGCGAAACGGGGGAGATCGAGTATGTGGCCGAGCCGAAGCTCGATGGCCTGGCAGTGGAGCTGGTTTATGAGAACGGAGAGTTGGTCGTTGGCTCCACCCGAGGGGATGGGGTGAACGGAGAGAACATCACCCAAAACCTTCGAACCATCAAGACGATCCCCCTCAAGCTGATCCGAAAAGAGATATCCGTTCCTGAAAGGCTCGAGGTTCGAGGCGAGGTGATCATGAGACTCGAAAAATTTAGGGCCCTCAACCGGAAACGAGAAGAAATGGGAGAGCCCCCCTTCGCAAACCCGCGAAACGCTGCGGCAGGTTCGGTTCGTCAGCTCGATTCGAGGATCACAGCCGAGAGGCCTCTCGAGATCTATTGCTATGGCCTCGGAGAGGTAAGGGGATGGACGTTCCGATCTCAGTGGGAGGTTCTTGAGACCTTACCAAAGTGGGGGCTCAGAACGAACCCCCATGTTCGAAAATGCCGGGGCGTAGGCGAGGTCCTCGATTATTACCACGAAATGGCCGAAAAGAGAGAAACCCTTCCCTACGAGATCGACGGAATTGTGGTCAAGGTGAACCGATTCGATCTCCAGGCAAGGCTTGGTGAGATCGCCCGAAGTCCCCGCTGGGCCCTTGCATTCAAGTTCCAGCCGAGACAGGAAACAACGAAGATCCTCGACATCATCGTCCAGGTGGGAAGAACGGGCGCACTCACCCCTGTCGCCATTATGGAACCCGTACGGGTCGGAGGTGTGGAGGTGAGCAGGGCCACGCTCCACAACCAGGACGAGATCGACAAGAAGGACGTACGGATTGGGGATACGGTTGTGGTCCAACGAGCCGGCGACGTTATCCCAGAGGTGGTTCAAGTCGTCCTTTCGAAACGGACGGGAGCGGAAAAGAAATTTTCGATGCCTTCGAAGTGCCCGGTCTGCGGAGCCGACGTGGTCAAGGAGGAGGCGATCCATCGATGTATCGGCCTCGACTGCCCGGCCCAGTTGAAGGGAAGGATCAAACATTTCGCCTCGAAACGGGCCATGGATATCGATGGCCTCGGGACCAAACTGATCGAACAACTGGTCGATAGGGGCCTCGTGAAAGACGTGGCCGATCTCTACTATCTCAAAAAAGAGGACCTCCTCCGTCTCGAACGGATGGCGGACAAATCGGCCCAAAACATCCTCGATGCCATCGAAAAGAGCAAAACCAAACCCCTCGGTAAATTTCTTTTTGCCCTTGGTATACGCCACGTGGGCGAGACCACGGCAGACGATTTGGCCCGCTCCTTCGGCAGGCTGGAGGCGTTTTTCCATCTTTCCGAAGAAGACCTTCAAAAAGTGGAAGGGATCGGACCCGAGGTCGCAGCCAGCGTCTATCGCTTCTTCAGGGACCGAAAGAACCGGGAATCGATCGAACGTCTGATGAAAGCCGGAGTTCGATTGATCGAGCCCGAAAAAAGGAAAAAGGGAACCCTTGCCGATAAAGTCTTCGTCTTCACCGGCACATTAAAGTCCTTTACCCGGGACGAGGCCCGAAGCCGGGTGGAATCCCTTGGAGGGAAGACCGCTTCGAGCGTCTCAGCAAAGGTCGACTTTGTCGTCGCTGGTGAGGACCCAGGCTCGAAGCTGGAGAAGGCCCGGGCGTTGGGCATCCGAATCCTGAGCGAAGACGAGTTCAAAGCGATGCTTCGTTGAGGGCCTTGGCCAGAGCGAAAAATCCTTTGACACCGGCGAAGGGCCATAGGACGTCCTTCGATGAGGCCGAGGCATTTAGCCCTAAAGAGGTCGCGGCCGCTGAAATTGCTGCTGGCAAGTGACCCGTCTCCGCACGCTCCACGAAGGCATGCCCCTCCCAAACGCAAGAAGCCAAACCCTCTTCGAAACAGGAAAAGAGTGCTTGGCAAAGGCGAAAAGGAGAAGTCCTTGGAAAGAACGAAAAGGGAGCGCCTCGCCGTCCCAACCGTGTCATTGCGAGCGAAGCGAAGCAATCTCGTGTGTGAGGTTCTGAATCGAGTTGAACATGATCCGTGGGCCAACAGGGCATATCGAGTTTTTTGCCGAGATATATCCCCTGAGCGCCTTTACAAATCCCTTTGGCAGTGTTAAAAGTTCCTTTAGTTCGTCCTCGGAGGATGACCATGAGGAAAGGGCGTTGGGTGGGCCACATTTCATTATCTGTCCTGTTATTGCTTTCTCCCGTTCTGTATATTCCCCTTGCACACGGCCAAGAAGTCGTTGTTTACACCTCCGTCGATCAGGTGTTTAGTGAACCTGTCTTGACGACGTTCCAGAAAAAAACGGGCATCAAGGTGAAGGCCCTTTACGATGTGGAGGCCGCAAAAACCGTGGGCCTGGTCAACCGCCTCATTGCCGAGCGATCAAACCCCAAGGCCGACGTCTTTTGGAATTCGGAGGTGAGCCGAACGATCCTTCTTGGCAAGAAAGATATCTTGACACCCTATCGTTCGCCCCACTGGCAAGTCTTTCCCGACATCTTCAAAGACAAGGACGGCCTCTGGACCGGCTTTTCCGCCCGCGCACGGGTTCTTCTCTACAATACGAACCTTGTGAAAGAGAAGGAGGCGCCGGAATCCATCTTTGATCTGGTCACACCGCCGTGGCAGGGCAAAGTGACGATTGCCTATCCCCTCTTCGGAACCACAGCCACCCATATCGCTGCCCTCTATTGCGTGATCGGTCAGGAGAAGACCGAAACCTATCTCCGAAACCTTGTGAAGAACAAGGTGATCGTGGTCGACGGCAATTCGGTCACTCGGGACCTCGTGGTCGAGGGAAAAGCCCACGTGGGATTTACAGACACGGATGATGCTCAGGTCGCCATCGCCAAAGGTAAACCCGTGAAGATGATCTACCCGGACAAGAAAGGGATCGGAACCCTTCTCATCCCCAACACGATAGCCCTCGTCAAGAAAGGCCCCAATCCCGAAAACGGGAAGAAGCTGATCGACTACCTTCTCTCGGCGGAGGTGGAAAGTCTGCTCGCTTTTGGCGAATGCGCCCAGATGCCCCTCCGGAAGGGAGTGAAGAAGCCCCCCTATCTTCCCGATATCTCTGAGATCAAGGCCATGGAGGTCGATTATTCGGCTGTGGCAGATCGGATCGAGAAATCGTCTCGTTTCTGCCAGGAACTTTTCATAAGAAAATGATCGCCGCCAAACCGTGGCGTTTTCTCGTATTCGTCTTCGCTTTACTCATCTTCTACCCGATTGCTGTGCTCTTCGTGGAGAGCCTTCGGGCAGAGGGAGGATCGATCTCTCTCGAACCCCTCAGGAGCCTCCTCTTGACTTCGAGGCAACTGGGTTTGATGAAGACGAGCCTCACCCTTGCGGCGGGAACGACGCTTTTTTCCCTCCTTCTGGGGGTGGGATTCGCCTTTCTCCTAAACAGAACCGATCTGCCCCTGAGAAATCTTTTTACCTACCTTTATATTCTGCCCCTCGCCCTGCCTCCCTATCTTCAGGCCATCGTCTGGACGAAGTTCTTCTCTTCCGATCAGGGCATCCTTCATTGGCCGTCCATCTTCGGCATCCCTGGAGGGATTTTCGTCTACACGCTCTGTTTCTTCCCTTTTGTCACCCTTATCGCCTCATCGGGCCTCCAATCGATCGATCCTTCCCTTGAAGAGGCCTCTCTTTCCTGCCGAAACCCTCTCGCAACGATTCGGAGGATCACCCTTCCCCTCATTACGCCTCACATCACTTCAGGGGCGATTCTCGTGTTTGTCTTCACCCTTGTCAACTTCGAAGTGGCGGACATCCTTCGTTTGAAGGTTTACCCGGTCGAAATCTTCATCCACTTCAGTGCCCTCTACAACGAAAGGACCGCGACCCTGCTTTCCGTTCCACTGATCTCCTTGGCCATGGCTCTGATCTGGGGTCAGATGGCTCTGATGCGAGACAAATCCTACGCGAACCTCGATTGCATCGGCCGGGGAAGAGAGCTCTTTCGGTTGGGCTCGTGGAAACCACTCGTCACGGCCTGGGTTGGCGGAACGATTGGAATCTCACTTCTTATCCCTCTCTACGTGATCTTTCGAGGAGCGGGTTCGGTCGAGAACTACGTCAAGGCCTTCGAGAGCACCCAGGACCAGATCGTCTACAGTCTTTGGGTCGCGGCCGGAAGCGCAACGGTGATGGTCGTTTTCTCCTTTGGCGCCTCGTATTACCTCGAAAGGGGAAAGGGGATCCTTCGGAGGGTTCTCGATTTTCTCATCCAGACGCCCTTCGGGATCCCATCGATCGTTATGGGAATCGGGCTGATCCGAGCATGGAATCATCCAGGCCTCGATTTCATTTATGACAGCTCAGCGATCTTGATTATGGGCCTTGTGGCCGGTTACGCTCCCTTTGTCATGAAAGTATTCTCTTCCAAGATCAAACAGATCCCCGTCGAGTGGGAAGAGGCGGCCCTCCTTGCTACATCGAGGCGCAGGGCCATCGTTCAAAAGATCCTTCTTCCCCTCTCCATGCCGGCCGTGATGGCGGGTTTCCTGATCGGGTTCATCCTTTCCCTTTCCAATCTCGGAACGGCCTTGCTCGTGAGCGCTCCTGGAAGGGCGACCCTCCCCATCAAGGTTTACAACTTCATGCACTATGGAGCCGAGGAGATCGTCTTTGCATCCAACCTCCTACTTCTCGGGTTGATCGCTTTCGCTGTGGCCGCTTTTCACTTGGGATTCCAAAGGATCCGAAGAGAGGAGCAACGATGATCGAAATCATCGACCTCTCGAAAAAGATCGGGCAACAAAACGTTCTGGAAGATATTACCCTGAGTGCCGAGGAGGGTTCTCTTCTTGCCATCCTCGGTCCATCGGGGTCTGGAAAAACGTCTCTTCTTCGATTGATCGCCGGTTTTGACCGGCCTTCTCAAGGGGAGATCAGGTTATCGGGCCGCACCGTCAGCTCTCCGACCCTTCTCGTGCCTCCAGCTCGAAGACAGGTGTCGATGATCTTTCAAAGCCTTGCCCTCTGGCCCCATCTGACCGTTGAGGGAAATATCGAGTTCGTGATGGATGGAAGGTATCGTGATAACAGGCAACGGGGCCGCAAAGAGAGAGATCGTCTCCTATCCATGATGCACCTGGAGCCTTACCGGACCCGTTATCCCGGTGAACTTTCCGGAGGAGAAAGGCAGCGGCTTGCTATCGCACGGGCCCTGGCATCGGACCCCGAATACCTCCTTATGGACGAACCCTTCAGCAATCTCGACGACCTTCTCAAAGAAGAGCTTCTTCAAATGACGCTCTCTTTGAAAGGCGAAAACGGCCTCACGATCGTTTATGTGACGCATAATATCGACGAGGCCCTCTTTCTTGCCGACCGAATCGCAGTCCTTCGTGCCGGCAGGATCATCAAGATGTGGGAGGGAGAAGCGGTCAAGAATCTTTCGAGAGAGGAAGTGCTTCAAAAAGGCTTCCGAGGAGCACCGTAGAGAACCTTCAAGGCTTTAGCAGAATTGGGAACCTCAGATCTCCCCACGATGGAGAGAAAGAGGAGAGGGTAAATCGAAAAGGGATAGAATAGATGATGATGTTACACCTGCTCATGACCATCTCACTTTGGACGGTCCTCCTCAACACCCCCCCGGTCTCGGCAGAACCGAAGGTTTTTGCAACGTGGGATGGCTTCGAAGCGGACAAGTTGGCGTCGATTTGGCTGATCAAGAGGTTCATCGCGCCCGAGGCCTCCATCGTCATCCATCCGAAAGGGAAGGTGATCAAAGACGCCATTCAGTTCGACACGCCTCATGCCTCGATTACCCGAAGGTTCAACAAATCGACCTTTGAAGTGTTTCTTGAGCACTACCGGATCAAGGATCCGAAGCTCGTTAACATCGGCAAACTCATCCACGACACCGAGATCAACACGTGGGAACGGAAAATGTATCGGCGAACGAGGGAACTCGAGGTCCGAGTCCTGGACCTTATGGAAAAGCACAAGAAGCACGATGAACTGATCGCAAAGGCCTGTGAATACTTCGACCATCTTTACGCCACCCTGCCTCGCGAGCTCGAGCCCAACTGATTTTTGGAGACGAGTCAAATCACGTCCGCTCGTGTAAACTCGGTAGGGCCACCTTGCAACGTGGCCCTCCATCCGGCCCATTGCGATATCGGCCACTCTTGGAAGCCGCTATTTTTCAGGCCTCTGTTGACCAAAAAAATGCTTGACAAATGGGTTTATGGTCGATATGATATTTGAAACGTTATGGTTTGAGGACCCCTGATGGGAGGTTGGGTTCTTTGTGAAATTGGATGATTGAAAGAAACCGCCTATGAGGGGTTTTTTGTTTGCGTCTTGTGGGAAAAATGGGGGTAACTGACGATGAAGAAATCAAAGACCACGCCTCTCGTCCTGACGCTATTCGTCCTGATGCTTTTCCCGCTCGTGGCCCATGCCTTACCGGGTGATCTCGACGGCTCGGGTCGGGTCGATGGCTACGACCTGATCCTTTTTGGCCGGGCCTACGGATCGCAGAGTGGAGATGCCAACTGGAACTCGGAGGCCGACCTCAACGGCGATGGCAAGGTCGATAGCGCCGATCTAAGCGTTCTTTCAGCTCAGTTCGGCAGCACAGGCCTCTCCTTTGGCCTCTGGGTCGGGGATCAGACCAGCGGAACCCTCCGCGTCCGTAAGCTTTCCAATAAAGGGAATCAACTCGTCAAGGTGGGCGATTTCACAACCCCTATTTCTATCTCGAGCAATGTAACCACGGGCGAGGTCTGGGTGGCGGATCAAGGCCTTGACAAGGTGAAGAAGCTCGATCCTTTCAGTGGAGCGACGCTTCTGACCGTTAACGGGATCGATGCCCTTTCGATCTCGGTCAATTCGAAGGATGGTGCGGTCTGGGTGGCCGATTACAACGGCAATCGGGTGATCAAGCTTTTGCCCACTGTTTACGATGGTTATACGATCGGGACCCATACGGGGTCTCATATGACGATCACAGGTTTCAACCGACCCCGTTCCCTTTCGGTCGATCCCGAAAGGGGTGTGATCTGGGTGGCCGATACGAACAACAACCGTGTGGTGAGGCTTTCGCCGGATGTGACCGATGGCTACAATATCGGGACGGATACGGGGAAGCACGTGGTGAAGACAGGGTTTAGTTCCCCCTATGCGGTTTCAGCGAACAGTTCGGACGGGACGCTCTGGGTTGCAGACTACGGGAACAACGCGGTGGTGAAGCTTTCCGCCACCGGAACGACGGAGATCTACAGACTTGGAGGATTTAACCACCCCTATGCACTGAATGTGAACTTCATCGACGGTTCAGTATGGATCGCTGACATGGGAAACGACCGGGTGGTCAGGCTCGCTTCCGACGGGGCGATTCTGGCCGTCATCACAGGGTTTAACGACCCTTGTGCCGTAGCGGTGAATCCAGTCGATGGGAACTGCTGGGTGGCCGACTACTACAACAATCAGGTCGTAAAGCTCGCTCCGAGCGGAGCGGAGCTGTTGAGGGTGAGTGGTTTTTATAGACCGATGGCCCTCTCAGTTACGCCCGATGCGGTATCGGATCTGAAGTATCCCACGGCTCAGGCGTCGCTCAGTTCGAACAGCGCCGATGTGGGAGAGGTGATCACCTTCACCGGTACAGGGACGGACCCGGACGGAACGATTGTCCTTTATCAGTGGGATTTTGATGGAGATGGGACCTTTGATTACTCCTCGGCAACGAGCGGTATCACAACCCATGCTTACAGCAATGTGGGCATCTATAATCCTGTGTTTCGGGTGACGGACAACGATGGGCTGACGGCCACGGACTATACCCAGCTTGTAAGGATAGGCCGCCTGACGGCCATCGCTGGAGCGAACGTGACGAGCGGAAACGCGCCTTTGGCCGTCAACTTTACGGCGGCCTTTATCGACCCGATCGACGGTTACGTCGACAGCTACCAATGGGATTTCGATGGGGACCACATCTTTGACTATTTTTCGGAGACGACCGGAAACACTTCTCACACGTATAGCACGGCCGGAACTTATCAGGCCACGTTGAAGATTGTCGATGGGCCCTATACTGCAACGGACACGATCACGATCACGGTCCTTCCCTCTTCGCCCACGGCTTCGGCGAGTGCCACTCCCACTGCCGGCATTCAGCCCCTGAACGTGAACTTCACAGGGTCAGGAACAGACCCCGATGGTAGTATTGTTCTTTACGAGTGGGACTTCAATGGCGATGGCATCTTCGAATGGTTTTCAGTTTCGAATGGAAACGCGGCGACCACCTATACGGCACCCGGGTTGTATAGGGCGAAGTTTCGTGTGACGGATAACGATGGTTTGATGGACACCAAAGAAGTCCCGATCAGCGTAGGGCAAGCCCCTCCGGTGGCGGTGGCCAATGCGGTGCCGACCAGGGGATACCCGCCTCTTACGGTCAGTTTCAACGCCACAGGGAGCAACGACCCAGGGGGAAGCATCGTTTCTTACGAGTGGAATTTCGAGGGCGAGTGCGCGAATATCGCAGTTTTCAGCGACGACATGGAGAGCGGAACCGGGAACTGGACGGTGGACCAGCCCTCGTGGGCCCTTATCGATTGGGACTCCCATAGTCCTTCCCACGCGCTCACCGATAGCCCCGGAGGAAATTACCCCAACTATGCGAACTACTCTCTCATTTCGAAAACGATGGATCTCAGCGGTTGGACATCCGGTTCGCTCAGTTTCTGGCACCACTACGAGACGGAATCCGGACACGACTTTGCCCGGGTGGAGATCTCGACCGATGGCGGAACCTCGTGGACCGAGCTCGCCCGGTATTCCGGATCACTTCCGTCCTGGACCCAGGTGCAAATCGATCTCGCTTCGTACCTGCCCGGCGCCAACGTCAAAATACGTTTTCGTCTCACTTCAGACGGGTCGATCCCCTACGACGGCTGGTACATCGACGATGTGGCGATCACGGTTTGCGATCCCACCTGGACAGCGAGCGCCGACGGAACGGCATCTCATACTTACACGACCGTTGGGGATTATACGTCAACCCTGAGGGTCACGGATAACGACGGAAACAAAGCCACAGCCACTGTTGGCATTTCGGTCATTCCGCTCACGCAGCCCATGGCCAGTGCGAACGCCTCTCCCACAACGGGCACAGCGCCCTTGTCGGTGACTTTTACGGGAACGGGGCTCGATCCGCAAAAGAACGACGGAACTCCGGGAGGGATCACCAACTACCATTGGAATTTTGGCGAGGAGTATGTCTGGGTTGCGGATACCTCGAATAATAAAGTCGTGCGGCTCTATCAAGACGGAAGCGGCGAGGTGGTGAGAAAAGGCGGCTTCAACGATCCATATTCGGTTTCGGTCAACCCGACCGATGGAACGGTTTGGGTAGCAGACTACTATAACAACCAGGTGGTCAGGCTTTCGGCCGATGGAAGGACGGAGCTGGCCCGGGTGGGTGGATTCTATCGTCCTACCTCTGTATCGGTCAACCCGACCGATGGAACGGTTTGGGTAGTAGACAACTATAACAACCAAGTGGTGAAATTGAAAGCCAATGGATCCGGCGAGCTGGTGAGAAAAGGGGGGTTTAACTACCCCCTCTCCGTCTCCGTGAACCCAACAGACGGAACCGTTTGGGTGGCCGATTATTCTAACAACCAGGTTGTCAAACTCGGGGCGGACGGAACCGAGCTGATCCGAGTGAGCGGGTTTTCATATCCCGTCTCGGTCTCCGTCAATTCCACCGACGGTTCTGTCTGGGTGGCGGATTACAGCAACAACCGGATCGTGAAGCTTCTTTCATCCGTTCCCAATGGTTACAACATCGGGACGAACACAGGCTCCCACGTGATCCTAACCGGGTTCAATCGCCCTTCCTCGGTTTCGGTCAACTCGAACGACGGGACTTGCTGGGTGGCGGACTACTACAATCACAAGGTGGTCAAGGTCAAGGCCGACGGAAGCGAGAAACTCGTCAATGTGGGAGGGTTCTATTATCCGATTTCAGTCTCCGTCAACTCGACCACAGGCGTTGTCTGGGTGGCCGATTCTTACAATAACCAGGTCGTGAAGCTCGACCCGAATGGCGCCCAGCTTGCGAGGCTGAGCGGTTTCAGCTATCCCAGGGCAGTGGCCGTGGTCGATACAGGAGCGGGCAACTACTTTTCCTCTGCTTCGACGGGCAACACAGCTCACACCTACCTGGCCCCGGGGATTTACAAGGCGATCTTTACCGTAACGGACAGCGATGGGAACAAGGATACGGCGAGCGTTGGAATCCGGGTGTATGGCATTCCATCGGTCACGGCAGGTGCGAGTGTGACGAGTGGCTCTGCCCCCCTCGAGGTCTTTCTTTACGGCAATGCGAGCGATCTCGATGGAACGATCGTCAAGTACGAGTGGGATTTCAATGGCGATGGGACTTATGACTGGAGCTCATCGACGACGGCCAGCGTGAGGCATGTCTACTCGACCGCAGGTAGTTATACTGCCAGGCTCCGCGTCACCGATATGGATGGCTACACGAATACGGCCACCGTGACCATCACGGTCAATGCTTCAGCACCCACGGCCAAGGCCGGTGCCGCGCCCATCAAAGGCAACGCTCCACTCCTCGTCAACTTCTTTGGCTCGGGGACGGACGCCGACGGAACGGTCACGGGATACGCCTGGGATGTGACCAACGACGGGACCTACGATTATTTCACAGCGAATCCAACGCACACTTACAGCAGTCCGGGCACCTATACGGCAAAGCTCCGGGTGACGGACAACGACGGCCTCACGGCCACCGATACGGTTCAGATCCAGGTCAACCCGGCAGGAACTCCATCCGCCCTGATGTATGCGGAGCCAACACAGGGAGTAAATCCATTGACCGTTCGCTTCTGCGGCCACGGAATCGATCCGGATGGGACGATTTCTTCCTACGAGTGGGATTTTGGGGCCGGGAGTGGCTGGACAACCCCAACGGCAACCCCTCCCACAGCTTTTGGGGACAAGATGGAGGACGGAACGAACGGCTGGGTTGCCGATGCTCCCTGGGCGAGAACTTATGCCGACTCTTATTCTCCATCATACTCCTGGACGGATAGCCCTGGGGGAGATTATGGGAACAATGTCAATGCGGCCCTTACGTCGAAAACGATCGATCTCACGGGGACCCTATCGCCCAGGCTCATCTTCTGGCACAAGTACGACCTGAGGTCAGGGGATTACGGGAGGGTCGAGGTTTCGGGCAACAATGGTTCTACTTGGAGCGAGCTTGGAAACTTCACCAATGGGACCTTGAGCACGTGGACGAAGCAGGAGTACAGTCTTTCCGCCTACAAGGGAAACGCGACGGTCAAGATCCGGTTCAGACTGACAAGCGACGCTTCGGGAACAGGAGATGGCTGGTATATCGACGATGTGTGGGTGGGGGACTGCGTGAGCTATACCTACCCGAATCAAGGTCAGTATACGGCAAGGCTCCGGGTGACGGACAATTCGGCGAAACAGGACATCGCCACCGAGAAGATCACGGTCTTTGCCAATCAGAACGTCTCCTTCGTCTGGGTGGCGGATTATAACAATAGCCAGGTGGTAAAGCTCTCGGATGAGGGAGAAGTGCTTGCGAGGATCAGCGGATTTTACTACCCCAGAGAGCTGAAGGTCGACCCGACCAATGGAGATGTCTGGGTGGCCGACACTTACAACAACCGGGTAGTGAAGCTCTCGGGAAGCGACCAGAATGGTTACGACATCACCAAGACGAACACTCCCGATTCGAGCCGAAGCCAAAACGGCGGCTTCCTTTCGGGAAGCGCGGCCTTTGGAGCCGGAAAGTTCGGCAATGGGTTGGTCCTAACCGGTTCCGGAGGATATGTCCAGATTCCTGACTCAACGGCCTTTCGTATGACCTCATGGACGATGGAGGCCTGGATCAATCCGAGCAGCCTGACCGGAGTGAGGACGATCGTGGGCAAGGTCAGCCAGGGGAAGGATTTCGCATTGGTGCTAAACGGGAACAAACCTGCTGTTTTGATCTACCAGGGAGGAAGGCAATATGTCTCGTCACCCGATGCCCTGACCACCGGAACCTGGTATCATGTGGCAGGGGTTTACGATCCATCGAGCGGCAAGGTGTTGCTCTATGTGGATGGGACGAAGAAGGCGGAGGCCACCTGGACTCCCGATACTTCGAACACGGATCCCCTTTTGATTGGCAGGTCCTATTGCTGCTCGGGAGAGGCCTTCCTCGGAACGATCGACGATGTCAGGATATGGAATGTGGTGCGCTCGGCGACGGACATCGCGAGCGCCCGAAACTCGGAGCTCACGGGCTCGGAGTCGGGTCTTGTCGGTTACTGGAAGTTCAATAGTTCGAAAACGTACAGCTTTTCAACGGGATTCTATTATCCCTTTTACATAGCTGTCGATCACACGGACCACAGCGCCTGGGTCACCGATTATTATAACCACAAGGTGGTCAAGCTCGCATCGGATGGGACGGAGACTCTACGGCTTAGCGGTTTTTCTTCCCCTCGTCGGGTTGCCGTGTATCAGGCGGATCGAAGCGTTTGGGTGACGAGCGAAAATCAACACCAAGTAGTCAAGCTGAGCTCTTCAGGTACGGAACTTCTGAGGATCGGCGGTTTTTACAGCCCCATTGGCATTGCCGTCGATCAGGCCGATGGAAGCGTTTGGGTTGCCGATTTCAACAACAACCGGGTGGTGAAGCTCTCCTCGATGGGCACGGTCCTCTATAGCATCGGAGGATTCTATAGACCCGTGACCGTGGCGGTCAACCCCAATGACCGCAGTGTCTGGGTGACAGATCACTACAACCATCAGGTCGTGAAGCTATCGTCCACGGGCTCGGAGATTGCAAGATTAAGCGGGTTCAACTATCCCCATGACCTGGATGTCAACCCCAAGGACGGGACGGTCTGGGTAACGGATCATTCTAACGACCAGATGGTGAAGCTTGCTCCCGATGGCACCGAACTTCTAAGAATTGGCGGCTTCTACCGCCCGATCGGGGTTTCGATAGACGATGCCTCGAGAAATCTCTCGTCTCCTCCAGTTGCCACATCGAACGCGACGCCCACGAGCGGCGATGCGCCTCTGACCGTCACCTTCACGGGCAGTGGCACGGGAACTATCGTCCGGTATCAATGGGATTTCGACGGCAACGGGACCTTTGACTACGATTCGGCTTCCACTGGCAACACCACGTATACCTACACGGTGCCTGGCACTTACAACCCCGTCTTCAGGGTGACGAACAACGCAGGGCAGATGGATTACGACGCCTCTCATACCATCTATGTTGGTCCGTTAACGGTCTTTGCCACAGCATCTCCTTCCACAGGGAATGCGCCTTTGAATGTAACCCTGAACGGCTACGTTCGAGGCCTTGGCCCAGGCAGATCCATCGTCAAATACGAATGGGATTTCGAAAGCGATGGGATCTTCGATTGGAACAACGCGTCGAGTCCCAAGACCACCAAGAATTACACGCGGGGTGGAACCTATGCGGCGGTGCTGAGGGTGACGGATAACCTCGGCAATCAGGCTTACGGGAGTGTTACGGTGGTGGTGAACAAGGTGGGTCCCACGGCCACCAACAATGCCACACCTACGAGCGGGGCTGTGCCGCTACTGGTGACGCTTAACGGTTTTGGAAGCGACGCGGATGGGTCGATCGTCCTCTACGAGTGGGATTACGATGGCGACGGGGTGTATGACTGGTTCTCCACCTCGACGGGGAACACCTTCTTCACCTACACGGCTGTGGGCACCTATACGGCCACCCTGAGAGTAACCGACAATGATGGGTTCACGGCCACGGCGAGCCGAACGATCACGGTGACGAATCGTCAGGATCCGCCTTCAGCCACAGCTTCGGCTGATGTGACGGAAGGGCCGGTGCCGCTCACGGTGAACTTCACGGGAACGGGAAACGATCCCGACGACGGCCAGATCGTCCTCTATGAGTGGGACTTTGACGGTGATGGAACGTACGACTGGAGTTCGACGACCACAGGGAACACCTCTTACACTTACACCACCCCTGGGCAGTACAACGCAACGCTTCGCGTGAAAGACCTGGACAATCTGACGGCGACGGCTAGCGTTCTGATCACGGTGAAGCCGGTGGGATCTCCAAAGGCTGTGGCCAATGCCGCGCCCACTTCGGGCGATGCGCCCTTGACGGTAAACTTCAGTGCGACAGGTTCTTACGATCCGGATGGATCCATTGTCCTCTACGAGTGGACCTTTGGCGATGACATCGTTTGGGTGGCCGATTACGACGCCAACCAAGTTGCCAGACTGGAGGGTTATTTCAGCGAGACGAGGTTAAGCGGCTTCAACCTGCCTTACAGGGTCTCGGTGAATCCCAACGACGGGACCGTGTGGGTGACGGATCATCTGAACGACAAGGTGGTGAAGCTCAAGGCCGACGGGACGGGAGAGATCGTCCGGGTGAGCGGGTTTGACGGTCCATGGGGCATCTCGGTCAACCCGGCGGACGGAAGCGTCTGGGTGAGTTCGTGGTATCAGAACCAGGTGGTGAAGCTAAGCTCAACAGGTTCGGAGCTTGCGCGAAAGAGCGGTTTCAACCATCCGGCAGGGGTTGAGGTCGATTCTGCGAGAAACGTGGTCTGGGTGGCCGATTATGACAAAAACGAGGTGGCCAGGCTGAGCGCGGCCGATGGAACGGAGCTTGCCCGAGTCACGGGCTTCAACAGGCCCATCTGGATCTCGGTCGATCCCAACGATGGCTCTGCGTGGGTGGCGGATCGGTACAACAACCGGGTGGTCAAGCTGGCTGCCAACACACCCGATGGTTATGACACCAGCGTTGTCAACATCACACCTGACTCCTCCCCAAGCGGGATCACAGGATTTATTTTCGGCAATGGGACCTCAGGGACAGGCATGCTCAGCGGCGGGGTGTCCCTCGATGGAAACGGCGATTATGTACTGATCCCCCGTCACAGCGCCCTCGATATGCAGAGCTTTACGGTCGAGGCCTGGATCAAACCCACCTCCACGTCGGGAAGCCCGACCATCTTCATGCGCAGCAACAACTCGGGACAAAACGAACTCTATTTCGGGCTATCCAACGATACCACGATTGAGGTCTACCTCGACAACACGCAAAAAACCTTTACCAAGACGCCCTCCATCAGCTTCGTCGATGGTAACTGGCATCATGTGGCATTGGTTTATGATGCTACGGCAGGCCAGGTCTCGTGCTATGTGGACGGAGCGGCCTATGGGACACCATGGTCCGTCACGAAGACCCTCGACTTTGGGCTAAGCCATGCGTTGATCGGAGCCGATTTCGACTCGTTTAACGGCTCCCTCGGTAACTACTTCAACGGTCTGATCGACGAGGTGAGGCTCTGGAACGTTCCACGATCCCTTTCAGAGATCGCAGCCACCAAAGACACTGAGCTGACGGGCTCGGAGTCCGGCCTTGTCGGTTACTGGAAGATGAACTCCGTGACACCAACCCCTTACCACAAGTCTCTTTCGCCTGGGCTGAGCGAGCCCATCTGCACGGCCGTAAACCCCATCGACGGGTCGGTCTGGGTATGCGATCAAAATAACGATGCCCTGGTCAAGGTGGCAGCCGACGCAAGCCGTGCCATCCTTCGAGTGACAGGCTTTGACTATCCCCATCAGGCGGCTGTAAACCCGGCGGATGGCACGGTCTGGGTTGTGAGCTACTATGGAGATAATTTGGCGAAGCTTTCAGCCGACGGCAAAGAGATCTTCAGGAAAACAGGCTATGGGGGGCCCACATCGGTGGCCATTTACAATGCTCCAACCAACCGGTACAGTTCCACAACGTCGGGCAGCGTGAGTCGAACCTACAACCGCACAGGCGAGTTTGTGGCGACCCTGAAGGTGACGGACAATAGCGGTCTCAGCGATACCGATTCCGTGACGATCCGCTCGGGGAAATTTCCTGAGTCCATACCACGGGCTTATCCGACATCAGGCAATGCTCCGTTGACCGTTCGGTTCACGTCGGACGGAAGAAGCCCGGAGGGAACGATCGTTGCCTACTACTGGGATTTCGACGGCAATGGCGTCATCGATAACGGGAGCTTCTGGGATTACTCGATGCCGCTGACCTACTCCTATACCTACCAAACTCCGGGGGTCTATCAGGCCAAGCTTACCGTGGTCGACAATCGGGGTCTTAGCGACACGAAGTCGATCACGATCACGGTGACGACGCCGAGCGGCGCGCCGACAGCAAAGGCCATGGCAGACCCGGTGGAAGGTAATGCCCCTCTTCTTGTCTCCTTCACGGGCATCGGAAGCGATTCCGACGGGTTCATCAAAGAATTCGCTTGGGACTTCGAGGGTGACGGCACCTACGATTTCATCTCCAACGCGACGGGCGTGACCACTCATCTTTACAGCACCCCGGGTATATATAACGCTCGCTTGCGGGTGAAGGATAACGATAATAACACGGGGACGGATACGGTTCGGATCGAGGTGAAGCCGGCCGGTTCTCCCACAGCCATTGCGAGCGCGAATCCGACGACAGGCTTTGCGACCCTGAAGGTGGACTTTACGGGAAGCGGCGTGGATGACGGGACGATCGTCAAGTACGAGTGGGATTTCGACGGAGATGGGACCTACGATTGGACTTCGACGGCGACAGGAAATACCTTTTACAATTACACGGCTCCAGGGGTCTACAATGCCACGCTGAGGGTGACGGACAACGATGGGCTGACGGATACGGCGGTGGTGAAGATTTCTGTGGCCACCGGCCTGACGGCAACCCTCAGCACGGACCTCTTCGATCCAACCGTCGGCCAGACGGTTCAGATCAACACGGCGATCACCGGAAGTGCCACGATCACGATCAAGATCAAGGATCGAGTCGGGAACGTTGTAAGGACCCTGATCAACAATGTTGCCCGGTCAGCGGGCTACTATTCGGATGCGTGGGATGGGAAGAACGACGGCGGCCAAGTTGTGGAATCGGGGGTTTATTACTACATCATCGAGTACACAGTGGGAGGCCAGACCTACATCTACGATGTGACGAACAATGTCGACCCTCAGCGATACGCTCCCTCGGTGGTCTATCCCCAGAATTTTAACCCCTTTAGCTCGGAGACTAATTTCTTCCGTTACACCTTGCCCTACAAATCGGAGGTGACGGTGAATATGTCCCACTGGAACTGGGGTGGCTACTGGGGAGCGGGGCCAAGGGTGAAGACCCTCCTCTTGCGAAAGCCACAGAAGGCCGGAAGCTACGTGATGGTCTGGGACGGAACGGATGATCTGGGAAACCTTGTCGAACCTGGAGAATACCTGATCTCCGTATGGGGCTGGAGGCTTGCGGATAACGCCATCATCGTCTCCAAAGAACCCATCATCTCGGACCTTCTCGTCACGCCGACCTACCTCAACCCAGCGGCCCAACCTTACGACGAACAGAACCAGGCGGTCTTTTCTTATACCCTTTCGAAGACCTCGGATGTGGTCGCCACGTTCTACGACAGCAGCAACTATGTCGTCAAAACGATCACACAGAACGGTGTCGTGGCGGGCTCGGGCAAAACCCTTGTCTGGGATGGGAAGAACGGCGCTGGTCTCTATGTTGCCCCTGGGATCTACAGGATAAAACTGATCGCCACCGATCCCTTGGGAAATCGATCCATGGATGCCAATGCCCTGATCGTCATATTCTATTGATGAAGGAGCCACAAGCCATGTCAATCCAGAAAAATGCTCTGTCGATCCTCCTTGGCCTCCTTTTCGCAGGGGCTTTATTCTACCCGGGCTCGGGTCTCGCCTTTGACCAACCCTGGGATTCGGGCCATAACACAACTAACAGCGGAGGTCCCGGCCCGGGCGGACCTCCGGGGGGTAGCGGAGGAGGAAACGGAGGCGATCCGGTCAACCTTGCTTTCGGTAACCTGGCCTTTGGTGAGCAGGACGTACTCATCCCAGGAATGGGGTTCTATCTCCAGGTGCTTCGGTTCTATAATTCCCAGGATCGCTTCAACGGCCCCTTTGGGTATGGCTGGCATTTCGTTCCTTTTATGAATTTGATCGAGGTCGCAAAAGGGAGTGGTGAGAAACAGGTCATCGTCAAGAGGGGAGACGGGGTCAGGCTGGTCTTCAACGACAACGGCGATGGAACCTACTCGGCGACCCAGGGGTGGTACTATTTTCTCGAGAAGAAGACGGACGGCTATACCCTCAAGGAAAAAGGCGGCATCGTTCATACCTTCGATCTTGCGGGCAAACTCCTCTCTTCCGTCGACAAGAACGGCCATCAGCTGAGCTTCGAGTATGACGGAAACGGTCGGCTCAAGACCCTCAAGGACGCCACGAACCGGCAGATCGCTTTTTCCTACGGAAGCAATGGTAAGATCTCGGCAGTCACCGATTTTTCGGGGCGGGTATGGAGCTATGGATATGACCAGAAAGAAAACCTGATTTCGGTCACGGACCCCCTCGGCCATACGCGTGCCTACGGTTACGATAGCCAGAACCGCCTGATCAGTGTGGTCGATGGGGCCGGAGTCATTCTCCTTCAGAATACCTACGATAGCAACAACCGGGTATTGACCCAGACCTATCGGAAGGGTTCCTTCACCTTTACCTATCAGGACGGCTCCACAACGATCAAGAACCGCCGCGGATACGAAACGACGGTCAACTTCAATACCCTCGGAAACATCACCAAGATCACTGCTCCATCAGGGGCCGCGATTAACTACACCTATGACGATTACGCCCGGCTCCTTCGCGTCTCGGATTCGGATGGAAATACCGATTTCACCTACGATGCGAACGGGAATATCACCAGTATCACAACGCCCTCCGGTCTTACCACCACCTTTACATACGAGCCCGTTCGGCACCAGTTGAGTTCCGTGACGGATCCCATGGGACATACAACCAGCTATTCTTATGACAGTCGGGGAAACTTAATCAAGATGACCGATGCCCTCGGTCGGGAAACGACCTACGAGTATGATGCCGATGGGAAACTTGTCAAAATGACATCCCCTGATGGCACGGAGACGACGTTCACGCATTCCGAGCACGGGTATTTAACGGGTATCACTGACACCATCGGAAGCAACGTCTACACGGTCGGTATCGAGTACGACGCTGTGGGAAACGTCACGAAGATCACACGGCCCGGGGGGAGCACGATCAGCGCCCAGTGGAACGGTCTCAACCAGTTAACCCGATTCGTGGACGATCTTTTCTCCCCCGTAAGGGTGTACGAATATACGTACAATGCGGGAAATCTTATGACCAAGATCACCGAGAACGGAAACGAGAAGTCCTTTGAATACGACAACCTTTTGATCACCAAGATCAATTTTCCCGGAGGAAGTAGTGTGCAATACGGATATAGTGGAAACGACCTCATCACAAGCATCACGGATGCCCTCGGAACGACCCAATACACCTATGACAACATGGACAGGGTGACGGGAGTGACTTTCCCGGACGGAAGCGGCCTGACGCTCACTTATACCAACGATTATCTCACCCGGGTCCAGGGCACAGGTAAAGATCTGAAATATTTTTACGACCCAGAACGACGGCTGGTCAAAATTCAAGATGTCATCGCGGGAACTGAATACACTTTTTCCTATAACAACGACGGAAGCCGAAGCACGATGCTTGACCCTAACGGTGGAACCACAACCTATAACTACGACGCCCTCGACAGATTGGTGAGCGTTGTGGCCCCAGGGGGAGGGACGACGACTTTTTCGCCACCCGTTCCAAGGAGAGCAACGACGATCCTCAATGACATCATCAGCGCCTACAACCTGGATGAGACACGGCGCTTGATCTCCCTGGTGACAGCAAGGGGGTCGGGAGAAGTGATCGCCAATTACAGTTACGAGCATCCCGACATTCGTTATCAAGCCAAGACGATCCCGGCGGCAAAGCGCTGGAGTAGCTGGGTTGCGGAGGAGTTCACGCACAATCGAGGGATGTACATGGTGCGATCCCCTCTTGAACTCTTAAGATAGAGAATCCTCGATCGAGCGGAAAGGGAATGACAATGGAAAAGAAAATCGTGGCAAAGATTTTGCCTGGCCTTCTCCTGGTTGGCATTTTCCACTTCATCCAGACGGGAAAGGTTGCTGCCCAGAGCATTACGCTTCAATATGGCCACTCTGGGGGGACCCTATTGAGCTACGGATTGACGGTCGTGACCCCAACACCTCAGGCCTCCCAAGAGATCCGACTCACCTTGACGCAGGAGGTGAACAGCGTGACGCCCGAAGGGGTCATGGATATCGACACGAGCTTCTCCAACGGAACGATGATCATCAACGGCGTTTCCCATCCCTTTCCCATTCAGGGAGAAGTTCTCAACACAAAGATGTCAAGGCGAGGTGTGGTCATTGAGAACACCGCTAAAGGACAGTACCAGGACCTTCTCGCTCGGGCAGGGTTTTCGTCCTTTACCTCTGTAAGCGGCGATATCTTCCGGTCCTTAGGTGTCCTTGAATTTCCAGAAGCGCCGGTCTCCGTGGGAGGAACGTGGAGCGTCACCAAGACCGAAACCTTCCCAAGCGGAGAATCGTTGACGATCACTTACAACTACACTCTGGAGGCTCTGGTGAGCTACGGTGGATACAACTGTGCCCAGATCAAGATTGAAGCACAACCCCATATCTCGTTCTATCAAGATTTCCCCACCCTTCGGAGGGGGATGCATCTGAACGGAGACATCAAGGTGGCGGGAACGCTGCTCTTTGCCTATGGGGAAGGAAAGATCATCAAACTCAGCGAGACAATCGAAACCAATGGGGTTGGGACGGCGATCAGCTACGAAGGATCGGCGACGGTTATTCCTCTCTACCAAAAGTCGACGATCTCCCTTGAGATCGAGTAAAAGAAAGAACGAGGTTTCTGGAAGAGATGGTAAGGCTCAGGGATAAAGCTTCGGGCACTTTTCAAAGGCTTTCCCAGCTTCTTCGGTTCACCCGACTTTTGCTCCCTTACTGGGACAAACAGGCGGTCCTCTATCTCTGTTTATTTTTCTCTTTGTCCTTCGGCCTGGCTCAGCCTTATCTTAGCCGACTCGCTATCGACTTTGCCCTCATTGGCAGGGATCTTTATCTGTTCAACATGTTGGTCCTCATCGGAGTCGTTCTCTATCTTTTTTCCATCCCAATTGAATTGATCCAGAAGTATGTAAGCTTCTATGTCCGAACCCGGGTCTCCTTCGATCTCCGTTCGCGATTCTACCGACACCTCCAACTCCTTTCCCTTCGGTTTGCTCAATCCCGAACCACCGGAGAGCATCTCTATCGCTTGGGACCCGATCTGGAAAATGTCGTAAGCCTGGTCGTTGACACGATCCCCTCTCTCCTTCTGTTCCCACTACGGCTCTTCGTCCTTCTGGGCATCTGCCTTTGGCTAAGCT
>Ga0315298_1003009_pt1 | contig 27385 bp, 33 predicted proteins | sample WHS_1_MG_FD_203077 | JGI IMG/M metagenome (GOLD analysis project Ga0315298, IMG submission 203077) | Extremophilic microbial mat communities from Washburn Hot Springs, YNP, Wyoming, USA - WHS_1_MG | ecosystem: Environmental > Aquatic > Thermal springs > Hot (42-90C) | place: USA: Wyoming... | reverse complement strand
CTCAACGCCGCTGTGTTGAAGCAGTATGCGGAGGAGCTCCCCGCCGGTGAAGCCCGAGGCCCCCACGACGCAGACCCTCTTCATACCAGCTCCGCCACGGCGGTTGCCTCCTCCCTCGTCTCAATGGGCGGGACCGGGTCCACGTCAAGCACGTAGAACATCCCGCCGTAGTCGCCCAACGTGACTCTGGCGTAGAGAAGCCCCAGCGACTGCAGAACCTCCGCCACGAGGCCTGTTGCGTTCTTCGCCGTTGCGAAGACCGGCACTAGGCGGTGCGGCTTCGGCACAACCACCGAAACCTTAGCCAGCGGGTTCCGCATATACATCCGGTGCTCCACCACGCTCTTAGCCCCCTCCACGCTGGTGACGGAGCCGTCCAGCCCCACCCTCCACGCCGTCAACAAAAGCCACGGCCGCTCCAGCTCTACCTTCTCCACGGAGAAGTCAGACGAGATTACTGCAAACGGCGGGCCGAACTTCGGCAACCAGGCCAGCCGGTTCAACGCGGCGAGGACCGCGTCCGGCGGGTTTATGCTCCGCGGCGCCAAAGCCCCGTAGACCGCCGCGGCGTAGGGGTTCCTCACCCTCAGATAGGCGACCCCGGGCAACCTGTGTACAGGCGTCTCGGAGACGTTTAGAACCACGGGGTTTAGACCTCTAGATGCTAAGGCGTCGGCTATATACTTCTCAGAAACCGTGGGGCTGTCTGCAACGACGTAAATCGCCCCACTTTCCCCTCTGGCCCCAGATCCATACCCCCCACATCAACCCACTATATAAACCTTTCTATCGAAACGGGGACGCTGTATGATCTATATACATAATCAGAAGTTCGCTGTTTTTCCGCCACGGCGGGGGAGAGGATGGGGGGAGGTGCCGCGTCTCCGGCGTGCCCGCCAGCCTAGTGGTGTTGCAGAGGGAAGACGCCGGCATCTTCGAGGGCTATAGGGCATATGCGAGATGCGTCTGCGGCTCCACCTGGCCGTTTAAGCCGTGGAGGTGTCCAAACTGCGGCGTCGAGGGACGTGAAAATTATGAAGTTTATTTATTAAAGGAGGGGCGCCTGTTGAGGTGCGTTCGATGCGGCTATCTATTTGGCGAGGTAGAGGAAGCAGGTGAACTTCAAGCGTTGCACGTCAAGTTTTTGTTGCTTATTACAAAAATCTCCCAAAGCCAGAATAAAGGTTATTAAACAGAGCTTTTTCACTGCCATGGAGGGGATTTCGGGGACAGTTCCTACCTTAGGTGTGTAAACTGCGGCGCTGTATACTCGCCGGATTATAGGCTGTTCCGGTGCCCTAGGTGCGGCGGCCTCCTCGACGTCGTTGTGCGGGACAAGTACTGGAGCCCGAAGGGCCGCGGCGTCTGGCGCTACGCCTCCATGCTCCCGCTTAAATCCGGCGTATCGCTGGGGGAGGGCGGCACCCCCCTCGTCAAGTCCAACCTAGGGGAGGGGCTGTATATAAAGTTCGAGGGGGCCAACCCCACCGGTAGCTTTAAGGACAGGGGGATGGCCCTCGGCGTCACGGTGGCGAGGGAGAGCAACGCTTCCAAGGTCGTCGTGGCGTCCACCGGCAACACCGCCGCCTCCGCCGCCGCCTACGCCGCCAGGGCCGGGCTTAGGTGTTACGTCGTTTTGCCGAGGGGAAACGTGGCGAGGGGGAAGCTCGTGCAGGCGGCTCTCCACGGCGCCGAGCTGGTCATGGTAAACGGCCTCTTCGACAAGGCGCTGGAGTACGTGGTGACCCACGGCACGAGATACGCCTACCCCCTCAACAGCTTCAACCCATGGCGCCTAGAGGGCCAGAAGACCCTGGCCTTCGAGGTGTTTGAGGAGCTTGGTTGCCCCGACTACGTCGTTGTCCCGGTGGGCAACGCCGGGAACATATCCGCCATATGGAAGGGCTTCAAGGAGCTGGCAGAGCTGGGGCTCTGCCGCAGGCTCCCCAAGATGGTTGGGGTGCAGGCGGAGGGCGCCGCCCCGCTGGCTAAGGCGTGGGAGAGGGGGGCCCCGCAACCCTTCTTCATAGATGAGCCGGAGACGGTGGCCACGGCGATTAAGATAGGGAAACCTATAAATTGGCCTAAGGCCCTTGCCGCCGTGAAGGAGTCGGGCGGCCTCTTCGTGACGGTGTCAGACGCGGAGATCCTGAGGGCCCAGAAGCTTCTGGCGTCGAGAGACGGCATTGGGGCGGAGCCTGCCGGGGCGGCGTCGGTGGCGGCGGCGCTTAAGCTGAAGCTGAGCGGCACCGCTGTGGCCGTGGTGACGGGGCACGCCTTGAAGGACCCCGACGCGGTGGAGATAAGCGCTAGGGAGGTGAGAAACGCGGAGGAGCTTGTGGAGCTTCTGGAGCGATGAAGCCCGTGGTGAAGATAGGGGGCTCCCTCCTCAGGTCGGCGGGGGACTTCTTGAGGGCGGCTGAGTACTTGCTGAAGCTCCCCGAGCCGCCGGTGGCGGTGGTGTCGGCCATGAAGGGGGTTACGGACATGTTGCTGGAGCTGGAGAGGACCCGGAGCTACTTGATGTATGAAGAGGTTCTGCATAAACACCTCGCCGTGGCGCGGCTGCTGGGGGTCGAGGACCGCGTCGCGCCTCTCCTCAAGGAGCTGGAAGCCGCCCTAAGGCTCCCCAGGGCCGGGTGGACGCCGGACTACTTCGCATCCTTCGGCGAGAGGCTGTCCGCCGCTATCCTGCACGCGGTGTTGCGGCGGCTCGGCGCAGAGGCCGAGCTCTTTGTAGCGCCGATACTTACAAACAGCAATTTCGGCAACGCCGACCCCCTAAGGCTGGAGCACAAGGACAGAATCGCGGCGCCTGGCGTCGCGGCGGTGGTCACGGGCTTCATCGGGAGAGATGCAGATGGCCGGTTCACCACCGTGGGGCGCGGGGGGAGCGACTACACCGCCACCTACATCGGGAGGGAGATAGGCGCCAGGAAGGTGTCTCTCGTGACGGACGCCCCCGGCGTAATGACGGCGGACCCCCGCGAGGTAGAAGACGCCGCGGTTCTGCCTCTTCTTTCTCTCCAGGAGGCGGTGGAGGCGGCTAAGGCAGGAGCCAAGAACTTCCACCCCCGCACCTTCCTACCCGTGCTGGAGGCGGGGAACATGGCGGTGGAGGTGAGGAGCTACCACTCCAGGGGGACCCTAATCGCCAACATGTACCCCCCGCCGCCCTACAAGATAGTGGCGAAGTGCGGCCAGGGCAGTTGCGTGGTGGGGCTTTCGGCGTATGAGCTGACGAAGCTGGGCGGCACGCCCCTGGGCAGATACAGCGTGAGGCTGGACATCCCGCCGAGGCAGGCACACGAGTTCCTCGTGAAGCCGTACATAAGATATATAAACACATAGGGGGGAAGTATATATGGACCGCCTTAAGGTATATATCCTCGGCGCCACTGGGCTCGTCGGCCAGCGATACGTCCAGCTCCTCGCGAAGCACCCCTGGTTTGAGATAGTGGGCCTCGCCGCCTCCGAGAAAAGCGCTGGCAAAACCCTGGCCCAAGCCGGGTGGGCGCTGGAGGAGCCCCCGCCCCCCGACCTGGCGGAGCTCAAGATAGAGAAGCTGGAGGTGGACAGAATCCCGAAGGTTGACTTCGTCTTCTCGGCGCTCCCCAGCGAGGCGGCGGCTAAGGTGGAGCCGGAGCTCGCCGCGCGGGGCTTCACCGTGGTGTCTAACGCCAGCAACATGAGGATGGACCCCGACGTCCCCCTCGTGGTGCCTGAGATAAACCCGGAGGACCTCTCGCTGGTGAGGCAACAGAGGGCTGGGAGGGGCTGGAGAGGCGCCGTGGTGAAGAAGCCCAACTGCACCACCACAATCCTCAACCTCCCCCTCAAGCCCGTGCTGGACGAGTGGGGCATAGAGAGGATACACGTGGTCACCATGCAGGCGCTGAGCGGCGCGGGCTTCGCCGGGGTCCCCAGCGTGGCTATAACCGATAACCTCATACCGTATATACGGGGAGAGGAGGACAAGGTGGTGGCCGAGACCAGGAAGATCCTCAAGAAAGACTTCGAGATATACGCCATCACCACCCGCGTCCCCGTCCTGGACGGCCACACCGAGGTGGCGTATGTGGACACGGCGAGGGACTTCGACGTAGGCGCCGTGGCGGATGCCCTCGCACGCTTCAGAGGACTGCCCCAAGAGCTGAAGCTACCCACAGCCCCCGAGAGGCCCATAGAGGTAAGGCCCCAAATCGACAGGCCCCAGCCCCGGCTGGACAGGTGGGTCGGCCGGGGCATGGCCGTGGTGGTGGGGAGGATAAGAAGGCTGGGGCCCCGGAAGCTCTCCTTAGTCGTGCTGGGGCACAACACTGTGAGGGGCGCCGCGGGGAACTCGGTCCTCACGGCGGAGCTCATGGCAAAGACGCAGACATGATCCTCCTCTTCGGCTTCGGAGGGGTGGGGCGGACATACGCCGAGCTCCTCTACGAGAGGACCGGGCTGAGGCTCTGCGCCGTCTTCGACAGCGGCGGAGGCGTCGCCAAGAAAGACGGCTTCGCCAGCGACGAGGTGAGGCAGCTCTTGAAGACTCCCCGGGGCGCCGTGGCGAAAAGCGGCGTCGGGAGGGCGGCCACGCTTGACGATGCGCTGGACATCTGCCAAGTTGTGGTAGACGTCAGCCCGCCCAACTACGAGACGGCGGAGCCTGCGCTTTCGCTGTACAGAAGAGCGCTCTCCAAGGGACTTGCCGTGGTCACCGCCAACAAGGCCCCCCTGGCCCTCGCCTTCCGCGAGTTGGCGCACAGAAGGCTGTACTATAAGGCCACGGTCATGGCCGGCACCCCCCTGGTTGACCTGTTGACGGGCCTCCCTCCGCAGAAAGTGCTGAGGGTCCGGGGGATATTAAACGGGAGTACCAATTACATCATGACGCGGATCTATAAGGACGGCGTGCCGTTCGAAAAGGCGGTGGAGGAGGCGAGGGAGCTCGGCATCCTTGAGCCCGACCCCCGCCTAGATCTGGAGGGCCTGGACCCGGCCGCCAAGCTCGTGATAATAGCCAACACCCTCGGCGCCCCCCTCGCCCTACGCGACGTCGTCCGGAGGCCGCTGGTGCCCCTAGGCCCCGTCACGCGGTACCTAGCCACGCTGGATCTCGAGGCGGGAAGGGCCTCCGTAGAACCGGCGCGGCTCGCCCAGGACGACCCCATCCACGTGGACTATACCATGAACGCCGTGGAGATAACAACAGACGTAAATACCATATTGATAAAGGGAAAAGGCGCAGGCAGAAAGGAGACGGCATACGTTTTGCTCAACGACACGTTTAAGGCTTTAACACATTAATGGGCAAAATACATAACCTTCAATTATTGCATTAATTATTGCATTTAACGAAACACGCGGTTCAAACCATGTAACACTTACACTAGGTTATACTTATAGCAACAAAAATATATCAGTTCACATAGAAATATATCGCTTAATATAAGGGCCTCTTCGAAGTTTTTAGAATGATCCTTTAATTAAGTAATGAAGTTCATTTGATACGTAATTAAGCTAAAATTAAAAATATAGTTAATTATGGTAATGTTTTTAACATTCCTATTATTTTTACTCATGTTTTCCCAAACAGCCCAAAAAGAGGCTGAGCTTCCGTTTGAGGAGTATATTATGAACAAACAGTGGCAACATAAGTACACCCCTATAGACGCCTACTGGAAGTTCCACAGACAAACGGTGGAGAATTTGGAGGAGTTTTGGGCTTCTGTTGCAAAGGAGTTGGAGTGGTTTAAGCCCTGGGATAAGGTGCTTGATGCGTCCAACCCGCCGTTTTACAAGTGGATTGTGGGTGGGAGATTGAACCTCAGCTACTTGGCGGTAGATAGGCATGTGAAGAGTTGGCGTAAGAATAAACTTGCCATCGAGTGGGAGGGAGAGCCGGTGGATGAGAACGAATACCCCACAGACCGCAAGAAGTTAACCTACTACGACCTATGGAGAGAGGTGAACAGAGCGGCCTGCATGCTGAAATGCAACTTCGGGATAAAAAAGGGAGACAGAATAACTATATACCTGCCGATGATACCGGAGCTCCCCATCGCTATGCTGGCCGCGTGGAGGATAGGCGCCATCACCAGCGTGGTGTTCTCTGGCTTCTCCGCAGACGCGTTAGCTGAGCGGATAAACGATTCCCAATCCCGCCTAGTAATAACGGCAGACGGGTTCTGGCGGAGGGGCAAAGTGGTTAGGCTGAAGGAGGTGGTGGACGCCGCGCTTGAGAAGACCACCGGCGTGGAAAACGTCATAGTGTTCCCGAGACTTGGGCTGAAGGACGTGCCTATGACGGAGGGGAGAGACTACTGGTGGAACAAGATCATGCAAGGCATACCCGTCAACACTTACATAGAGCCGGAGCCCGTGGAGAGCGAGCACCCCTCCTTCATCCTCTACACCTCGGGCACCACTGGGAAACCAAAGGGCATCGTCCACGATACGGGAGGCTGGGCCGTCCATGTCTACGCCACAATGAAGTGGGTCTTCGACTTGCGGGACGACGACGTGTACTGGTGCACGGCGGACATCGGCTGGGTCACGGGGCACTCCTACATCGTGCTGGGGCCGCTCCTAATGGGCGCTACGGAGATCATGTACGAAGGCGCGCCGGACTACCCCCAGCCGGACAGGTGGTGGTCTATTGTAGAGCGATACGGCGTCACGATCCTCTACACCTCGCCCACGGCCATAAGGATGTTCATGAGATACGGCGAGGCCTGGCCTAGGAAGCACAACCTGTCGACCCTCAGAATTATCCACTCGGTGGGGGAGCCCATAAACCCAGAGGCGTGGAGATGGGCATACCGCGTCCTCGGCGAGGAGAAGGTGGCCTTTGGCTCCACCTGGTGGATGACGGAGACAGGCGGCATAGTCATAAGCCACGCCCCTGACCTCTACCTAGTGCCCATGAAGCCCGGCACCAACGGCCCGCCGCTCCCCGGCTTCGATGTAGACGTCGTTGACGAGAATGGTAATCCGGTTCCGCCGGGCGTCAAGGGGTATCTCGTCATCAAGAAGCCCTACCCAGGCATGCTCCACGGGATCTGGGGCGACCCGGAGCGCTATGTCAAGACCTACTGGTCCCGGTTCCCCGGCATGTTCTACACTGGGGATTACGCCATTAAAGACAAAGACGGCTACATATGGGTGTTGGGAAGAGCAGACGAAGTGATAAAAGTAGCCGGCCACCGCCTAGGCACCTACGAACTAGAGTCCGCCTTGATATCCCATCCAACAGTTGCCGAGGCGGCTGTGGTCGGCGTGCCTGATCCCATAAAGGGCGAGGTGCCCATCGCCTTCGTGGTGCTTAAGCAGGGGGTAGTGCCGAACGACGAGCTTAGGAAGGAGTTGAGGGAGCACGTGCGCAGGACAATAGGCCCCATAGCGGAGCCAGCGCAGATATTCTTCGTGAGCAAGTTGCCGAAGACGCGGTCGGGCAAGATCATGCGTCGTCTGCTGAAGGCTGTGGCCGTCGGCGCGCCGCTGGGCGACGTGACTACGCTGGAGGACGAGACGTCCGTGGAGGAGGCTAAGAAGGCGTACGAGGAGCTGAAGAAAGAGGTTCAATAAAATAAATTTTTGTAAAGAGTATCTATTTTTACTTTATTAAAGAGCGTTTCTTCGGTATCAATACTTTAAAATACGAGATATCTTTAGTATATGCCAAATGGAAGCACAGCGAACCCGGCACCTCTAGGCCTATCGGGCTTCGCGCTGACGACACTTGTGTTGAGTAGCTTCAACGCAGGTCTGCTGAGCGGCCAGGGCGTGCCTGTCGTGTTGGGCCTCGCCGCATTTTACGGAGGCCTTGCCCAGTTGGTCGCCGGCATTCTGGAGTACTTTAAGGGCAATACATTCGGCTACGTGGCGTTCTTCACGTACGGCGCGTTCTGGGAGTGGTTCTACTTAACGGTGGCGTTCTTCCCGTCATCTCTGCCGTACGTCTCCATAGTCCTGTGGGCCTTCGGCATATTTACCTTCGTCATGTGGATAGGTACGTTCAGGGCAAACACCGCCTTGTTCGTAGTATTCCTCCTGTTGTGGATAACCTTCTTCCTGCTCGCCGCAGGCGCCACGACTGCCGGAGGCTATGTGGGCATACTCACCGCCCTAGCCGCTTGGTACGCCGCATTCGCCCAGGTGCTGGCCGAGATGTGGGGGAAGCCAGCAGGCGCATTCCTAGGCCCGCCCCTCGTGAAGCCCAAGAAATAAACCCTTTTTCCCCTCCGGTTTTCCCCCTGGGCCCTTGAGGGCCTACATCCGGCACCGACATGCAGAGGCCCTGCCGTTGTGCCCAGTCCGGCTCGGCTCAAGTCCGTTGGCCGAGGCCGGTCTAGACGCATACGCGGGACTCGACGTCCTGCATCGCCTGCCGCTTTCCTAGGGCGGGCCTCCGGCCTAGGTCGAAGGGAGTCCTATGGCGCCAGTTTTCTACATTTTTATACGGGATTAGACGTGACCCCCAAGAGTTCGTCGAGATAGTGGGGCAGATATACGCCATACAGAACCCCATAGGCGAGTTGGGGATCGTGGGCGAGATGGCCATGGATAGGCCTCAGGAGTTCAGGAAGGCGATTAGGTCTATGGCGATTACTGTCACAGTTCTGTCGATCATATTTTCGCTTGTCGGAGGCCCCTACTCTCTGCGCTCAATATAGATTATGGTCGGATTCAAGATAGCTGGCGGTATAATCATACTGTCCACCTCGGTAACCACGTTAATACACGGCAACGTTGGGCGGCAAGCTGGAGGAGGCGGCTAGTGCCGTTGGCCACGCCGCTTATAGTGGGGCCCGGCACTATGACGACGTTGATACTATATTCGACAATCTACGGACCGACGGTCACGCTGATCGCCTCACTGACGGCATCCGCGCTGTCCGTCGCCACTCTCTATCTAGGCGCCAGGCTCGTGAAGTTGTTCGGGCCGGTTCCCGCCAAAGCTCTGGGGCGGTTGCTCAGGACGCGCTCCGGCAAGATAACGAGGAGGATGCTGAAGAGGGTGTAAATGGGCGAGGCCGTGGGGGCATCTCCACTATAAAGGACGAGGCGTCGATAGAGGAGGTGAAAGAGGCCGTGTCGAGGATGAAAATACTGCGGGAGGAGGGTTAACACTTCCATCCGTTTTTCGCCGCATACCTCATGAGGGGGTCCGTCAGCCGGTAGACCTCCCCCTTTTCCAGCCACCCCTCGTCAACCAGCGACTTGAGCAACCGGCTCAGCTCGGCGTCGTTGATGGGGCCCTCTCTGATCTCTAGATACCTCTTCACCTCGGACCACGTGGCGCCTTCAGCCGCCGCGTGGACAATGTGGAGATACCTAGCGGTGCCTCTGAGCCTCACGAAGTTGCAGAACTCGCCCCAGGCCAGGCGGGCTGCCTTCTCCACGACCTCTCTGAGGAGCTCCTCCGTGAGCCTGCCAGCTCTCGTCGCCTCTAGGCCGAGGTAGGAGAGCCACCCAATTACGCCATCGAGGTGATCCACGGCGGCCTCGAGTAGCCGGGGGCTGTACACGACGCCGGACTCCGCGAAGCCCCTCGCCAAGAACTCCAAGGCCTTCTCCCGGGGGAGGGGGCTCAACTTGATGACGTGGACGTACCGCCCGTAGAGGGGTGACTCAGGGTCGTCGAGCCGGAGGAGTCTATGCATGAGACCCACCTTAGAGCCGGTGAGGAGGAAGACGACGTTGTCGAGGTTGTCGTAGGCCCACGCCAGCACCGGCGTAAAGGAGCCGCCCTTCAGCTTGTAGAGCTCCTGCGCCTCGTCTATCACCACCACCAGCCGCTTGGACTCCGCAACCGCCCACTCGTCAAGCGACCTGAGTACCTCAGGCAGGTGAGGCCTACCCCGCCCCCTGGCAAACTCCACCGTAAAGCCGGCTACTGAAACGCCCGAGATGCGCGACAGCAGATCCAGCGCCTTTTTCGACCTAGGCAAAGCCGTCCGCAACGCGGCATAGAAGTCGTCCCAGGTGACGTACTGCCTCCACTCGAACTCCCTGAGGTCTACATACACCCGCGCCCTGTCGTAGGTAGCCGCCCGAGCCAGCGACGTCTTCCCCACCCGCCGCACCCCAAGCAAAAGCACAAGCCTCCTGCCGTTCAGCACGTCCCTAAGCTCTTTAAACTCCTCCTCTCTGTCAAAAAGCTCCTCAGGCCTATCCACAGGCCCCTCCCTAAACAACATACCTCCCAAGTAACTTGGGAGGTATAAAGTTTTTCTGCACATATCGCAAAGCCCCACTCTGCCGGTTTATGACGCCCGCCCCAACTTCGGGGCGTCGGCGCACTGCGGCTTCAGGTGTAAAGATAAAAGAGTTCGCCACATGTCTTTGTTATGAGTTTTGAAGAGGCTGAGCTCCTCAGACTTAGGGCTGAGGCGTTTCTGCGAAATGCGGAGCGTCTATATGCCGAGGGCGAATACGACCTGGCGGCGTTTAGCATAGAGCAATACTGCCGGCTTATGCTGAAATACAAGCTTCTCCTCAAAACCGGCGCCTACCCCCGCACGCACTCCCTCATCAGGCTGGTCAGAGAGCTCGCCAAGGCCGCGGAGGGGGCCAAGAGGTTGCTCGAGGACATAATAATGCTGACCAAAATAGAGGACGCTTACATAGGCTCCAGATACCTCCCCCGGAGATACGAGAAGGAGGAAGTTGAGGCTATGTTGAAATACGTCAAGGAGAAGTTTAGGCCTACAATAGATGAGCTTTGATATCTACATAGAGGAGGGGAAAAAGGCGCTTGAGGCGCTCCGGAAATACCGAGAAGTGGCTGAGAAGGTTAAAGAAGCGGCAAGAAAAATCGCCGGCGACCCCAAGGTCTACGTCTTCGGCTCGGCACTCACAGGCCGGTATACGGCGGCAAGCGACATCGACATCCTAATCGTGGCCGACATAGGGAAAGAAGAAGCAACCCTCCTCAAGGCTGAGATATACAAGGCGGTAGACGCACCTGTGGAAGTCCACGTGGCGACGCAGGAGCAATTCGAAAGGTGGTATAAGCGCTTCATCTATAGACTAGAAGAGATCTAACCCGCCCTAAAGGCGGCCTCATTACGCAACTAGGCTTCAGCTCGCTGATATATCCGAATTATTCAATCCATGTTCAGGGTTAAATACTGTAATACGTAAATGTGAGATTCCTCTGTTTTTCGCAACTTAGGAAGGCGATCCCCACCGGCCTTAATGAGGGTTTTTGCAGTTAGTAGTATATATGTAGTATATATATTATGTGCAGTTTAATGAAGATTTTCGTTGCCACACTGGAGAATGATAGCTGTGCGGAGCCCTGAGGACGCCTACAGACTAGTGGCTCTTCTAGACGGCGTGTACAGGGGGAATTATTTAAATGGGAGTCCATGAAGAGGAACGTGTCTAAAACTACCGTTCCTGTAGACAGCGAGGTGGCTAAGGAGGTGTCGTCTGTGGCGAAGGCTCAAGGTTTTTCTGTGGTGAAGCTGGCGTCTGACTCGCTTAAACTCGCCGTGGAGCTCCTCCGGAGGGGCATCACGCCGACGAAGGCCCTTGAGATATTTAGACTCGCCGAGAAGATCCTAGCCTTCGACGTGGTGCCCGTGCCTCTCTCATACCTAGAGCTCATGGCAAGGAAGTGGAAGATGTACGAAGACCAAGAGGTGGAGCAGTTCCTGCGGGAAACCGGCGAGAAGTTCGGCAAGGTCGTCGCGGCTGAGTACAGAACCTTCGGGGAGTTCATGGCCACCGCATCGCAGTTCTTCTCCATGTTCCCAGTGGCCAGGCTGTCCTTCAGCAGGAGCGGAAACACTTGGCGGATAGTCTTCACAACCACCGGGGAGCTCTCGGTGAAGTGCCTTGAGTACTTCGCAGAGGAGGCGATAAAGCAGTTCGGGTGCACCGTGAAGACGAGCTACGAAGGGAACATAATAATCGCAGAAGTGACGTGCTAAGATTTATATTCTGTGTACATTTTAGTACATGCCCTCGAAATATTCACGGCTTGCCGTTGAGAGACCCCTCGCCGACGAGTTTTCCCTAAAAGTAAGGCGAATAGGCAGAAAACCCTCAGAGGTTGTCACCGCAGTTTTGACCGCTGTTATCGACGCCGTGGACCACGGCATCGACCCAATAGACATGGTCCACATATGTAGAGTTGCCCGGAGCATAGGCCCCGGCAGAGCCGGCTACGAGGCAGGCGCAAACGCCGGCGTCCTCCTCCGGGCATATTACAAGCCGAAGGAGTTTCTGGAGGTCATGACCAGGATAGGCCCTCAGATAATGGGTGCCTACCGAGTGGCGCCAGACTTATTCCGCATAACCGATCCCCAAGTCCGAGGAACCGTCAAAGGCCTATTCACAGGCATAGGGTGCAGATGCGAGGAGCAACAAGAGCTTCTGAAAGTCGTATGCGACTAGGTTATATCTAGTGTACATCTCTGTGCACACAATATAAACCTTGTACTCGCTTGAACAATATTGATAACAACTTTTTTATCAGCATAAGAATCTTCTTGCCATGAAACTCCATAGAAGAGAGGCGATTAAGCTGGGCGTCACCGTCGGGGCATTAAGCGGCGTCTCTGGCTTATTGTTGACTGCGGAGACCACCCAGACAAAGGCCGAGGGCGCCGTCTCTTTGACTTCTGTGCCGTCTATATGCGGCATGTGTATGGCGCAGTGCGCCATATGGATCGACGTGGTCAACGGCAAGCCGGTTCGGATTAGGCCGAATACCAACGCCCCCACCAGCGCCATAGGGATATGCACAAGAGGCGCTTCTGGGACTTTCAACGCCTGGCTCAATCCAGACGCCGTGAAGAAGCCCATGGCCAGAAGGGCGCTTGTGGACTGGGCTCAGGGCAAGATCGGCTGGGAGGAGGCTAAGCGTCAGCTGGCCCAGAGCCGCGGCAGATACGACGACATGGTGGAGGTGGACTGGAACACAGTCGTGGAGATAATTGCGAAAAAACTGAAGGAGCTCGCCGACGCCAACGAACGCAACGCCTTCACCTTCCTCTTCGGCGCCTGGGGCCCAGCGGCATCGATGAGGGCGGGCGTCCCCATTTCTAGGTTTGCAGACACCTTCGGCGGCGGCATAATTACCTTCGACAACCCGTACTGCACCTACCCCCGCTACCTCGGCCACTGGCTGACGTGGGGCCACGGCCACCAGTCCCACGTTGCCTGTATAGACTACGGCGAGGCCGACGCCGTCCTTGTGGTGAGGAGGAACGTAATCGGCGCCGGCGTCGTGACGGAGACTTGGCGCTTTATGGAGGCCGTGAAGCGAGGCGCTAAGATTGTGGTGTTGAGCCCCGTCTTCGACGAGACGGCGTCTTACGCCACCGTCTGGCTCCCCGTGAAGCCCGGCACAGACCTCGCCGTCCTCCTTGCCTTTATAAAGTACATAATCGACAATAGGTACTACGTCGAGTCGTACCTGGCAAGGTTCATCAACGCGCCGTTTTTGATAAAGACCACAGACGGCTTGCCCCTCCTCGCTTCCGAGGTGGCGTGGGATAAATACGGCGCCGCAGAGCCGAAGGAGTTCGCCTACGTTGTGTGGGACGGCGGAGCCCCGGCGCCGGATACCTCCGCCAAATCTCCGGCGCTCTTCGGCGAGTATGAGGTTCAGCTTAAAGACGGCACCGCCGTCAAGGTCAAGACCGCGCTTCAGATCTTGAAGGAGTGGGTAGATGCAAACTTGGCGGCGTTGGTGAGGAAACACGGCGTGGCGGACTACATGGAGGCAGTTGCCAGAGAGGCCGACGTGGACGTCAACAAGCTGAGGGAGGCGGCGGAGATCGTGGCGAAGTACAGGGCGGTGTCGCCTATCGGCTGGCACGACGCGAGGTACAGCAACTCGCCGCAGGTTTGGAGGGCCGTGGGCATAATCATGGCTCTGCTTGGCAGGGTAGAACAGCCGGGCGGCCTCTTCCTCTTGACCCACCTAATCATGCCCTACGCAGATGTTTACACCAAGGCCATGAAGTATACGAGGAAAGACGTGCCGTATAAGACGATACGGGGTCTCACCTTCTCCGAGTACGTGGCGACGTACGGCTTCGGCATCTACACAGTGCCTCTGGCGCCGCCTCTGCCGGGCCCAAGCGACCGCGGCGCCAAGCCCGTCGCCTCCATCGCTGAGGTGTGGGGAGAGGAGGCGGAGAAGAAGGGTTACCTCTACCCCTACGACGCGGTGCAGGCGCTTTACGAAAGCGTGGTGCATGGCAAGCCCTTCAAGACGAAGGTGGTGTTTATCACAGGCTCCAACCCCATACCGCAAATAGGCAACAGCAGGTTGGTGGAGGAGATCTTTAGAAACCTCGACCTCGTGATTGTCCACGACGTACAGTTCAGCGACACCACAGCCTTCGCCGACTTGATACTGCCGGATCTGCCCTACCTTGAGCGACTCGACTTGGCGCTCCCCGGGCCCTTCACGCCGTTCCCCGCCATATCTGTGAGATTCCCCTGGTACTACGAAGAGTACATGCAGAAAGTCCAACAAGGGGAGAAGCCGGGTGAGCTCGATAAGAAATACAGGTCAAGAGACGGCAGAACGGCCTTCGAGGTTCTCGTCATGGTGGCTAGGAGGCTTCAGCAACTCGGCGTCAAGCCGAGAGACGGCACAGACTGGGCGCAGAACATGCCGGTGGGCATGATCACGGAAGACGGCATATTCCCCATCACAAACTTAAAAGCCTTTATCAACGCCACGTTCCGCCGCGTGAGGATCGTAGACGAGAATGGGCAGATCAGAGCGCCGACGGTAGACGACGTCTACAAGATGGGCGGCTACATGGTCCTCGTGCCGACGGGTCGCATGGAGGTGGTGGTGGACGATAGGTGGAGCCAAGCCCTCGGCAAGGAGGTAAGGGTCAAGGTCCACGTCTTCAAGCCGGTTAAATACAGCGTAGAGCTGGAGAGACAGCTGTGGTTTGAGGTGCATTACAACTCGCCTCTGGCCAAGGGCCAGGCCCCGTTCCCCACCCCCAGCGGCCGTGTGGAGATCTACAGCATAAACCTGGCCTACGACGTGAAAAGGGTGTTCGGCAAGCCCGCCACCTCCATAGATCCGTCCGACCTAGAGGGGACGAAGAGCGGCGTGGATCCGCTGTATTCGCCGGTGCCGCTCTACGCCGGGATGGCTCGGCCGGATTACATGTGGGCCGTCGGCCAGCCTACGGAGGACGTTGAGATAAACGGCCTGGTGCCTCCCGACCCGCCGAGGAGGCTTCTGCTGGTGTACCGCCACGGCCCCTACACCCAGACCCACAGCGCAACGGAGAACAACCTGCTCCTCGACACGTTGACGCCCGACGAGCTCCTCACCGTCTGGATACATCCAGACACCGCCGCCAAGCTAGGCGTGAAAGACGGCGGCTTCATAGAGGTGAGGCCTGCGGCGCCTAAGGTGCTTAAGCAACTGGAGGCCCTGGGCGTGAAGGAGGTGCCCACGGCGAGGTTTAAGGTTAGGGTGACTAAATTCGTTAGGCCGGACATCATTGCGATCTATCACTACTGGCTCGTGCCCAGGGGGAGACTCCGCGTCAAGGCGGAGAAACTGGCGAAGATCAGGTCGGGCCTTAGCGATGACAACTACTTCGGCCCACTTATGGCGAGCAGATTGGGCACAGCGGGGGCCATGGGCAACACAGTGGTAGAAGTGTCCCGGGTGGGTGGGCTATGAGGCCGGTGTTTGTAATCGACGTAAATAAGTGCGTCGGTTGCCGCGCCTGCGTGGCGGCTTGCATACAAGAAAACGGCCAAGTCTTCACTGCCGCCAAGCCAGCTGATACGGGCAAGCCGCAGACCGTGAGGCTTAGGACGTGGGTGGAGTGGCGCGAGCAGGAAGACCCGCCGGCGAGGAGGTTCGTGTCTCAGCTGTGTTACCATTGCGAATATACGCCTTGTCAGATAGCGTGTCCCACAGGCGCCACCTACAAGACGCCAGAGGGCGTTGTGCTTGTGAACAAAGACCTCTGCATAGGCTGTGGCTACTGCATAGTGGCTTGTCCCTACGGGTCGAGGTATATGTCTAGGCCTCGCGACTGGAGAGAGGCGGAAGAGAAGCCGCTTGTCAAGGAGGCGGAGGCCGGCGCGGCCTACGGCGGCGTCATCTTTAAGCCTCCTGTGCCAAACAAATGGGCGTTTAGCATAGGCGTGGTGGACAAATGCACCTACTGCTACCACAGATACAAGGGAGATGGCAAGCTGTGGACGCCGGCATGCGTCGAGGTGTGTCCCACAGGCTCTAGACTCTTCGGCGACCTCGACGACCCCAACGACCCGGTGGCCGAGCTTGTGCGTAGAGGCGTGGCTAGGCTGGCCCGGCCGGACCTCAAGACCGGGGGGAGGACGTATTACGTGGGGCTATAATAGTCCGCAACGAGGTCTGAGGCCTGCCCATTAAAAATAACGTTTTTTGGTTGCGCCGTGGTGTAGGCTTATGTATTCTGGCCACAGCAACAACACCCCGCCAAGCCGCCTACAGCCAGCATATAGGTGTTGTCGTGGTTAAACCCCAAGGCCAATCTGTCAAGTTGGATGGTGCGGGGTGCCGCCGGGACATCGCTATTGATATTGTTCTCTCTTGTTCGCCGCGCCTTTGATAAAGCCGTTTGACAAAATAGCGGTGTGAAGCAGATACGAAGGGGCGATGAATGCGCCGGGTCTGATGTCGGTATTTGGCGTCTTCGCGGCGCTGTACACCGGGCTGGTGTTGTCGTACGAGAGAGGCACACCATTCTGGCACAGCGCCGCAGTGTCGCTACTTGTGTTGTTTCCGGGCGTGGCGGCGGGAAGCGACCAATCCACTGCCGAGGGCTATCCACTTCCCCGTCTCCTCTCTACCCAACAGCCCGTAGAGGCCGCGTTGACATACCTAGTCCATCTCCATCTGTCGCTGATAGGGCCGGTAGCCGCGGCGTTTAGCGCCCAGGGCGCCATGTCTGACCGGCGGCGTGGCGTTGGCTCTTGCCGCCGCGGCCGTTGCCATGTTCGGAAGGGAGAAGACCAGCGTGGCGGTCGCAGGTGCCTTGGCGAAACCGCGGTCTTCTCGATAAGAATTTCATTGTTGCTCTGGGGAGCCTGGGACTTGCCTTAACTCCAAATATGCATAGTTGTGCATTTTGAAACAAAAACTTAAAAACGGTCAAAACTGGACCATATGGTTAAAAAGTTGTTGGTACTTGGAGGCGGCACTGGCGGCTTGATTATTTCGAGAGAGTTGCGGGAGAGGCTTGGACCTGGCGATGTTGAGATCACGGTAGTGGACATGAAGGATAGGACTGAGTTTCGCCCCTCCTATCTCTACGTAGCCTTTGGATATAGAAGGCCGGAGCAGATCAGCGCGCCGCTTGAACATCTGAAGAAGTATAAGATAAACTTCGTGAAGGCAAGAGTAACTAAGATAGATCCTGCCAACAGGAAGGTCTCCACGACAGCTGGCGACTTCACATACGACGACTTGGTGGTGGCGCTGGGGGCGGAGACTTTAGACACCGGTCTTCCACACACCTGGGAGCTGGAGCCGTCGTTGAAGGTGGCTGAAGCGCTTTCGCAAATTAAGCAGGGCCATGTGGTCATCGGCGTCTATTCTCTTCCCCATCGTTGCCCGCCGGCGCCGATTGAGTTGGCTATGTTGACGCATTTCTACTACCTCACCAGGGGGCTTAGGGACAAGGTGAAGATCACAGTGGTCCACCCCCTGAAGAGGCCGTTTGAGAACTTCGGCCCCATGGCGGCCAAGTGGATGTCTGGCTTCCTTCAGCAACTCGGCATTGAGTACGTCGGCGTGGGTCAGGGACAAGCCATTAAGTCTATTGGCAAGAACGAGCTTGAGCTCACCAACGGCGAGAGGGTGAAGTTCGACGCAGCGTTTGTGGTGCCGCCTCACAAGGTGTCCGACCCTGTGCTCAACAGCGACTTGGCTAAGAACGGCTGCGCCGCGCAACCCTGCCAACGGTGGCTTCAGAAGCGCGAAATACAAAGACGTGTACGTAGTAGGCGACGCCTAACGTGCCTATCGGCATGGCCGGCACTATACTCCACAGCTACTCGCCGTGAGTTGTCAACAACATCATGGCGGATCTCGTCGGCGTGTCTCTGGGCAATCCGCCGTTTAGGGTAGTGGGCATCTGCGCCCTCGACATCGGCGCATTCGGCGTGGCTGGCGCCTGCGACTTCACGCCGTTTGTGAAGAAGCAGAAGCCGTATCCAGACTGCATGTTCCTGCCGCCTGCGCCGGCGGCGCGGATATTTAAGGAGATGTTTGAGAAAATATACTTTAACTGGTTGTTGGAGGTGGTGCCATGACTGAGGTGGTGACAATCCCCAAGGCCAACTACGAGAGGTTGCTTGCCGAAGTGGCGGCGCTTAGAAAAGAGGTTGAGGAATTAAGTTCCCAGCTGTTGCCTTTGAAAATAGTGTTGGAGAAGTTGCCGCATTTGATGGCTGATATCCAAGTCTTTAAGGTGGCCGCGCCGCTGATATCTATGTTGAGCATAATGGACATGGCAGACATAAACGCCATGGGCGCCGCGATGCAAGGCGGCGTCACCTGCACCAGCAAGGCTCTTCGGCTGATCGCCGAAAACGGCGCGCCGAAGGTGGGCCTCTTCGGCCTGCTCAGCGCCATGCGCGACCCGGAGGTCCAGAAGGCCATGGGCTTGATGCTGACAATACTGAAATCGATGGGTAGTTGCATGGAGGAAAACCTCAAACAAGTCAGCGAAAAATCCTAGTTTTTCCATCCCCTCTGTTTCCTGCCGGCACAGTTGCTACGCAGTGTGTCTTCAAGTGGTTCTACCTTGAACAAGGCGGAGATCCCGCCGGCGGCTGAGAAAGTTTTTAACTGAGGGGGTCGCATAGGTTATGCCCACGGTTGTGGTGACTGGATCGGGGAGGGGGATTGGGAGGGCGGTTGCGGTTCGTTTCGCGCGTGAGGGCTGGAACGTGGTTGTCAACGCGAAGAGGGGTAGGGAGGAGGCGGAGGAGGCGCTTAGGCTTGTGAGGGAGGCGGGTGGAAGCGGCGTGGTTGTCCTCGCCGATGTGGCGACGCGGGAGGGGTGTAGACAGGTGATCGACGCCGCAGTTGAGAAATTCGGGGGGCTGGACGTGTTGGTGAACAACGCGGGGCTCGGCCTATTCTCTCTTTTCCTCAACGCAGACGACAGGTTGATTGAGAAGCAGCTTGAGGTCTCGCTGAAGTCTGTGATTTACTGCTCGCAGGAGGCGGCGAGGGTGATGGGGGAAGGCTCCATAATAAACATCGCGTCTATAGCGGGCATCCGGCCCTTTGTCGGCTTGTCCATCTACAGCGCGGCCAAGGCGGCGGTTATAAACCTCACGCAGGCGTTGGCGGTGGAGCTGGCCCCCCGGATAAGAGTAAATGCGGTCGCCCCCGGCGTGGTGAAGACCAAGATGGGCGACAGCCTCCTCAAGGTCCTCGGCATGGACGATGATGAGTTCGCCAAGCGGTACACCCTGCTTGGTAGGGTTGTGTCCCCTGAAGACGTGGCGGAGGCCGTGTGGATGCTCGTGAAGATACCTACTGTGACGGGGCAAGTGGTAGTGGTCGACTCGGGTCAGTTGCTTCTTGGGAGGCTTTAGCCGAGCATCCAGAGGAGACCGTAGCTGGCCTTCCTCACGAGGGAAGACTCCACGTCTTTTTTCAGAAGCTCCGTGGTTATGTATATCTTGCTCATGGCGTCTGCCCACTCCTCTTGTGTAGACTCTGCCCACTCCCTATACAGAGCGGCCGCGGCTAAGGTGCCTATCTGGGTCAGTAGCCTTTTGGCGTGGAGCTCCACGCCGTCTCTCAACGCCGCGGCCGCCTCCTCCCTAGACTCCTCCAGGGCAGCTACCAGCTTGCGCCTCACCTCGTCGTCGCGGATTCTAGAGATCCGGCTGGCCAGCTCCTCAAAGAGAGTCTTTCCCGCCTCTTTTCTATAAAACACCTCGGCCATGTCCAACGCCTGGATGTTGCTGGTGCCTTCCCATATGGCGGTCACCAAGGCGTCTCTATGTAGCTTAGCCATGGGGTACTCCTCTAAGAAGCCGATGCCGCCCATAAGCTCCATGGAGTACCTCGTCACATCTATGGAGACCCAGGCCGCCATGTTCTTAACGATATGCGTAAGGAGTCGGGCGTAGTGATAGGCTTGGCTATATGGCGGCCTCTCCCCCGGCGCCACGTCGCTGAAGGATTTAGCCGCGGCGAGAGTTAAGAGGAGGACGGCTTGGAGTTTGGTCTCCATCTCCACAAGATCCCGTAGATAGAGGGGATGTTCCACAAGTCTTCTGCCGAACGTCTTCCTCTCGTTTCCGTATAGATACGCCTCCCACAACGTCTTCCTCGCCAGGCCCAACCCCGCGGTGGAGTTGTCGATCCTTGCGATGGTGAGTATCTCAAGGGCGATGTATATCCCGGCCTCGGTAGCGCCTAGGAGGTAGGCCTCTGTGTCTACCAGCTCCACCTCGCCCGTGGGCACGGTGATTGTGCCTAATTTGTCCTTGAGCCTGAGTATCCTCCAGTTGGGCCTCCCACCGGCGCGGTAGGCTGGCGCGAAGAAGGCGGCTACTCCCTTGGCGCCTGGCCGCGGCGGCGCGGGCTTTGCCGTTATGACCGCTGCGTCTGCCAGCCCCACGTTGCTGGTGAAGTACTTAATGCCGCGGAGCCTCCACCGCCTCTCGTCGATTCTCTCGGCAACGGTCTCCAACCCGCCGAGGTCGCTGCCGGCCTGGACCTCCGTATAGAAGGTGGCGCCCATCCAGGGCTTCTCCGCCCGTAGGAAGTTGGGGAGGTATAAGGCCTTCGTCTCGTCGTCTCCGTATTTGGCGAGGCCGTAGGCCGTCTGCTCGGTGAGGGTGATGGTGCAGAAGAAGCCCGCGTCGGAGATCAGATACCCCGAGACGAAGTGATACAGCAGATCTCTCTCGCCCATAACCGTTTTGGACACCACGCCGAATTTGAAGAGGTCGTAAAGGGTCTGAAGGTGGCTGGGGGAGACCTGCACGTAGTTTATCTCCTCCCCCCTCACGCTCCACCGCTTGAGGACTGGTTTAGCGTAGTGGTCCACATAGTAGGTCTCCTCCATCATTTTTGTGGAGACGTAGGCCCCCAGTGAGGACAAGTCTTCATCTCCTTGGAATTTAAGAGCACCTAGAAAAAATTGAAGCGGCTTATCGTTGACGTAATAGTTTTTGCCGTAGCTTAACCACAAGTCTCTAAACACGCAATATACCGGCGCGCATATATTATGTATATCTACATCACTTGGCTATTGAGTTTTTCGCTATTAGCGAAATTTAACATATAAGTTTTGTAGATATGACTCTTGTGATTAAGAAATTTGTCTCCGCCTGGGAGGCGGTGTCGGGGATTCCGGACAACGCTGTAGTTGTGATCTCCGGCTTCAACGCGGCCTTGTCGCCGTTTTATCTAATCGATGTATTAATTCAACGCTACAGAGAAACGGGGCATCCAAAAAACTTGTTTATAATATCTGACGCAATTCCGGCAATACCTGGATTTGGGCTAGACAAGGTGGGGAGGCTCATACTGGAGGAGCCTTACCAAGATTTTATCCGCGGTTTTCTACTGCCGTTCTACGGCTGGGCGCCGGAGTTGCAGAAGGCCGTTATGGAGAACTTGGTGGAGGCCTACACCTGGCCTATAGGCATAGTGACTAGGTGGCTGAGGGCCGCGGCGTTGGGGACGCCGGGCATTTTCAGCAGGGTGGGTCTCGGCACGTTTATCGACCCGCGGCAAGACGGCGGCTTTCTAAACGACTTAGCAAGAGAGAAGAAGACTGCCGTTGTGGAACACGTCGTTTTGGAGGGCCGGGAGTATCTACTCTACAAGGCGCCTAAGCCCAACGTGGTGTTGATAAGGGCAACTACTGCAGACGATATAGGAAACTTAAGCATGGAGCAAGAGGCCATGTACGGATCGGTCCTCTCAATGGTCCAAGCCACTAAGGCCCACCCAGGCGGCCTCGTCGTTGCCCAGGTGTTGAGAGCGGTGACGCTGGGCGAGATACATCCCAAGCACGTAGTCGTGCCCGGCCCCCTGGTGGATTACGTAGTAGTCTCTAGACGAGGCACAGAGGTGGAGAAGTACCACTGGCAGACGGCCTCCTTTGACTTAAACCCCATCATCAGCGGAGACGCACCCTACAGAGTTGCCTACGAGCCTGCGCCTCTGACGGCGGAGAAGGTGGTGGCGAGGCGGGTGGTGCTCGAGCTTGTGAAGCTCGTCGGCGCCCTGGGGCGGCCAGTTATTGTTAACCTAGGCATCGGCATCCCCGCGATGGCCGCAGATGTAATACGTGAAGAGCGTCTCGACGACTTTATACACCTCACTGTGGAGTCGGGGCCTTGGGGCGGCTACGCACTCATGGACGCAGACTTCGGAGCGGCCATGGGACACTACGCCGTCCTCCCCATGCCGGAGCAGTTCATCCTCTACGAAGGCGGCGCCATAGACGCCACCTCGCTCGGCTTCCTCCAGGTGGATAAGGAGGGCAATGTGAACCCCGCCTTCCTCCCCGGCCGGTTGCCGGGGCCCGGCGGCTTCCCGGTAATCGCCATCGGGTCGCCGAGGGTGTATTTCGCCGGCGGCTTCACGGCGGGGAGGAGGAGGATAAAGGTGAAAAACTGCAAACTCGCCGTGGAGGAGGAGGGCCACATAACAAAGTTCGTCGAGAGAGTTTACAAGATAGTGTTCAGCGGGAGATACGCGGTGGAGGAGGAGAAAGAGGTTCTTTATGTCACTGAGAGAGCCGTGTTTAGACTGACGCCCGGCGGCGTGGAGCTGGTGGAGACGGCGCCCGGCGTTGACCTAGAGAGAGATATGTTGGATAAGATGGAGTTTAGGCCGGTGGTGCGGCGCGTGGAGGAGATAGACAGGAGGATATTCTGCGAAGGCAAGATGGGCCTCCGGGAGGAGGCACTTAAAATAGTCAGGAAATAGTTTTTTAAGAAATATTTTTAAGAGGCTGTGAGTGGTGCCGTGATTAGGAGAGATAAGCCGTCGGTCCTCGTGGTGAGGGGGCGTGAAGATGTGACGCGTTTTCTCTCACAGACGCCGCTTGTCTTCGCCTACAGAGGGCCCCACGGCGACTGGTTCAAAGAGGTGGCGGAGAGACATGCGGAATCCGCCGAGTGGCACGCCTTGCCGCCGGCGGAGTCCAAAACGGCGACGAGGAGAGACCTCATAACCGGCGGCTTCATCAAGCTGAGAGACACCGTCACGGTGGACGAGGCCAGGTGCATATGGTGCGGCCTCTGCGCCGAATCGTGCCCAGCCTCCGCCTTCGAATACGTGGAGGGCAAGGTGGTTAAGGTGAGATATGAGACATGTATCGACTGCGGTCTCTGCAACGCTGTGTGCCCCGTAGACGCCGTCAAGATGCCGTCGCTCCCCGACGGCTACCTAGCCGACTTGATAAAGACGGCGCCGGGCCCCCTCAAGTTCATATGCGACTACGCCTTCCAAGACGGAGACGAGGAGGGCGTCAGGACAAAATGCGTAGCGGCCATACCGAGGCAGTACCTCTACCTCGCCGCCGCCAGACACGGTGAGGCCAGGGCGCACTGCTCCCGCGGCGAGGCGTGTCCGCTGTGGCCCGCCGCCGAGAGGTGGGGGAGGGGGTTGCAGCGCGACGGGAGAGACTTCGTGGTTAAGGCCGAAAGGGCCTCCCTCCAGCCGGGCGATAGGTGGCAGACGCGGATGCTAGCCGCCGCGGTGGGGATGCCGGTGGGGGTTGTGAAGGTGGCGGAGGGCTGCACGCTCTGCGGCGCCTGCGTCAACGTATGCCCCACAGACGCCCTCTCCATAAGAGGCAACGAGCTCAAACTCGTCCCTGCGCTCTGCATAACCTGCGGCATATGCGCCGAGAAGTGCCCCGAGAAAGTGATAACAGTGGACGCCGCGGCGGACCCCAAGCCCTACGAGGCCAGGGCGGTCTTCCGCGACCAGCCGGCGCGGTGCCACACATGCGGAAAGGAACTGCCCTACACGGAGACCATGGCGCGGAAGCTGGCGCAGAGGCTGAAAGACGCCGGCCTCCCCTACGACTACGTCTACCTCTGCGAGGAGTGCCGCCTCAAGTCCTCCCCCGCCTAGCCTTCACCGCGTGTTTATCACCCTCGGCATACACGTCGACGACGAAGTAGTTGAAGAGCGGCAGGACGACCCTCAGCACCGCCACGCAACTCTCATCCGGAGTTTTGATCACCACCTCGTTTGGTTGCTTCTCACTTATGTAGGCAATGGCTTTCATCGACCCCTCTGGGCACCCGGGAACCTCCAACGTGTCCACACGTCTAAGATCCTCCATATTTATAAAAATGAGACGCGACACAATTTTTAAAAACATCTAAATCCAAGTCCCCCATGTCGCTGGTAAGTGAAGTGGCGGGGCTTGTGGCGGCTTGGCTCGTATCCACCTTAGCTGTTTGGTTAGCTTTGAAGATTTTCCCTGGGAAGCAGAAGAGGGAAAGCTTGACCGGGGCCGCCGTCACGGCGCTAGCCGGGGGGCTGATCTACTGGATCTTCCACAGTGTTATTAGGATTCCGCTGATCAGCGGGGTGGCGGCCTTCTTCGTGTGGCTCTACGCCCTCCGGAAGCTACAAGGCGTCGGCTGGCTAGGCGCGCTGGGGCTCGCCATCTTGATATGGATAATCAACGGAATACTAGACCTCTTCCTGCCCGCCTTAAAGCTCTAGGTTTTTTGATGCGCCGTTTTCCCCAGGGATGCGGCGTCTTGTGCAGGCTGGCGGCGGTGTTGGCAGAGGCCTTCGCGGAGGCGCAGGGGAACTCCCTGTCGTTGTACCCCAGCGAGGTGGCTAAGAAGGCCCAGGTCTCGCAACAGGTAGTGGGCGAGGTCTTCAGAGCCCTAGCGGAGAGGGGCTACATGGAATGCGTCAAGACGGACAGACGGATGAGGTGCGTGGTGACGCGGGGATCCCCGCTCTGGTCCGCTGAATACGACAAGATATACAACATATTAGAAACTCTATAAAAACATAAATAGAACCTTCTCTAACATTGTGTGGAGAGGCGGAACGTGGAGATATCGGCGTTGAGAACGCTTAGAGACGGCTTCCTCTACCTCCTCGTCGCAGTGATTGTGGGCATCGTAGCCGCATTGGCGGGGCTCATCTCTATTATAGCCGCCTTTGGCTTCATGCCCGCGGCTCCGCACGGACCCTCGGCGTTTGCCGGAGTTATCGGCGCAGTGGCCACCCTGCTTATCCTGTTGCTGGTTGCCGTTGGCATTGAGCTCTACGCAATCTTCGGAAAGATCCGCCCCGGCATGCGTCAGCTTTCAGAGATAGACGACGGGTTCCGCATAAGCTACACAGGCACCACGCTCATACTCGTGGGGCTTGTCATAATGGTGCTGGGGCTCATAGTTGTAGTCGCGGTGTTCGCCGCGGCAGGCTCCTGGCCTGAGGCCATGAGGGGCGCCGTAATAGGCGGCCTCACCCTTTTTGGGGTGCTCGTCATCGGTGCCATAATCGCCTTGATAGGCAACATACTGACCTTCGTGGTTGGCGCCTTCTTGCTATATAGCAAGTATCAAAACTCCCTATACATGGCGGCGGGCATCCTATTTGTCATAGACATCGCCAAGTCCCTCGTCGGCTTCTCCGGCATACTCACCCTCGTGGGCTACGTCCTAATGTACATCGCGCTAGGCGACACGATAAACAAGCTGAGCACGGCGGCCCCAACCCCGGCACAGGCCTAGAGCTCGTCGACGCTCAGCACCAAAACCAGCAACCACGCCTTTCTCCCGGCCCCGCCATCAACAAACCGCGCCAATCCGCCGCACTACCACCACATCCATGCATCAAACCAGCCACCACTCACCCCCCGGGGTCTGACCACCTCCTCCGTGTAGACCCTCAAAACCCCGTCGAGGTTCTGAACCCACTCCTAAGCGCCTCGACCCTCCTCCTTAGCTTCTCCCGGTGAAACTGTATCTCCGTCCCAAGTCCCTCGCCTTCTCCTCGGCCCGCCTCCGCGCCCGTGTAGACACCGCAACGCAACCACCTACATGTATTCGCTGCTTCATCGAGCCGCAATTGTTATATGGCTTAAACCCCCCGTCGTCGTGGATTCTGAGAGGCTGTCAAGAGCCTTGAGAGATCTTGAACGTTCGGTAAACTTTATAGAGCAGATCCTGAACCGTCCACTTGGCGAGTTTTTAAACGACGACGAGGCCGTATACGCCTTGAGATACGCCGTGATCGAGGCCGTGGAGGCCGCCGTCCAGATCGGCTTAATTCTTCTCCGGGAGACGGGGGCCCGCCCGGCCAGCTTCGGCGAAGTATTCCAAATACTCGGCGAAAGGGGAATCATCCCGCGGGACCTCGCCGCGGCCATGCGGAGGTTCGCGGGTCTTAGGAACCTCCTCGTGCACCGCTACTGGGAGGTCGACGACGCCAGGCTGTACAGAGAGCTGAAAGAGGAGGGTCTCGAGACGTTGAGGCGCTTTCTGCGGCATGTCCATTAAGTGGTACGAGCTGGGGCCTGAGGAGCGGGAGGAAACCGCAAAGAAGCTGGCCGAGGTGCTGAGGAGAGAAGAAAGAGTGGCGCTGGCCTTTCTCTTCGGCAGTTTTCTAGAGGGAGTCTTCAGAGACGTAGACGTCGCGGTTTATATCTCCGGCGAGGTGGACCTCCTCGACGCCGCGGCATACGCCGAGGAGCTATCCAGCCGCCTCACCACCCTCGTAGGCCTGCCGGTGGACGTAGTTGTGCTAAACTTCGCCCCAACTTGGCTACGGAAGAGGGCCTTCTCCGGCAGAGAGCTGGTGGTCAAAGACGAGTTGCTCTACGCCGCCCTGTGGGCCAACGCGCTAGATGAAGAGCTCGGCCTCGTAGCCCTCTCTAAGTAAAAGATATATGTAACTACCCACATTTTCAAGTGTACGACTACTTGCTACAACTCCTCGTCCACCTGGTTTCGCTTCTGCCCCTCGCAAAGGAAAAGCCCTACGAGGCCTTCCGCGAGGGGGATCTCGTCGTGATATGCATATACGGCCTCTCCAAAGACCTAGAAGTGGAGGCCGTCGACGTCGGCGGGTACTACCTCGCCCTCGACTCCGTGGAGAGGGTAGGCCCCGCGGAGCTGAGGGAAGGCAAGATACGGATCCCCAAGAAGACACAGGCCGCCCTACTCTTAAAAGGCGCTGAGTGGGCCGACGAGGTGAAGCTCCACACTAATCAAGGTACCCATAAGCTGAAGATACAGAGAGGGGGCCGTTGCCCACTTCTCTCCGAAGCCGAGAAAAACTTATAAACTGGGGGTAATTATCAAACCGCTGAGCGGGGTAGGCCAGCCTGGTAGGCCGCGGGGCTCATAACCCCGAGGTCCCCGGTTCAAA
>Ga0315298_1003008_pt1 | contig 27394 bp, 29 predicted proteins | sample WHS_1_MG_FD_203077 | JGI IMG/M metagenome (GOLD analysis project Ga0315298, IMG submission 203077) | Extremophilic microbial mat communities from Washburn Hot Springs, YNP, Wyoming, USA - WHS_1_MG | ecosystem: Environmental > Aquatic > Thermal springs > Hot (42-90C) | place: USA: Wyoming... | reverse complement strand
GGTCCTTGGAGAAAAGAACAAAAAGGAAGGGGAAGCCTTTCTTGCCGAGAACAAAAAGAAACCGGGGGTCGTCACGCTCCCCAGCGGTCTCCAGTATAAGGTGATCAAAGCAGGAACGGGCAAGAAACCCAAGGCGACCGATACGGTGAAGACCCATTATCGGGGTACCCTCCTTGATGGAACCGAGTTCGACAGTTCTTATCGTCGCGGGGAGCCCGCCACCTTCCCCGTCAAAGGCGTGATCCCTGGCTGGACAGAGGCTCTTCAACTGATGGAGGAAGGAGCGAAGTGGCAGCTTTTCATCCCTCCCCACCTGGCTTACGGCGAGCGGGGAGCAGGACCTGTAATCGGTCCAAATGCTACGCTCATCTTTGAAGTGGAGTTGATCTCCGTTCAGTAAAACGCCCTCGGACCATGACGAAGCATCGAATCGTCATCCCCTGCGCCAGAGGAGTGGCTGTCTTCCTCAAGAGGGAGCTCTGCGCCCTTGGATTTCCCGTCCTACGGGAGGGGTTTTCCAGTGTGGAGACGGAAGGGACGATGGAGGATGCCATGAGGCTCAACCTCCTGATCCGAACAGGGCAGCGGATCCTGCTCCTCTTGACCGAATTCGAGTGCCACGATCCTGACGAGCTCTACAAGAAGACGAACCGTATCCGATGGGAGGACTTTCTTCTCCCATCGGCCTACCTCTCCATCACCTCCTCGGTTCACACGCCTTCGATCCGGGATTCCCGATTTGCAAATCTGAAGTGCAAAGATGCGATCGTCGATCGCCTGAGGGAGCGCTGTGGAAGGCGACCCGACTCGGGGCCGGAAAGAAGAGAGGCCGTGGTCCACCTTCACTGGAACGAAGGGCGGTGCCGCATCTTCCTCGACACCTCTGGAGAAGTCCTCTCGAGAAGGGGGTATCGGAAAAGCCCGGTGGAGGCGCCCATGCAGGAGGCCTTGGCCGCTGCCGTCGTCATGGCCACGGGTTGGGACGGAGAGGGAAATTTCGTCAATCCCATGTGCGGCAGTGGCACCCTCGCTATCGAAGCCACCCTGATCGCCCTGAACAGAGCGCCCGGGCTTCTTCGCAACGACTTCGGTTTCATGCACCTCAAAGGATTCCAGGAAACCATTTGGCAAGTGCTACGGAAAAAAACGAAATCCCTTTCCAAGCGAACGATCGACGCGAAGATCGTCGCAACGGATGTGAGTGAGGAGGCCCTCCGAGCTGCCCAGCAGAACGCGGAGACGGCAGGCGTAAGACATCTGATCGATTTCCGAAGATGCGATTTTCGGGATACCCCGGTGCCCGAGGGGAGTGGGGTCATTCTCCTCAACCCTCCTTACGGGAAGCGCATAGGTGAAAGAAGGGAGCTCGAAGCCACTTATCGGGCCATCGGAGATTTCTTCAAAAAAAGAGGTCAAGGCTATCGAGGTTACATCTTCACAGGAAACCTCGATCTCGCCAAAAAGGTGGGGCTCCGGACCAAGCGGAGGATCCCCTTTTTTAACGGCGACATCGAGTGTCGTCTCCTTGAATACGAGCTTTACGAAGGAAGTCGAAAGCCAACCATGCAGGAGCCCCTTCGCCGTGAAGAGAGGTCACCATGAAGGGGTTCTTCGTCAGGAAGGCACGCCTCTCTGGCGATCTCGCCAACGCTGATGAAGGGAGTACACGAAGGCCAGGATCTCTGCCACGACGACATAGACGGTCGGAGGGATCTCCTGATGGAGATCGAGCTGGGAAAGCACCTCCACCAGGGCTGGGTCTTCGTGAATCGGGATGCCGTGATCCCGGGCCAACTGAATGATCTTCTCCGCAACCTTTCCCGATCCCTTCGCGCTGACCTTGGGGGCCTGATCCCGATCGGGTCGATAACGGAGGGCGACGGCTTTTTGAAACCTGGGCTTTTGGTAAGGGTGTCTGGACATATCCGATCCGGTTTTCTGCTCCGATCAAACCCAAAAATATTAATCTTCTCAAAATAGAAATAACAGACATCTCCCTCTCCCGCCTTGGCGGGAGAGGGCTGGGGTGAGGGTGTTCCCATGGAATTGCCCCCTCACCTCAATCCTCTCCCCAAGGGGAGAGGAAGATTCTTTTTCCCTTTGTTTGTCCAGACTAATATGAGCATACGAATAGATCGCCCCTGAAGCATTAAACGATAACACTAAACCCGAAAGGGCCCTCCGCAGCCATTTCGCCTATCAGGGACGAAGTCTCGGCCTCAGGCGTCTCCACCGAGACACGAAGATTCGGTTCAAAACCCGCTTGGCGCAATTTCTGACCGAGCTCACCGAGACCTTGGTCGACCCATGTTGCAACTTCTTCACTGAAAACCACAAAGGTGGCAAAAAGCCCTTTCTCCTTGACCGTGACCTCAATCCTCATCCTTCCGAGATCGGGAAGCTGAAGAAGAAAAAGGAGGGAGATCCCCCTCGACTCCTCTCTTTGTCCGGAGAAGCCGAGGGAGAGCCCAAGCTCCACAAACTGAAACTCCCCTCCTAACCACACCGGGATGAGGAGAAGCTTTGTTCCGTCCTCGAAATGGGTCAGATTGAAGATCTGATAGAGCTCGATCTTTTCGATGAGGTGCTCTAAGCCTTTGAGGAGCCTCTTGGCGGAAGCCGCCTTCGCAGGATTGAAAGCCGTACGAGTGAGAAGAAGCTTCAGCTCACGGGTCAATCTTAGGGCCAACGATTTCAGGTCATTTTCTAAGAGGGCTTCGATCCCCTCCCTGCCATCGCCCCCCAAGAGACGCCGGATTTGCCCTTCAAAAAAAAGGCCCGATCGTTCGATCGCCCCTGGAATCGCTCTGAGAAGCCCTTCTGAATCGAGGGAAAAATCCTCGATGGAAACCGCTTGAAAAGCTTTTGCCAGCCGCTCTATCCCCTTCTGAAGCTCCGTCACACCTTGTTCGGGCTCGAACGTCCAGGCCTCCGAAAGCTCGTTGGCTAAGAGCTCCAGAGGAGCGTCGCTCGAAAGGTGCCTTCGAAGGAGGCCCTCCAAGAAGGGGGCTTCTCCTCCCGATCCTCCAAGGAGCCTCAGCGTGACCGGAGGCGCAATCGATTCGACCTCGAAAAGACCCGAAAAGCCCTCGGGAAGGGGGACGCGGGTTTCGACACGAAGCGTTCTGCCTTTGATCTCAACCATCGCATGGCAGGAATCGATGCTCTGGAGGATCTTGCCTTGGAGAATCTCTCCGGGACGGAAGAGAGAAGCGATATCCCCTGCCCCGGGCGGAACAAGAATGCGAGGTTCCATGCGAAAGGTCGAAGGCGAAACCTCCTTCACCGCCCTATGAACCATCCTTTCTCATCTATGGTTGTTGGAACTGGTGGAGGCCAAGGATGAGCTCCACCTCACCTCGAGGCAAACTGGATCGTTTGACAATTTCGGTCACGTCGTAGCCTGCTCGAACCATCTCCAAGACCTCGGTGTAGGGGTCCTTTCGAGACATCCCTTGCGATTGGGACTGCCTCTTCCCATCGATCTCCGTGACCAGGCCTTGGAGCCTCTCCATCCTTTCGTCCAACTGCTCGAGAAGCCGTTTGCCGATCTCCCTTTTTTCCTCCAGATGCTTCGAAAAGCCTTCGCAGATCGATTCCGATTCTGCAATCCACTCCTTCCACGGACGCCCTTCATCTCCAATCCCGTTGCCCGCCTTAAAGATCAACCCTTTTCGAGCAAGGAGAAGGATCGTGATCAAAGTAGCCAAGGAGACGACCAATCCTGCTCCACTGAGAACGGTCATGAACTCCATCAGCGTCAAATTGAAATAGTTTGCAAGATGCATCTACGCCCCTCCTCTGATCGACTAAACAAGAATGTCCAGAACCTTTCCAGAGTCCCTTTCCTCCGTCTCCTGCCTTTCCTCTTTCGCGCCGTTCTCCTCCACCTCGGCCTCTCCCTCAGGCTTCTTGGGCCGCCTTCTCTTCCGAAAGGCCCCCGACTGAGCCACGGCCGGACTTTTCTGGTCGCCCAACTTTTCAGCCGGCGTCGTTTGGCCCCACTTCGTTGAGACCAAGAAGTCATCTCCCACGACCATTCTCCCAATTTGAGAGGGGGCTCTCCAAGAAGGAACACCTGGGGGCCCTGGGCAAGCCTTCACGGGCCTCCGAAAATCTTATCGATCTTTTCCTTCAGCGTTTCCGCAGTAAAGGGTTTAACGATGTAATTGCTCACCTTATTCCGAACTGCCTCGATCACATTCTCTTTCTGCCCCTCGGCGGTGACCATCAAAAAAGGGAGGTCCTTCCACGCCTCTGAAGCCCTGACCTTCTTCAGCAGCTCGATCCCGGACATGGTCGGCATGTTCCAATCGGAGATGATGAACTGGATCTTTTCGCTTTGGAGCACGTTCAGGGCCGTCGTCCCGTCGTCTGCCTCATAGATATTCTCGTATCCCAGTTGTCGTAGAATGTTTTTGATGATCCGCCGCATGGTCGAAAAATCATCGACGATCAAAATCTTCATCTTCAAATCAGCCATTTCCCCTTACCTCCTTTGCCATACATGCCGGCATGAACTTCAGAAAAGGACATCATCCCTGCGGAAGCTGCAATCCAGGAAGGCCGTGGATTCCAGCTCGGAATGACGGGATAGAAGCGATTGAGGTTGCCGTCCGTGATATATGCCTTCCCCGGATATCGGCGATCCTTTTCCTCTTCACCCCTTCCCGGCTCGTTCTTACGGAGGACTGAACTCCTCCAAGTAGTCCCGCATTTTCGCCCTCAGTTTCAGGATGGCCTTCCCATGAATCTGACATATCCTCGACTCCGTGTAACCGAGGACCTCTCCGATCTCCTTGAGGGTCAGCTCCTCATAGTAGTACAGGGAAAGGACCTGTCGTTCCTTCGGGGAGAGCTCCTCAATGGCCCGGGCGAGGATCGTTTTCAATTCCTCGACCCTAAGCTTCTCAAAAGGGTCGTAATCCGCTCTCTCCTCGACAAGGCCGAAGGGCTCCTCTTCGGAAGGGCCCTCCAAGCCCCGGCGAAAGTCATCGAGGTCCAGGAGCGAGACCCCTTTGACCTCGTTGAGCAAATCGTAGTACGCCTCGAGGGAGAGCCCCAATTCCGAGGCTACCTCCTCATCCTCTGCTGCCTCGCCCTTCTTCTTCTCGAGGCGGGCCAGGGTCTTCTCCAGTTGAGTCGATTTTTGCCGGACCGACCTCGGCACCCAGTCCAGCGCTCTCAATTCGTCGAGCATGGCCCCCCGGATCCGAAACTCGGCATAGGTTTTAAACTGGACCTTCTTTTGGGGATCGTACTTATCCAATGCATCCATGAGGCCGATGACGCCTGCGCTGATCAAATCTTCGACCGAGATATGGGACGGAAGACGCATGGCCAGCCTCTGAGCAATGTACTTGATGAGAGGAGCGTATTGCAGAATGGCGGCCTCACGGCTCAGAGGGTCGACCTTCTCCGAAGGCATCGACACCTTCTGAAACTGTTGGCTCAGTCTTCGATAGTGGAATGCGTTCGCTTTCACCCCATCCTCCTCTCCTTCTCGGATGTCCGAGGACGATCCAAAAGCTGTTGCCAAAAGAACTGAATCCCGCCCTTCCCGTCATTTGGGCCCGAACGTTCTAAAAGGCTCTTGGCCACCGCCAACAAACTGCGGCTCGATGGGGCTTGGGGATAAAGTTCGAGAACCGCTTTTTGAAGCCGAACGGCTTCTGGAATCTTTTCGTCAAAAGGGATGAACCCCAGATAGTCAAGGGAAAGGCTTCGAAGGAACCGATCGGCCACCCGACTGATCTTGAGAAAGACCTCGCGGGCCTCCCGTTCGTTCGAAACCACATTGACGAGAATAGAAAAGTGTTTCTTCTCGAATCGGGTGGAAAGGACCTTGATCAGGGCGTAGGCATCGGTGATCGAGGTGGGCTCAGGCGTCGCCAAGATGATCGACTCGTGGGCGGCCATGTTGAAATAGAGGACGTTGCGGGAAATGCCGGCACCCGTGTCGATCAACAGAATGTCCACGTCTTCCGCAAGGAGATCCAACTCGCTTTGAAGATATAATTTCTGGCTCTCGCTCAGATCGACGAGATCGAAGACGCCAGAACCGGCTGGGACAATGGCCATGCCGCCAGGGCCCTGGATGATGATCTCGGAGAAGCGTTTCTCTTGATTGAAGAATTGTTCGATCGTATAGCGAGGCGTCAAGCCGAGAAGAACATCCATGTTGGCAAGGCCCAAATCCGCATCGAGGACGAGCACTCGCTTCCGAAGACGGGTCAATCCAAGTGCCAGGTTCGCCACCACGTTCGTCTTTCCTACCCCTCCCTTGCCGCTCGATACAGCGATCACTCTGGGCGAGCGTTGCCCCTTCATGTTCGGCTCACGAAAAGGGACCGGAGGGCTCAAGGTTTCCTCCTGGCCTGATCGGTCGATAAGCGTTCGCAATCCTTCTGCCTGATCCATAGGTCCTTCTTCCTCAATTCCATTGGATGGAGCTCAAGACGAGGTCGCTCACCTTCGCCTTGGTCGCTAATTCGATGTCCTCGGGAACCCTCTGGCCGCATGTCAAATAGGAGAGGGGCCTCGGAAAGCGCAGGAGCTGATTGAAAAGGGGAACGTACTCCTCCGTTTCGTCGATCTTGGTGAAAATGTAGCTGCTGATCGGACGGATGCTGAAACAGGTGGTCATCCGCGCCAGATCACGTTCCTTCATCGTGGCGCTGAGCACGAGATGATTCTCGATGGAGGGATGGACGGACAAGAAGGCCCCGAGCTCCTTCATCCGAGAGGCCTGCCGCGGATTTCTTCCCGCCGTATCGATGAGGAGGAGGTCTTGGCCCCTATGGCGATCGATAAGGTCCCGTAGCTCTTCGGGAGAGCTTGCCACCTCCACCGGAAGCCTCAGGATTTGACCGTAGGTCTTCAACTGCTCCACGGCGCCGATCCGGTACGTATCGATGGTGATGAGGGTGATGCGCTTGGTCACATGCAGCCAGAATTGGGCGGCCAGTTTGACCAAGGTCGTCGTCTTCCCCACGCCCGTGGGACCGATGAAGGCCCATATCCGCTGGCCTTTCCGAAAGGGCTCCGTCACCTCGATCGCCTCCATCAACCGGAGACGGAGCCGGCTCCAACCGAGATCGGACCATTCCGAAGCCGAGGCGCCTTGACGGAGGTTTTCAAGCTCCCCGACCAGGCTCTGAGCGAACTCCGGCATGAGCCCCGCAGCGAGAACGCTTCGGAGAAGATGCTTTCCTTGGGCCTCCCGAGGGTTCGCCACGATCTTCTCTTCCCCGGGACGAGCTGAAGAAGGTGCGATAGGATCTCCGGAAGGAGGTTCGTAGGGTCGATCGACGGCGGCAATCACCTCGACATAGGAACGGGTCCCCCACGGCGGTCGATCGCTGGGCTTCTTCACGGTCTTCGTGGAAAGGATGATCGCCTCAGGTCCCAAGGTCTCTTTGACCTCTTTCAAAACCTCTTTGATCTCTTTGCCTTCAAATCGTTTAATTTGCATCGCTTAAACTCACCGTCCCAAGAGAATGAATTTTGACCTGCGATGTCAGTTCGTTGTGAGAGATCACGGCCACCTGGGGCAAAAATCGATCGATCAATCGCTTCAGGTGGCGCCGAATGGCCGGGGAGCAAAGAAGCACGGGTTGATAATTGAGATGGGAAACCCTTTCGAAAGCCCGGTTGATGCTCAGGAGGATACGCTGAGCAAGGTTGGGCTCAAGGGAAAGGTAAGCCCCATGATCGAGGCGCTGAATCCCTTCGCGGAAGAGATCTTCCACCTGGGGATCGAGGGTGATCAGAGGGATCACCCCTTCAGGGGTTTCGTAAGCCTTGAGAATGGACCGAGCAAGCCTCTGACGAACGTATTCGGTGAGGATGTCGGGATCTTTCGTGGTCGTGGCATGGTCGGCGAGGGCTTCCACAATGGTGAGGAGGTCCCGGATCGAAACCTTTTCCTTGAGAAGGTTTTGCAAGACCTTCTGAATCGCTCCCAGCGAAAGAAGGCTGGGGGTGAGTTCCTCAACCGCCTTGGGGTAGGATTGGGCCAGGTGGTCGAGAAGTTTCTGTACGTCCTGTCTGCTCAGAAGTTCATCGGCATGGCTGCGAATAATCTCGGTCAGGTGGGTGGCGATAATCGTTGAGATGTCGACCACCGTATAGCCGGCGATCTGAGCCTCCTCCTTTCGTTTCTCTTGGATCCATAGCGCCGGAAGTTGAAAAACAGGCTCCTGGGTCGGAATGCCCTCGATCGCTCGCTTCCCGTCTCCGGGATGGAGGGCCAGAAGGTAACCCAACATCATCTCCCCCTTGCCGATCTCATTGCCTTTGATCAGGATTCGGTAACCCCCCGGACTGAGATGGAGGTTATCCCTGACGCGAAGGGGCGGAACAATAATTCCCAGCTCGGTCACGAACTGGCGTCTCATCGATCGAATCCGATTCAGGAGATCGCCGTTCTGTTCTTCATCGACATAGGGAATGAGACCGTAGCCCACCTCCAACTCCAAGCGATCGAGGCCCAGGAGCGATTCCACCTGCTCGGAAGGCCCGGGAAGGGCTTCCTTCTGCGCCTCCGCTTTCTTCTGTTCCATCTTTTTCTGCTCCGATAAGGTGAAGAACCCGAGAAAGCCGATGATGAGCGAAATCAAGAAGAACGGAATGTGAGGAAGCCCGGGGATCAACCCAAAACCGAACAGAATGCCAGCCGAAAGGAGGATCGCCTGGGGCTGGACTTTGAACTGTCGTCCCAGCTCTTTGCCCATGCTCTGCTCCGAGGCGGCCCGGCTGACCACGATGCCTGCGGCGGTGGAGATCATGAGGGCGGGAATTTGGGAGACCAACGCATCTCCGATGGTGAGGATCGTATAGGTATGAAGGGCGGTCAGAAGAGGAAGGCCCAACTGAAGGACCCCGATGATGAATCCCCCGACGATATTGATCAAAATGATGAGAATGCCCGCGACGGCCTCTCCTCGAACGAACTTGCTTGCGCCGTCCATGGCTCCGTAAAATTCCGATTCCCGGGCGATCGCCGCCCGCCTCCGCCGGGCCTCTTTCTCGTCGATGAGGCCCGCATTGAGGTCCGCGTCGATGCTCATCTGCTTCCCGGGCATCGCATCGAGGGTGAAGCGGGCGGCCACTTCGGCAATCCGACCGCTTCCTCGGGTGATCACGACGAAGTTGATGATGACCAGGATCACAAAAATGATCAAACCGACAAGATAGTTTCCTCCCACGACAAAGCTGCCAAAGGAGCGGATCACATGGCCCGCTGCCGAGGGACCCTCGTTTCCGTAAAGGAGGATGAGTCGCGTGGAGGCGATGTTGAGAGAGAGGCGAAAGAGGGTCGTCATCAGGAGCAACGAAGGAAAGGTGGAGAGCTCCAAGGGGTTCTTGATATAGAGGGCCGTCAGCAACACGATGAGAGAAAAGGTGATGCTGAAGGAGAGGAGGATATCGAGGAGCAGAGGCGGAAGGGGAATGATCATGACCAGAAGGATCGCGACAACCCCCCCTGCGGTCAAGAGATCGCTCGAATCCGCTCTTAAGATCTTCGAAGGGGACCACAGGGATCGACTTCCTTTTTCAGCCATCGTCACGTCATCCTTTACAAGGTCTTCCCCTTAAGCCGGTAGACATAGGCGAGGACGTCCGCCACGGCCTGATAAAGGGCAACCGGGATCGTCTGGCCCGTCTCGACGGTCTTGAACAAAACCTGGGCCAGGGGTTTGTTTTCAAGGATGGGGATTCCATGGTTTCGAGCGATCTCCTTGATCCGCTCGGCCACGAAACCCGCGCCCTTGGCCACGACCTGGGGCGCTTCCATCTCTTTGCTCCTGTACGAGAGGGCCACGGCCAGGTGGATCGGGTTCGTGATGACGACGTCGGCCTTAGGGACCTCCGCCATCATGCGCCGCCGCGCCAGCTCTCTCTGGATGCTCCGGATTCTCGACTTGATGAGGGGGTCTCCTTCGACCTGCTTGAACTCCTCCTTCATCTCCTGTTTCGTCATCCGAAGCTCCTTCTCATAGGTCCACCGTTGAAAGGCGTAATCCAGACCTGATAGGAGAAGGATTGCCAGACCGGCCTTGAGAAAGAGGGAGAACGAAACGCTCGAAATAAAACGAAGCAGCCCCCCTGGGTCTTCGCCCGTCAGAAGGAGGATCTGGACCACCTCGTTCCGAAGGGTTGAGTGGACGACGAAACCCACGATCGCCAGTTTGAAGATCGACTTCAAAAGCTCCACAAGGGCCTGTTTTGAGAAGAGGCGACCGAACCCTTTTAAGGGATTGATTCTTCCGAGATCGGGCTTCACCAGTTCGACGGCAAAGAGGCCTCCGACCTGAAGGTAATTGCTAAGAAGGGAAACGCCAGTCACCGCAACCAGAACAGGGGCAAGGATCAAGAGAAGGGATCCCACGAGCTCGTAGCCGAGGGCCTGAACCCCGGCCCCGTCAAGGCGTAAGGTTCCAATCTGGCTGAGGGAGCGGGTCATGAAGGAACGGAGATGTTGGAACATGAAGCTCCCGCTGAAATAAAGGCCTGAAAGGCCTGCGAGCAGGACCAGGGCGGAAGGAATTTCCCTGCTTCGGGCGACCCGCCCCTTCTTCCTCGCCTCCTCTCGGCGCTTCGGGGTGGCCTTCTCGGTTCGTTCGGCAAAAGAATCCTCGGCCATATCACCTCTTCATGAGAACGAGAAGGGGCGAGAGCAACCCTCGGCCCGACTCGCTCAACAGGGTTTCCATGTAGGGAACGAACAAATCCATCGAGAGACCCAGAAAGAGAAGACCTAATCCAATCGTGAGGGGAAAGCTCACCAAGAGCACATGGATCTGGGGCACGGTCTTCGCGATCATCCCCAAGGCGATTTGAGAAAAGAGGAGCACCGCCATCACGGGCCCCGCGATCTTGAGGGCCACGACGAACATCTTGCCCGAAAGAGAGACAAAATAGTGGTAGAGCTCGGTCTTCAGGTGAAAGCTTCCGGGCGGAAGCTCCCGGAAGCTCTGGGCCAGGGCTCTGAAGAACCAATGGTGGCCGTCGACAGCAAGAAAGAGGAGAAGGCCAAAGAGGTACTGAAACTGCCCCATCAAGGGGCTATCGATCCCCGATTGAGGGTCAACGACGTTGGCCATCGAAAAACCCATCTGGAATCCCGCAAGCTCGCCCGCGAATTGGAGGGCCGCAAAAATGAGTTTCACGGAAAGGCCTGCAATGAACCCGATCATCATCTCGGAGACAAGAAAAAAGAGGAGAGCGTAGAGATCAGAAGGCCAACGGGAAGAATCGATCTCGACCACGGGCAGGAGGATCAGGCTCACCAACAAGGTCAGACCCACCTTCACCAGCATCGGTACATTCCGAGAGGAGAGCAGAGGCATCATGAAAAGAAGGGGACCTACCCTCATGGCGATCATGAGAAAAACTTGAAATTGGTGAACCGACCAGGGGACCCAATGAAAAGGCATCTTTCCTTCCCTCTTATCGGACAAAGCTCGGCAACTGGGCTAAGAGCTGCTGCGTATAGACCACCATTTTCCCCATCATCCACGGAAGAAGGAGCAGCAGGCTGAGGAGAACAGCAACGATCTTCGGCACAAAGGTCAACGTCATCTCTTGGATTTGGGTCACCGCCTGAAAGAGGCTGATGAGGAGCCCCACGATCAACCCTATTCCCAGAATGGGAAGGGAAAGGAGCAGGGTGATCTCGATCGCGTCTTTTGCAATTTTCGTGACCAGATCCGGGTTCATCGTTTCCTCCTCGACTGTCAAAAGAAACTCTTCACGAGCGAACCCACCACGAGGTGCCACCCGTCCACCAGGACAAAGAGCAGCACCTTAAAGGGAAGGGAGATCATGACCGGGGGCAACATCATCATCCCCATCGAAAGGAGAACGCTCGAAACGACCATATCGATCACCAAAAACGGTAAGAAAAGAATGAAGCCGATTTGAAAGGCGGTCTTGAGCTCGCTCACCATGAAGGCGGGCAGAAGCACGGTCGTCGGAACCGCCTCCGGGCTCTTGGGTTTGGCCATTTTCGCCATGCTGAGGAAAAGGGCCAGATCCTTTTCTCGCGTCTGCTTGAACATGAACTGACGAACCGGTTTGAGGGCCTCTTCCAGGGCCTGCTCCTGGGAGATCCTCTTCTCCATGTAGGGAGCGAGGGCATGTTCATGGACCTCGTGCCAAACCGGGCTCATGATGAAGAACGTGAGAAAGAGGGAAAGACCGATCAGGATCTGCTGGGGGGGCATCTGATGGGTTCCCAGGGCCTGTCGTAGAAAGGAAAAGACGATGATCAGCCGGGTGAACGAAGTCATCATGATGAGGATTGCAGGGGCCAGGGAGAGGATCGTGAGGAGAAAAAGGATTTGAAGCGCCACGGAAACCTCTCCTGGGTTTTTCGCCTCCCCCACGCCGAGCTTGATCATGGGCAGAGGCATCGTCTGGGCCTTCAAATTGGAGGGGGCGGCCATGACGCCCAGGATAGAGGCGAAGACGACCAAACACACGAGACGGATGAATGGTTTCCTATTTTCCATGGCCCAGCCTCAACAACCCCGGCCACCTCATCTTGGGCCGGTTCAAAAGGGAGGGGAACCGAAAGCCCCCTTCGGGTTTCTCCTCTGCCCGAGCGAGGAGCTGCTCTGCGAAGGCCTTATTTTCGACCTTGCCAAGCATGGTGATCTGGGCCTCTGAAATGCCAAGGACGAAAATCTCGCCTCCGATCTCGATTAGGGAGACATACTTCTGGGGAGCGATCGATCGGCTCGTGAGGAGACGAATCCAGGGGTCTGTGAAAAGGTCCTTCGTGATCCCCTGTCTCTTTTGCAAAGCCCGAACCATCAGGAAAAGGACCCCAAGGACCAATCCCAACGCAACAAGAACCCTCAAGGCAGACCAAAACATGACAATCCTCACGATCCGAGTTGTCGCACCCGTTCGTCGGCGCTGATGATATCGGTCAAACGAATGCCAAACTTCTCGTTCACCACCACGACCTCTCCACGGGCCACCAACTTCTGGTTGACCAAGATCTCAAGGGGCTCCCCTGCGAGCTTGTTCAGTTCGATGACCGACCCTTGCCCCAACTGGAGAAGCTCGTGGATCGTAATTCGGGTTCGCCCCAGCTCGACGGAGACCTCGAGGGGAATATCGAGAATGAAATGGAGGTTAAGGGCCTCCGATGGCTGAGTGATCTCCTTTGTCTCCGATTTGGACTTTTCATTCGTTACTGACGACATGTCCTGTTCCATCCTCCTCTCCTTCTCATCCCTTTACGAGGACGCTCCGATGGGCCTCTCGATCAAAAATGCTTTGTTTGCACCGTAGAGCCCTGCCTTCCCCAGGAACTTCGCAACCCCCTCCACTCGACAGACGAGGGGATCGGAGGTGTCCTTTCCCAAAGGAAGGACATCCCCCGGCTTCAACTGAAGAAGCTTCTCCACGGTGATGACGCTTTTCCCCAACTCGACCTTGACCTCCACTTCGGCCTCTTTGACCCGCTCCAGAAACCGCTCCACCCAATGGCGATCCACGTCGAGATGCTCGCTCTGAAAACCGGAATAAAGCTTCGTCTTAAGCGGCTCGATGTTGGCATAGGGGATACAGACCTGCATGATTCCGTTGAACTGCTCGATCTCCACCCCAAAGGTAATGGAGATCACCAGATCGGTTGGAGGAACAATGGTGACGAACTGAGGGTTCATCTCGCTACGGGTGTATTGGATCGTGATGGGTTGAAGAAGGCGCCACGATTTCTCGAGATCGGAGAAGACCATCTGGGTGATCTTTCCGATCAGCCTCATCTCGACCGCCGTAAATTCTCTTCCCTCGATGCGAAAAGGAAGCTTCCCGGTCCCCCCCAAGAAAAGATCGAGAAGGGTGAAGACCAGTTTCGGATCGAGGGCAAGGAGGGCGTGGCCCCGAAGGGGGTCCATCTTGAAAAGGTGGAGGCTCGCGGGGACGGAGAGGCTTCTCAAGAACTCACCGAATTTGATCATCTCGACGCCCTTGGCGCTAACCTCGACCGCCTTCCGAAGGCTCAGGGATAGAGAATTTCGAAAATACTTGGCAAATTGGTCGTTGATCATTTCAAGGGTGGGCATCCGACCACGAATGATTCGGTCCTGGTTGGTGAAATCGTAGCGGACCAGGCCGGGCCGTTCGGTTCCTTCGGGTTCGGTATTCACTTTGCCCTCTTCCATCCCCTTAAGCAGGGCATCGATCTCTTCTTGGGAAAGGATCTTTTCCATACCCTTCAAGACCTCCCATTATTGCGCCACAAATTCGGTGAAATAGACTTTCTTGATCTGAAAGCTTTGGAGATGGCCATTGAGTTTGTTCCGAATCTCTTCCTTCAATCTGTTTTTTCCCTCCGAATCGAGGATCTCCTGAAACTTCCGATTTGCAAGGGTCGTCAGGATTGCGTCTCGAAGCTGGGGAAGTCTTTTTTCGAATTCCTCATTCGCCTTTAGTTCGCTGCTTTCCAGTTCGATTCGCGTCCTCAGATACCTGGGCATGTCCTGATCCAGGAGATTGACCAGGAACGGCTCAAGGCTGTAGAGATGTCCCTGTTTCTCGACCGTGGGGGAAAAGAGGGCCTGAGCGGAATGCGAGGCGCTCGAGGGCCGGATCGAGCTGGGGAGAAGAGAAGGGGCGAAGAAAAAGATCGCACCCGCCCCCAGGAGAAGAAAGAGGCAAGCGATCACAATGATCATCATTTTCCCCTTCCCTTTCGGAGGAGGGGAGCTCCCTTCTTGGGCTTGAGCCGATGTTTCCTTAGGTTCTGCCATGGGACCCATCCCTTTCGTCATGCTCTTCGCTTCAGAAACGCACGTCTATGTTTTAAGCAACGAGTATGCCAAGAGGGAACGAAGGAAAGGAGAGGCGATTTCTTTAGAAATTCCTACGAATTGAGAGCAAGGAAGAAGGGAGGTTCCGGCGCTGAAGGGTCAATCGACTCGCCATTTGTCAAGAATTTGACAGAAGGAAGGAGAACCGTACTTTATCCTTTCGTCGTCATTGCGAGGGAAGCGAAACAATCCCTCTCCCGCCTCCGCGGAAGAGGGGTGAGGGGACGCTCTTAGAATCGCCCCTCACCTCGATCCTCTCCCCGAGGGGAGAGGAAGACTCATTCTCCCTATGTCTGCCCAGACCAACAGGGGCATACGAACGAATACTTCCGTCTCCAGAGTTTTTGTCCATATCCGTTCCTTACGGACGCTGAAGCTTCGAAGAGACGGTCATCCCTCGGGAGAGCCTTGTACTCAGGCAATTTTTTCACGGCTTCCTACTTACCGAATGTTCATCAGTTGGGCAAGCATCTCGTCGGTGGTCGAGATGACCTTCGAGTTGGCCTGGTAGCCTCTTTGAATGATGATCATCTTGATGAACTCCGAGGCGAGATCGACGTTCGACTCTTCGAGCATGGACGAAGAGATCGTCCCGACCCCTCCATCACCCGGTTTGTTGAAAAGGGCTTCTCCCGATTTCGTGGTGGCTCGATAAAGGGCGCCCCCAACCCGCTCGAGGCCGTTGAGGTTCGTGAAATCGGCCAACACGAGCCGGGCGATGGCTCGAAGCATACCGTTCGTATAGTGGGCAAGGATGTTCCCCTTCTCATCGATGCTCACCCCTGTCACGTTGCCTGCGGCATAACCATCCTGGGAGATCTTCTGGATGGCCGAAGCGCTCCCGAACTGGGTGGTCGATGTGAAATCGATCTTCGTAGCCGGAGGGGTGATCCCGCCTATAAAGGTGATGGCTTCTGTCAAAAGATCAACGGGCATCGCTGTGGTGAGCTTCCCCTCCTCGTCAAACCCGAGGGTTCCCTCTCCATAGAGAACAGGCACCCCCGGGGTTCCTCCCACCACCTCGCCTCCATCGATAAGGGCGTGCCATTCCCAGGTGAGATCAGCCGTCTTGGTAAAGTAGACCTGGATCAGGTGAGACTGTCCCAGGGAATCGTAAACCGTCAAGGCCGTGGAGTAGTGAGAGGAGGCAGCCGGATCGCCGATATCCCAGACTTTCACCGATTCCGAGGCGTTGAGGTTGAGCACCATCTCGACCTCGCTCGTGATGTGAGGAGGAAGCATGCTGTTTCGATTGATCTGAATGTCGCCAAGGGTTTCGAGGAGGGACTTCCCCATGGGGTCATAGAGATAGCCCTGCACGCGGTGACCCTGGCTATCCACGTAGTAGCCATCGGCGTCGATGGTGAAGTGGCCCGCCCGGGTGTAGAATTTTTCTTCGGTGCCGGGATCCTCGACGATGAAGAACCCTCGGCCGTTGATCGCCACATCGGTTCCCACATCGGTCGTCTCGAGAGAGCCCTGGATGAAATTGAGATCGACCGAGGCGATCGAGGCCCCGGCACCGGTCTGGTTGCTCCCCTCCACGCCGGTGAGGGAAACCCCTAAGACATCCTCGAAGTGGACCGAGCTGCTCTTGTAGCCCGTGGTGTGGATGTTCGAGATGTTGTCTCCGATCACCTGCATGGCTGTCGCATGGGTGTCGAGTCCGCTTAGCCCTGAAAAAAAGGATGACGTAATGGACATGGCTTCTCTCCTTTCCGATGAATTTATCCAAGGATCGATCGGATATCGCTGATCGTGATCTTGATCGACCCGAGATGAAGATAGGTGATCCCGTCCTCAAAAGAGATACCGTTGATCGTGCCGACCAACCAAGAGGAGCAAGAAACGGATTGGCCGGTTGCATCGATCGCAGAGACCTCAAACGTGTACGTTCCCTCAGGTACGGGGTTTCCCATCTGGTTCTTCCCGTCCCAGAGGATTTTCTGTTTCGACGTATCCCGAAGTCCTTCATCCAAGGTTCGGACAAGCTTTCCTTCCTTGTCATAGATCTTGATGGTCACCTTCCCCGGCCTGGCCAACTGGTAGCCTCCCTCGGTGATCATGCCCGCTCCCACGGAAAGTCGGTTCCCCTCGGCCTCCACCCGCTTGCCGATCAACCCGGCGACTTGAAGGTTGTTGATCGATGCCTGGAAGGCCGTCATGTTTTGAATGGCCTGGCTCATGGTGTTGAGGGCTTGGAGGCCGCTGAACTGGGCCATCTGGGAGGCCATCTGATAGTTATCCATGGGCTGCAAAGGGTTTTGATTTCTCAACTGCGCGACAAAAAGGCTCATAAAATCTTCTTGGCTGAGGCTGTTCTTTCTGGTCGTCTGGCCCCCTGCTGCAGTCGTTTTTTCTCCGCCCGAAAGGGGTGTGATGTTCATCTGATCCCTCCTCTCTTTTGAATTGTTAGACGATAAGATCCAAGGCTCCCACGGATCGATGCTTTCTCAGCCTGTCCTCGGGATCGCCCTCCTTCCACGATCGTTCCTCGTCTCGGGCCTTTCCCTGCTCGGAGGTCTCTGGCCAGGGTTGACGCTCAAAACCCCTGTTATCCCCTTCTCGCAAGAGCGTCCAATCCTCTTTGAGAAAAACATCCAGTTGCTCGAGCCGAAGGCCGTCCGATTCGAGCATCGCCCGAAGCTCAAGTTGGTGTTTCTCGAGAAGGTCTTTCGTGACCCCTTGATCGGCCCAGAGTGTTGCCTTGATCGCCCCTCGTTCCCTCTTGATCTCCACCTCGATGAACCCCAGAGAGGGCGGCTCAAGGCGCAACTTTACTCTTTCTCCCTCCCCTCCCGCTAACCGAGCCACCTTCACCGCCACCTGCTCGCAGACATCACGAACGAATCCCTCTGCTGGCGGCGGTGCCTGACCTCCTCCGGTGGCTTTGTTGACGACCTCCCCGGCCCCCGAGCCTTGACCCTCCCGAAGAATCCCTCTCATCGCCTCGAGAAAAGGGGCCCTCTCGCTCTCTCCTGAAGATCGGGTTTTGCCTTCTTCGAGAGCGCCGCGAATCGTTCCACTTCCGGCATCGTGCCCTTTATCGAAGGGATCGATCTCCCGGCCATCCTGAACCTCGGAGGTGGCTGAAGCCGTCCTTTCAAAAAACCGACCTTCCCGGACCTTTTTCATAGGTTCATCCGCCGGCTCGGCCCTGGAAGAAGGGTTCAATGCTTTCAATCCGTCCCGAAGAGAGACCTTCGTCTCCCTTCCTTCAAGTTCGTCTTTGTCTATCTTGGGTGAAAGCTCCTCTTGTTCAAAATGAAATCGGCGGACCCCCTCGACTGAAGAAAGAGCCGCTGGAGGCTTCGAGCCTTCTTCGAGAGTTGGAACAATTAGAGAAGAGGGATTCTCAACCGTGGGATTCGCCGAAGAGAAGGGCCTATGGGAGAAGTCTCCTTTCTCTCCCTTAGCGACCTCGCTCCCATTGATCCTTTCGAAACTTTCTAAGGTCCCTCGATAATCATTCCTGTTATCAAGAGTGCGAATCTCTTCGAAGAGGTCCGAGCCTCCTATCTCCATCCTATCCACTTGGAAAGCTGAAAGGCGAAGGGATTTCGAGGCCCCATCCCCTGTTTCATGGAACGAGGGGACTTCCCGATCCCCTGTTCTGCTTCCTGGGTCTGCTCCGATCCACGAAGATGACACCCGGGGACGATCTTCGGGCATCGCCTCGATCTTCAGACTCTCGAGGGGTTGCAGCTTCGCCTCGTTCTGAGGGAGCTCTGACGGCTCGTCGAGAACCCGAAGCTCGGGAACGAAGCGACCGAGTTTCGCCTCTCCCTCATTCTGACGGAGCTCTGGCGGGAGGCTTTCCCTTCCCTCCGAAGAAAGGGGACTTTCGATCGGAGCTTCGCTTCCATGAAAGGTCTCCAGCCGGAATGACGTCGGTTCCGGTGTGGACGAGAATAAAACGTTCGAAATCTCCCTCGCGGGCTCGAGAAGAGCCATCGTTAGAACAGGCTTTGTCAAAGGCGGTAAAGTCCCCGTTCTTTCCCCAGGGAAACCCAAGAGGCCTTTGCCCTGACCATCGAGAGGATGGCGAGCCTTTTCGTCCCCGGCCTTGACTTCCACAGGCTTCACCCAATCGGCCACGTTTAATCCCATAGGCAAGGGATCTTTCGAAGGAGCGATGTCAAGGGGCAGAGAAAAACCGGAGGCGTCTTGGGCTGAAAGAAGCTCGGTCGCTCCATCGACATCTTTTGGACCAAGCTTGGGGGCAACGCCTTTTTCATCCAAAGAAAAGATCGTCCAGAGGCTCTCCCCGGATGGCTCGTTCAACAGATCGACCGAAACCGAAGGGGCCCCATCTTCTTGTTCCATTGGAATCGATGCCCACCTGTAAACGAGGGGAAGGAGTGCTTCCCAAGGTCCTCTCTCTTCTCCACCGATTTCTCTTTCCATCATCGAATGGCTCCGCCCGAGCAGGGAGAAAAAACTTTCCCCTTCTCCGACAAATGACGTCGGTCCGTCCGTCGGCCTTAAGGTCAAAATGGTCTGGATAGGCAGTAGGAGCGTTTCCATGTCGCTGTCTCCCCTTCAGCAACCCGCATGCCAAGGGAGAAGAAGGCTCTGGTTTTCGAAATTAGCTTGGAAATCAGCTACTTAGACGACAGCCGTGCCAAGCCTATCCCTTCGATGGCGGCAAGAATTTCCTATGAACCCTTGAGTGAATAGTAATTTGTGCCGGTGGGGGGTGAAAAAGCTTCTTTCTTTTGAAAACAAGAAAACGACGGGGGATGAAACAGGGGTGACACGGGAAGGAAAACTTCCTAAGATGAACGATCCCTTCGAATTCCCCTACGGTATCTCATCACCGTAAGGTCATCATGCGCTTTGGTTTCTTTTCTCTCCATCTCCCTTTCAAAGACCTTCTGTCTTTTCTCTTTCAATCGCTCGAGGACTTTCTTTTCCTTCATCACGCTGAGAAGGTAGGCCCTTTCTCTTTCGACCTCCTGCGCGATTTCCTTTCTTCGTTCTTTCCCTGCCAAGAGATCTTCGCCTCGACGTTCAGAGAAGGCTTTGTAGAGAAGGAATTCTGCGGCACCGATTCCCAGAGAAGAGAGACGCTTGAGGACTTCCTCGCACGAGGACCGCTCCTGCCGGAGCCGCTCAAGTTGCTCCTCTGTGAGCCGGAGCTTTCTTGCCTTTTCGGCAAGCCTCATCTGTGAAAGGTCTTCCAGATTTCTTTTCCAGTTGAGCAGGGCTTGAAGACTGAAGGAAAAACCCATCTTCTTCTCTTTCACATCGTTGAGTCGACCAGGAGGGCCTTCAAACCACGAACACTTTCGGCCAGATCGACCTTTTCCGCCACCCCTTGTCGAAGAAACGCATGGATTCGGGGCATTCTCTTGATGGCCAGATCGATCATCGGATTGCTTCCTTCCACGTAGGCTCCGATGTGGATCATATCTTCTGCCTTCTTGTAGACGGCCATCAAGGAGAGCAACTCATTTCGGGCCGCCATCTGCTCCTCGCTGACCACATCGATCATCACCCTGCTCACGCTTCCCAAGACATCAATGGCCGGATAGTGATTCTGATTGGCCAGCTCCCTCGAAAGGACGATATGGCCATCTGCAATCGACCGGATGGCGTCCGCCACCGGATCGTTGAGATCGTCCCCTTCCACAAGTACCGTGTAAAGTCCGGTGATACTTCCACGATGGGGGGTGGTGCCGACCCTCTCGAGAAGCTTTGGGAGTTGACTGAAAACAGATGGGGGATAACCTTTGGAGGTGGGAGGCTCTCCCACGGCCAATCCCACCTCCCGGGAGGCCATGGCAAAGCGGGTGATGGAATCCATCATCAGAAGAACATCTTCTCCCTGATCCCGGAAGTATTCCCCAATCGCCGTGGCAAGGTAGGCTGCCTTCATTCGGATCAAGGGGTGCTGATCCGAGGTGGCCACCACGACCACGGAACGCGACAGCCCTTCCGCTCCCAAATCCTTCTCGATGAATTCCCTCACCTCGCGGCCCCTCTCCCCGATCAGGGCCACCACGTTGACCCTGGCCGATGTGTGGCGAGCCATCATCCCGAGAAGGGTGCTCTTCCCCACGCCCGAACCCGAAAAAATGGCCATTCGTTGGCCCTTCCCAAGGGTGAGAAGGGCATTGATGGCCCTCACACCCACATCCATCGGTTCTGAAATTCTCTGCCTTGTCACAGGGCTCGAAGCCGGTCCATGAAGAGGGCGCTCCTCTTCGAGGACCAGGGGACCTTTCTCGTCGATGGGCTTCCCGGTTCCATCGAGGACACGGCCCAAGAGGCCTCGGCCCAGTCTCGCCGTTGCGCAAAACCGCCGGGGCACGATTCGGCCCCCTGGCCCAAGGCCTCTTGTTTCGCCCAAGGGCATGAGAAGGGTAAGATCCCCGCGAAAGCCCACCACCTCGGCGAGTACCTCCCTACCCTCTCGGGTCTGGAGAGCGCAGAGATCTCCGATGGCCGAGGCAGGTCCCTGGCCTTCGATGACCATGCCCACCACCTCTTTCACCCGTCCGTAGTTACGAATGGTTCGAACGCTTTCGATCTTCCGGTGATAGTCTGTCCACGGAAATTGGAGGGTCTCCATGATTCGAGCGATCTCCTAAGGGGGGCACCCCATCCCTTCGAGGCCCTTCACCTTTTCCCACACCGCAGAGGCGATCTGATCGAATTGCCCTTCGAACGTAGCGTCGATCTCTCCATAGGAGGTTTCAAGAAGACATCCTCCCCGAGTCACAGACGGATCCTCAACGAGGGTCACCCCAGCCCTGTCTTGTGCTCGCGCAGGAAGCCCTTCGGAATGGTTTGAAAGATAAAGATAATCCAGGGGATGAAGGTGAACGACCACCTTCCCCTGATCGATCACCTGTTTAAAGGCCTCTCTCAAAGTCGCGACGATGACATCCTCCCTTGTCGTCAATTCGCTCCGAATAATCCTTTTCGCGATCGAGAGGACCATCGCCACCATCTCCTTTTCATGGGTCTTGAAGAGCTTTTGTCTTTCCTCTCCGATCGCGACGATCAGGTTTTGAAGGTGTCCCATGGCCGTTTCAAGACGCTTCTCGGCCAGCTCCAACCCGTCCCGTTCGCCCTGGGCAAACCCCTTCTCGTAAGCCTCCTTTTCAATCAATAAGGCCTTCTCCTTCATCTCTTTCAGCATCCTCATTTCGAGCTCCTTGCGGCGCTCTCCAAACTCTTCAGAACGGACTCTCCGCTCGAGGCGAGGCCAGGCGATCTCGAAGGAGGGTGGTCGAGTAGAGAGAGCTTGCGACGTGGACAAGGCTTTCGAATCCGTCCCGGTCGGGAAACCTTCGACGAAGCGTTTTTCAGACAAAGGCGTCCTCCTTCCCCTTGCCACTCAGAATCAGCTTCCCTTCGCTTTCGAGCTTCTTGGCAATTCGAATGATCGTCTGTTGGGCCGCCTCCACGTCTTTGAGACGAACGGGCCCCATCACCTCCATATCCTCCTTCATCATTTGAGCAGCCCTCTCCGACATGTTCCTGAAAATCTTCTCCTTCAAGGCGTCCGAGGCGGTCTTCAGAGCCACACGGAGCGTCTCGTTGTTCACCTCCTTCAGGACTGCCATCAGACCACGATCATCCACATTGAGGAAGTCCTCAAAGACGAACATCAACTGTCGAATCTCGTCGGCGAGGCCCTGCTTCTGCTCTTCGATCCCCTTCAAAATGGCGCTTTCCGTAGCACTGTCCATCTGGTTTAGGATTTCCGCTACCGTTCGAACTCCTCCCACCTGGCGGCTCTCCGCTCCCTCGAGGGTGGCGAGCTCCTTCTGAAGGGTTTCATCCAGCTCTTCGAGAATGTCCGGAGCGACGTTGCCGAGCTCCGTCATGCGATAGACCACCTCGGTTTGAAGTGGACTCGGAAGTTCCGAGAGGGTGGCGGCTGTCTGTTGGGTATCGAGATGGGCCAAAATGATGGCAATGGTCTGAGGATGTTCGTTCCGAAGAAAGTTGGCAAGCGTTCTCGGATTCAACCGTTTGACTCGCTGAAAGAGGTAGATCTTTCCCTCTTCTTCGATCTCCTGAAGAAGGGCCTGTGCCTTCTCCCCTTCCAGCGCCTTGCTCAGGATGCTCCGGATGTATTTGGCTCCCCCCTCATGAGCAATCTGCAAGGGTTGTTTCGAGGTCGCCCTCTCGTGAAACTCCGAAAAGACCGAGTCCAATACCTTGGGCGAGACCGAGGGAAGCTTCGCCATGAAAGAACCGAGCTTCTTGACCTCGTCCTCCTCCAGTTGCTTCACAATTTGAGAGGCGAGCTCCTCTCCCACACCCAAGAGGAAAAGGGCCGCCTTTTCAGGGCCGCTTATTCGATCTCCCGCCATGGTCACACCGCCTTTTCATGAAGCCATGCCTTGATCACTCCAGCCGCCTTCGAGGGATCGCTATGGACCAGTTGAAGGGCCTGTTCTCGAAGATCAACCCCTTTGGGCGCCTCTGAAACCTCCGAGACCGTAACGGGTTGGATCGGTCTGTCGAGCAAAGGAGGAACCGGTGCTTCTTGAACCTCCTTCTTCTTGAGCAGGGGTCTCACTACAAAGAAGATGAAGAGCAGGGCGAGGACAAGGCTGACAGCCGGCTTATAAGCGATCAGAAGATACTCCTTCCACCCTTCCGTTTTGCCTCCAGCGCCTTCCTCGTCGAGGGGAGAGAGGTTGAAGGGGATGTTGAGCACCTCGATCTGATCGCCTCGCTCCTCGTCGTAGCCGATCGCCTTCTTCACAATGTTCTCCAAGCTCTTCATCTCCTCAGGAGTCCGGGGTTGGTACTGCTTCTGCCGCTTCCCCTTTGCGTCGGTCGTCTCTTTGTGGATGCCGTCCACGATCACCGCCACCGAGATCCGCTTCACGGTGCCCACGGGGCTTTTGATCTTCTTGTTGACCTTCGAGACCTCATAGTTGCGGACCTCGTTCTGCCGCTCGGATTCGGAGAGGTTCCCTTCGGAAGAAGAGGCTGAAGCATCCGCGCTTTTCGCCTTATTGCTCGAATGGCCCGTTCCTTTCACCGAGGAGCGCTCAACATTCTTCTGCTCGCTTCGAAGGACCGTGTTCGGGTCGAAACGTTCTTCCGTGATGTCGATCTGTTGAAAGTCGACCTCGGCTGAAACCCGGGCAATGGCCTTGTTGAACCCGAGAACCTCCTCGAGCATTCCCTGAACCTTCTTCTTCAGGCCCTCCTCGATGTTGCGTTGGTATTCGAGTTGCGTCGCTGTTAACTGGCCCAAGAGGGTCGTGTCATTCTTCTTCGAGAGGATCCTCCCTGACGTATCCACCACGGTGACGTTGTTCGGTTCCATCCCCTCGACCGCGCTCGCCACGAGGTGAACGATCCCTTCTACCTGGGCCGGTGCCAAGGTCATCCCCGATCGAGTTTTGATGAGAACCGAGGCCGTGGGCTTCTTCTGCTCGTCGAGGAAGAGCGACTCCTTCGGCGTCACGATGTGAACCCGCGCCTGCTCGATCTCCTTCATCTGCCGAATCGTTCGGCTCAGTTCGCCCTGTAACGCCCTCTGATAGTTCAGCCGCTGCACGAAATCGGTCGTGCCAAAGCTCGTTCGATCAAAGACCTCGAACCCCACTCCCCCTCCTTTCGGCAATCCCTCCGAGGCGAGGGCAAGGCGGATCTCATAGACCTGTTCCCTTGGGACGAGGACCGCCCCTCCGCTCGAAGAGAGCTGGTAAGGGATCTTTCGTTCCTTCAGCTTGCTGACGATTTCGGCGGCATCCTCCTGGGTAAGGTTGCTGAAAAGGGTCTGGTAATCGGGCCGTTGGTTCCAGAAGATGAGCGATCCGAAGCCGATCGCCGAAAGAAGCAAGACCGTGGCGACCAGGATGGTCCGATTCTTCGAAGGCGAGAGCAGAAGCTGAGAGAGTCGCTGCATGAGAGACATTTCCATCTCAATCCCCTTTTGGTCACGAAAATCGTAAAGAAGCCGACCCAAACGATCCGTCGTTGCGAACGAAGTGAAGCAATCTCATGGGATGGCCCTTCCTTCGGCAGGGAGCCTTCCTGCCATGGCCCAAGAAGGCCCCTTCGTACTTGACTTACGGCCTCTCAGAGTTGCATCCGCATGATCTCTTCATAGGCCGCGATCATCTTGTTTCGTATTTGGATGAGAAGCCTCAAGGAAAGGTTGGCCTGTTCCATCGCAATCATGGCCTCATGGATCTCCACCTTCCCTTGCACCATCCCTTCGGCCTTTTGTCGCGCCTCCTGCTCAAGTCGATTGACCTCATCGATCGATTCGCTCAGGGCTTTCTTGAAATCGGAGATGGGATCTCGAAGCGTTTTTCGTCCCTCTGTTTTCTCGAGAGGGATGGATGAAACCTGGCTGACGGTCAGATCGCTCATGGGAAACTCCTCCCAATCTTATACTTTATTTACCGATTTCCAGGGCCTTCATGACCATGCTCTTCGCCGAATTGAAGGCCGTTACGTTCGCCTCGTAATTCCGAAGAGCAGAAAGCAGATCGACCATCTCTTCGACGAGATTGACATTGGGAAGCATGACATACCCCCTCTCGTCGGCGTCAGGATGGGATGGATCATAGACCTCTTTCATCTCCCCCTGCCTCTCTACGACCTCTGCCTTCACGCCGGGGGGTTCCTTCGCCACGCTGCTCGTCAAGAGATCCGAGAAGGGGGTCGAGATAGGATCGCTGGCAAAGACTGTCTCCCGTCGCCGGTAGGGCCCTCCTTCATCGGTTCGGGTTGTTGTGACGTTGGCCAGATTGCTCGAAATCGCCTCAACTCGAGTGCGCTGGGCTCGAAGCCCGCTTGCGCTTATCTCCATCGCCTTGAACAGATCCACAAAACTTACCTCCCTTCTGTAATGGCCAACCGCAGGCTCTCCAGCCTCTTCACGAGGGCCTGGACATCGGCGTGAAATCGCAGATTGTTCTCAGCCAGTTTAGCCATTTCCCGATCGATCTCGAAGGCCTCTGCGACCCGTTCCAAAGGATGACGGGTTCCTTCCCCGTTTTCCAAGTGACTGGGATGGGTTTTGGCCAAAACGACCTCCCCACCCTTTTCCAGGGATCGCGATAGGATCTTCTCAAAAGGAACATCCTGGGGCTCGAACCCCGGTGTTTCGGCGTTTGCAATGTTGCTTGCCAAGACCTTCTGTCGAAAGACCCTCAGCCCAAGGGAGCGCTGAAGAAGGTTGAACGTGTCGTCGAATATTTTCTTTCCGATCAGGTCCCCCAAGTTTTCCTCCCTCCCACTTTAGTATGCGAATCGGACTTTCCTCTCTTTTTCAACTCCGGTTGCCCTTTCCCCTTCCAAAGATGGCCTGCAAAGAACGTTCCATCCTTCTCAGAGGGGCTCCGAATCCCTCTCCGAAAGGATGGGCGAGGAGAGGCCTTTCCGATATTCGCTCAACTTATTCCTCAAGGTTCGGATGCTGATGCCAAGCACTTTCGCGGCGTGGGTCCGATTGCCCTGGGTCTGTTCGAGGGCCCGAAAGATGAGCCTTCGTTCCATCTCTTTGAGGCAAAGGGAGGCCCCTTCGCCTTCCGTTGTCTGTCGAGCTCGAGCTGAAAAATCTTCCGCAGAGAGGTCTTGCTCCGTGATGAAGGCCTGGGTTGTCGTGAGAACAGCCCGTTCCATCAGGTTTTTCAGCTCCCGGACATTCCCTCGCCACGGCTGATCTTTCAGCCATGCCACCGCCGAAGCCGCGATCCCTTCGATGGACCTTCCGTACTGAATCCGGTATCGTTCCACAAAGTGTCGGGCGAGTAGCTCGATATCTTCCTTTCGTTCCCTCAGCGGTGGAAGGGTGATGGCGATCACGTTGAGCCGGTAATAGAGATCTTCTCGAAACTCGCCCTTCTGGACGCTTTCCTCGAGTTTTCGGTTGGTTGTCGCGATCACTCGGATGTCAACGGGGATGGGCCGGCTGCCCCCGACCCGATCGATCTCATTCTCCTGCAAGACACGAAGCAGTTTGGCTTGAAGGGGCGGATTCATCTCGCTGATCTCGTCGAGGAGGATGGTCCCCCGGTGGGCAAGTTCGAATTTTCCCATCTTTCTTTGAATCGCGCCTGTAAAAGATCCCTTCTCATGGCCGAAGAGCTCACTTTCAAGAAGCTGCTCAGGAAGGGCAGCACAATTGACAGGGACGAAAGGCCCCTCCCTTCGATCGCTTTGGGCATGGATGTAACGGGCCAGTAGTTCCTTCCCTGTCCCGCTTTCCCCTTGCACCAGGACCGTGGCTTTGGTGGGTGCAATCCGCTGACAGAGGGCCAAGATCTCCTTCATCCTTCCGCTCTGGGTCAGGATCGGATCGCGAAACGTGTCGGGAGAAGGGACCTGCCCGATCGCGAGGCCGAACCCCTTCTCTCTCTCCCGGAGGGCGTTTTGGATCACCTGCTCAAGGGTTTCAAATGAGAACGGTTTCAATAGATAGTCGTAAGCCCCCTTCTTCATGGCCTCTACAGCGCCCTGGATCGTTCCAAACCCCGTCACTACAATGACGGGAAGAGAGACGGCCTTCCCCTTGAGGGCTTCGAGGAGATCGAGGCCGCTCATCCCTGGCAATCGGAGGTCGGTGATCA
>Ga0315298_1003007_pt1 | contig 27413 bp, 21 predicted proteins | sample WHS_1_MG_FD_203077 | JGI IMG/M metagenome (GOLD analysis project Ga0315298, IMG submission 203077) | Extremophilic microbial mat communities from Washburn Hot Springs, YNP, Wyoming, USA - WHS_1_MG | ecosystem: Environmental > Aquatic > Thermal springs > Hot (42-90C) | place: USA: Wyoming... | reverse complement strand
GCGCGGTGGATTCTTGTCGCCATGCCCGGTGACAGGTACAATCGCGCCCACGCCGGCGTAGCTCAGTTGGTAGAGCAACCGATTCGTAATCGGTAGGTCGGAGGTTCGACTCCTCTTGCCGGCACCAATTAGAACAAGGGGTTAGGCTTCGGTCTAAGCCCTTTTTCTTTGCCATATTGAGTTTATGCTGCAGGCGCTGTATGAAAGCGGACGGGTGCAGTTAGTTACGGACACTGGCGCCTAGAAACGCGGCAAGTAACGCCCGTACCGCCTGAGCGGCATTCCGCGACTAGGCGCAATCTTGCCTGAGCCACAAAGTCGGCCCTTGAGAAGGGCTTATCACCCGCTTTCTCTGCCAGGTGACAGGACTATCCCGTCAACAAGTGGTCCGGCATATCCGCCAGTTCCGTGAGACCCGGCAGGTCCAGGACCGGCGCGGCGTACCCGCCAAGCCGTTTGCGCGGCGCTACATGGACGAGGACGTGCACTTGTCGGATTTAGGTTTATCTGGGAACCATGGTCAAGTGCGATGCGCGCATATGAGCACTTTCCAATATGGCTTGGGCTTCCGTTGATCATCAGGCCGGACTTGATTCACGATCGGCCATCGGTCCGTTGTGTAACATAATTAAAACGGTTTATATTCTTCCGCCACCAATAAAATCAGCAAGTTGATCTGAACATGCGCAATCAACCGTATCATATTTGAAACCAACTTCCCCGTTAAACCGTCTTTTTTACAAAAAACATCATACAATACAGTGCATTGCAATAATGGCATAATCTTTGTATCATAGTTACAATATTTATACTATAGCCACCATGATGAGGTAGATATGTCATACAGCCAGATCTACGGGGCAGATGCCGTCGTGGCAGTTGCGAGCCGCCCATTACTGTATTTTGGCAGTATGCACGCTATAGAACCATGGACGGAGCGCCTGCATAACGAAGGCTGGCGTTTGCAATATGCAGAAAACATCAATGAGCTACAAAAACTCTCGTCTGCGGCGGAATTCAAAGTCGGTATCGTTGCTCTGGGTCAAGAGCACATCATCAATAATTGCCGGAACGTGGAATCCACCATTGCCCAAGCGGAGCACATCCGCTGGATCGCTTTACTTCCGAAGGACGCCCTTGACCCCCGCGCGCCGCTGCGTGAGTTGATTAGCGCCACGTTTTACGACTACCACACCCTGCCTGTCGACCCCGACCGTCTTCTGCTCACCTTGGGCCACGCCTTGGGGATGGCAGAGATTGCCGCCGATGCGCTGCTGCCCGAAGAAGGGAAAGTACGCGACAACGGTGAAAGCGAAATGGTCGGCGCCAGCCCACAGATGCAGAAAGTCTTCAAGGAAATCCGCAAGGTATCCAGTGTAGATGCACCCGTGCTCATTACCGGTGAAAGTGGTACAGGCAAGGAACTAGCCGCCCAGGCTATCCACGAGCGCTCCTCGCGGGGCCATGGACCATTCATTGCCGTAAACTGTGGGGCATTGCCCACCAACCTCATCCAGTCCGAACTCTTCGGTCACGAAAAGGGCTCCTTCACCGGCGCCCATCAGCGAAAAATCGGCCGCGTTGAGGCTGCCTCCGGAGGCAGCCTCTTTCTCGATGAAATAGGCGATCTGCCTATGGAGCTCCAGGCAAACCTTCTGCGTTTCCTACAGGAAAAAACCATACAGCGGGTCGGTGGCCGCGAAGACATCACTGTGGATGTGCGGGTGATTGCTGCTACCCATGTCGATCTGGAAAAGGCCGTTCGCGACGGCCGCTTCCGCGAGGATCTCTACTATCGCCTCAATGTTCTTCAGATCAGGATGCCTGCACTGCGCGAGCGCATCGGCGATGTGCCCTTGTTAGCCCAATATATCTTCCACCGCTTTGCCGAAGAAAAAGGACGGAAGATAAAGGGGTTCAGCGAAGCCGCCCTGCATACCATGAATCACTACGACTGGCCTGGAAACGTTCGCGAGCTGATCAATCGGGTACGCCGGGCTATGGTCATGTGCGACAAATTTCTGATTTCCCCATCCGATCTCGGACTGGAGCGGAGAAACAACTCCCGCTTGGTACTTACCTTGGGCGAAGCGCGGGACAGGGCCGAAATCGATATCATCCGCACGGCTCTCGCCCAAAACCGGGGCAGCGTTTCGCTGGCATCCAAACAGCTTGGCGTTTCCCGTGTTACGCTGTATCGTCTCATGGAGAAACATGCACTCAGCACTAACTAACTACTTTTTGGATAAAACACCGTTAGCCATTACCACACCAAGGGGAACCCTGACTTATGAAACAACAAGGATTGATGCAGGCAACGATCTACGCATCCGCAATACTGGCAGGCACCTTATGGTGCTCCGGACCCGCCTGGGCCGATACGGCGCCCTCCAGCGAGGCCCCGCCAAGCACGCCAGTAGGCAAGGCACCGGCTGAACAAAACCGTCCACCGGCCGTCGAAACTCTCATCAGCACCACCGGAGTGCTTACGCCGGCAGGCCAGTTTGTCATCGAGCCTTTTGTTCAATATATTCATTCATCATCCAGTATCGCCGCCGTGCAGGGTTTCGTGCTTGCGCAGGTGCTAGCCATTGGCAACATAAATATCCAGCAATACACCAACGACACCGTCTATACCGGTGTCACCTTCCGCTATGGGGTGAGCAATCGTCTGGAAATGGATCTCAGGGTACCTTTCGTCTATGCGCAACAAAACACCGCCGTCTCAAACCTTACCAACAACGGAGTCCAGCAGGCATTCAATAGTACCGGTTCTGGTCTGGGAGACATTGAGCTCTCCATGCATTATCAAATCAATAAGGGTGGCAATGGCTCGCCCTATTATATTGCCAATTTGCAAGTAAAAAGCATGACCGGCAGTAGCCCCTTCAGCATGCCCACCTATCAGAGTTATCCGGCCGGAATTCTGGAGCAGCAACCGACAGGTACCGGATTCTGGGGTGTCCAGCCCAGTCTTACGGTACTCTACCCCTCCGACCCGGCCGTTTTTTACGGGAATGTGAGTTACCTCTGGAACATTGGGCATAATGCCGCCGGCACCTACATTAACCCCGGCAACGCCATCGGCTTCGGTTTTGGTGCTGGCCTATCTCTAAACGACCGTGCGTCGATTAGCCTGGGCTACAACCAAAGTATCGTCAGCGCGCCTAAAGTAGGCGGCATTACTCCGCCCTTAGCCACTACCCTGGAGGTAGGGTCTTTTCTGGTGGGCTGGTCTTACACCCTCAACAAGAGCACATCCATCAATCTGAACTTAGCCGTAGGCGCCACCCGCCAAGCACCGGACGTACAACTCACGCTCCGGGTTCCTTACACCTTTTAAACATTCGGGAACATATTGCATCTTGCGTATATGTGCATGGGGGGCTCAGCGTCGCCTCCCTGTTTTTCTACTGTCCTCCCAGGACGATAGTTATAGCGTCTTGGCGAAAGAAAGGCCCCCGTACCCGGTACTTGGCAGACCACTGCTGTAATTGACTCCTCCCTCTCCTTCCACACTCCAGCCATCCCCCAAAGCAACGGAGACGAAGGCACCCACCTGGTGAATGTGATAATTCACCCCACCCTGCAAAACCCCTTCGGGACCGAAACTCAACCAGGACACCGGTCGGATCCCGCCGCGAAAGCGGCTCCAGTAGGCGCGTTGACCAAAAGAATAGCTGGCCATGGTACCGACATAGAGCATAGGGGTGAAATCGTAGTGCGCCTGAATCTGCGGGGTAAAGGTCACGGTCCCGCCTAATGGGCCGCCAACCGGCTGTGGCTGCCCATTCGTAACCACATCATAGGGATGTATAGAAAAATATTGATAGCCCAGGCTTCCAGAAATGGCCAATTGGTAGGATGGACCCTGCCAACCATAGCCCACACCAGCATTGAATCCCGGCACCTTCGCGCCGACCTTCTCGCTTGGGTACCCTGCCTGAAAATGATAGGTGAGATAGTTGGCGAAGACCGTCCCAAACCAGCCCGACCCCAGCCGACCGCCCGCAAAAGGCATGATCGCCCCCAAATAGCTATAGGAGTTCTCCGGCGCCAACTGAGTACCTCCCAGCAGCAAGGGTTGGGCCATGGCCGGCCCCACCCCCATGCACACCCCCACCAATACCGCGATGCCGATCCGATGACGCATTGCCATGCCTTTTTCCCTATATATTTGACCTTCGCCGCTATGATGCCTGAGTTCCTGAGAAAGTGGCAAGAAGACCCCGCTACCGACGTTTCCCGCGAGCCCTAAACCGGCCCGTTTTCAAAACGTCGCTGCCACTAACAAACCGGTCATCGTTGGCACCAGCGTTTATTTTTCTGGGTTATCGGCGTCGGGCAACACATATTTCTTTACCCATTGCGTTGCTACTGTGTGAATTGTTGACGATCCGTCCCACTGACCGAGTCACCCGTAGGGAACCGGGATACCTTGATACGCAGTGTTCTGGGGTGGGCAACCAGACCGGGGCACGCACCTGAATTTCCACTCTCCAACAGATGATCGGTCATTATGTTGATATATCCCTCTATAGCATCGCGGGACAGGGTGCAAACCTCTTCCAGGCGTGCTGCCATCCAGCACTTGGCCTTGTAGGAATTGCCTAAATGATAACAGAGCGCATCAAAAACAAAGCAGGGGGCCTGGAGAAGTAGCCGGGCCCCTGACGATGCGGAATAATCCAAATGAACACTACTTACTTTGTTATCATATGGATGCACCTGGTGTGCGAGAAGTATTTTATTTGTATTCATGCCTTTTAACCTTTTTTGAGCTACCCAATAAAACAATATATGATCCCTGCGCATATTTAATAACCGTATAGACAGTTCTGACTCAGAAAACGGCAATTAGCGTGGTAGGAATCCATAGATAACCGCTTGTCTACGAGTTCCAGAAGCGTTCTGCGCGCTTCAGCTTTGCCGTCCGCTCCCATAGGAAGTTAGTTGCCGCTGAAGGAACCAGACGCCTGCACCACGGATGCTGGCAGATTTTGCAAAAGGGGCAAGATTGGCGCCAACGGCTGCGATGTGCTTGAGCTGATGCCACCTTGGATATTACTCCGAGAACTACCGCCAGTCCCTTGAGTATTGGAGGATGTGACTCGCATAGGCAGTTCATCCCAGAGCATGACTACGGGCATTTGATGGGCAGAGGCTGCCAAGCCGGGCACCGTTATTCCCTCACCCCGGGCTTGCCGCAAGGCGGCGTTGCTGACGATAGCGCCCTTATCGAAGGCCGATGGTTGCATCGCCGGAATGGCAAGGCCGCCCGCTGCTTCTGCCGCCATGACGGGTGCCCAGGCCCATATTCCCAGCACGAGCCCGACACCAATTATCATCCGTATCATCTTCCGAGACATGGCATTCTCCTTCCCGCCCTATCCGCCTACGGGACGTTCAAACTCCGAACGTTACCCTGCTGCAACGTCTGACCAATCTGGGTCATTTGCTGGGTATGTATCGCGTTGCTGACATCCAGATTGATCACGGTCGCATGCTGGATCACCTGGTTATTGAGGTTGTTCTGCACTACCGACAAGGCGCTGGTAGCCTGGTTGATGAGGCCACTGGAAACCCGGTTCGCATTCCCCACCTGCACGATCTGCTGCACCCCACTCCCCTGCGCCACCACCATGGTCTGCTGAACGCTGGTACTCTGCGATGCAATAATAGTATTACCGCTAGGGCTGGAATCTATTCCCGAGCGCGATGCCAACATGCCATTGATATAAGTGGTCATCTCCACACCAAACTTCACCATCATACCCCCGACATCGAAACCTCCGCGCAATTTCGCCAATTCGGCTACAGGCACCGGCATCCCGAGCACCGGCATAGCCGCTGCGCTGACGGGTGCGGCCATGCAAAAGATGGCAAGGACACTCATCAGGGGACGTTGGAAAGATTGATTTGACTTGCAAACGCGCTTATCCATGATCATTTCCTCCTGTTATTTTAACGCTTCAAAAACTTCCGGCCCGAGGCAGCGTGAGAAGAAAAGAACCCAGCGATGGTTGCTGCTGCATGGCTGCTGCCAGTGGCGCCCGCGGCACCTTATCCCATTCCGCGATGCTGTTAAAAGAAGCTTTAGCCATTTTGACGCCTGGTCCACGGGTAATGACGAAAAGAATTCCATTTTTCTTCCACATGGCATCAAAGGATTTCCGGGAAATAAGACGCAAGCCCAGGGCCGGATCGCCGACCAGCACCTCATTCTGCTCAACCCCTTTCACTACCACAAAATGCATATAACCATTAAAATCAATAAGGGCTATCGCCGGCAGATTCACCTTGGCCAGATTGCTCAAAGAAGTCCGGAAGCCATTGGCCGTAAAACCGTGGGCGTCCAGGTAGTTTTTCATGTCGAGCAGGGAGAACCCTTCCTTCTCGATGACTGCTTTGTCACCGTGATCCCACATCCACTTAAACACCTTCATCTCATCCGTAGGATCGTTATAGCTATAGGTGAGCAAAGTGGCTACAGCCGCAGATCCACAACTAAAATCATATTGTTGATGGATCACCGACTGAAAACGCATGGCATTCATGCTCTTGACAGGAATGTTGAACTGACCACCGGCAGTGGACAAAAAAGCATCGGCCACGGCCTGCCCCTGACTCAGGACCAGCGTGACCAATAATGAAGACATTGCCAGCAACCAGCGTTTAGCAGACATGATAAACTCCCATCAATGCATGGTCAGATTGATCTGCATTGCATTCTGAATGAGGACATTATTGCCAGAGTTCTGAATGACCGTTACAAAACCGGAGGCATTGCCAAAAGCTCCGCCCTGAATGATATTGCTACCAGTAACGACCCCATCACCTACCGCATTTCCCGCCGATGTCCCATTCATTACCAAGGTGGACAAGCTCTGATTGGGCAACGCCTTGCCCGCAGAATGTACTAACGCCTGGGTGCCCACGGCGGTACCCAGCAAGGCCAAACCGGATACGCCATCCCCCGGCAAGGTGGCCGCTTGCGCGCCGAATGCCCAGGACAACAAAATACCCGTCATGAATAAGTGACGCATGCGAATGTTCATGATCTCTCTCCTCACATTCTTGGTAAAAATGGGGGATGCCGAGCCTTAGGCACCCCCCACCTTGCATCGCGTGACTTAGTTGTTGACCTGGATCGAGGTCTGGTTCTGCAACATGCTGTTGGCACCGGTGTTCTGGTTGAGCGCGATCACACCAGAGGCATGCTGGAAAGCGTTGCCACCGATGGTGGCGTTAGCCGCATAGTTTGCCTGGGTGAATGCACACGGATTGCAAGGATTGCCCGTGGCAGACACCTGTAGAGCGTTCCCAGCTACCACACCTCCCAGCGCGCCAAAGGCGTTGCCGCTGCTGGAACCCACTTGGCTGACCTGTACGTTGGTCTGATTCTGCAGGAGGCTGTTGGCACCGCTGTTCTGGTTGGCCGAGATGATGCCAGACGCACCGCTGAAGGTATTGCCGTTGATGGTGGCATTGGCATTGTAGTTGGTCAGACCATTCTGGCCATACCAGTAGTTGTGCCCAGGATCAGCGGAGATATTGACCGTGTTTCCCAGGACGGCGCCCCCCTGCAAAGAGAGCAGATCCACTTTACCGGTAAAGCAGGTGCCATGGGCGCAAGGACTCAATTCGTTGACCTGCACACTGGTCTGATTGTCCAGGAGGCTGTTGGCGCCGCTGTTCTGGTTGAGGGAAATGATACCCGCTGCATTGGCAAAGGCATTGTCACCCAGATAGGCGTTACCGTCATAGTTGGTCTGGGTACCATAGGTGCTGACTCCGATCTGGTTTCCATGCACCAAGCCCAGATCCACGCTCTTCATTTTCGCTTTGATGTCACCACTGACGGCGTTCACCTGCACCTGGGTCTGATTTTGCAGCAAGCCATTGGCACCGCTGTTCTGGTTAGCCGAAGCGACACCGGTCACGTTTTCAAATGCCTGACCATTGATGGTCGCATCGGAGCCGACGTTGGTTTCACTGTTGTTCAACCCGTTACCACTGGTCGCAGAAACGCTATTGCCGTGAACCACGCCCACCTTCACCACGTCGCTATTGGCCTTGGCAGGATGAGAGGACGGGGCCGGGGGGTTGCCCCCCTCCCCCGGCCCACCTTGCCCACCACCCGCAAACGCGGCACCAGAAAATGCAATGGCCAATGCAGAAACTAAAATGGCTGACTTTTTCATGACTTCCTCCAATCTATCCGTGTTCCCAAAAGGTTCCAGAAAAATCTCCTGATCATCCTGGATCATCGCTTTAATGCGTCCCCAAAACTTCGGGAGGGACACCTTTCTTCTAGCAATTCCCATGCCGTTTTGTTAATGATCGATTAAACAATATGTTAGCCATTATTTGGCGAGCCACGGCCCAATCCGATCTGTAAAGCATCCGCAACAACCATCGCGTACGCCCCGAAATGAATCCCCTTAATCCCTGATGGCGTGGCATTCGACCCAGCATTTTGGGCGCGATAGAGATTTGCTACGGAAAAGATACAGATAAGAATGTTGCACCATCTCCAGCAAAAAGATGGGGGTGCACGGGGGGGGGCGGGTGTCCGGTAATGTTATGGGCGTTGGCGGGCAGAGTATGCCGCCGGGGCTTTAGGGCGTGGGGAAAAGGCTATGTCCGTTTGTCTCACGAATCGCGTTGAGCAGGACTTGTTGGAAAAAGCTCGCCGCATCCTCCGCGACTGTCCAGTCCACCGCGCCCTCTGCTTCAAAAGCCTTGATCGTGGCCTCCAGCGCGCGATGATAGGCATGGTGGGCGATGTCGATGGTCGTGCCTGCCAATCCGAGGGCCGCAATGGCGGTGGTTACGGGGCAGGACAGCGCATCCTGCAGCGGCAACTTGGCCAGCCACTGCGGGTTTTTCACGGCCAATCTCTGGACCATGCTGACATAAGCAAGGTGATGGGCAAAAATACCGAGGAGGCTATAGAGGGAATCTTCCCGGAGCGGGGGTGAACGCAGCAACCAATCGTGCAGGACATCGACGGGCATCGCCGGAGCAATGGCGTAACCCTGTACCATGGGCACGTTGAGCACTTTCAGCGCATCGAGCACATCGGCTGTCTCACAGCCCTCTGCCACAAAATCTACCCGCAGGCTACGGCTCAAATCCAACAGGGTCTCGATAAAAAAGAGGCCGTCGGGATTGGCCTTCAGGGTACGTACAAAGGTTTGGTCAAGCTTGATTTCGTCAATGGGGAGGTCCTTGAACCGCAAAAGCGAGGAGTAGGCGCTGCCAATATCATCCAGCGCCACCCGCACGCCAAGAGCCTTGATATCGAGAATCCGCTCCCGCGCTTCGTCCAAGGAGAGAAAATCACTACCCTCCAGGATCTCCAGCACAATGCGCGAAGGGTTGATGTTGCCCGCCGCCAGGATACCATCCAGACAGTGCAGGCAGGTGCCGGAGAGCAGCAACTCTGGCGTGACATTCACCGAAACCCATAAGGCGTGGCCCGCCTTGTCCAGTTCGCTAAGGTCTACAATGGCCTGGGAGAGCACCAACTGGGCCAGCATGCGCTGATCTTCAGGGGTGAACTGGGGTAGAAACTCCTTGGGCAGGAGGATAGCGCCCTCGCTGTTTTCCAGCCTGGCCAGCGCCTCTATGCCAACGATATGGTTGGAGACGAGATCCAGCACCGGCTGGTAAAACACCCGCAGACTATCCGCCCACGGCAATGCGCGAAGCGCCTTACCGGTTTTTCCAGATTGGTCCAGGGCATCATCGTAATAGCTCCAATACTGATTCCGTTGCTCCTTGGCCGCTTTCGAAACGTAGAGCGCCTGGTCCGCATGGCGCAGAAGCAGATCTGCATCGCTGTCGTCCAGGGGGTATACAGTGATCCCCAAGCTACCTCGTACCTGGATGGTGAGACCATCGGCAAGGCTGAAAGGCAATTCGAGGGCCTCGCCTACCTTGGCGACGATCGTCTCCAGGTCGCGCAGGTCGCGCAGGTCTTCCAGGACCAGCACAAACTCATCGCCCCCCAGGCGGGCGACATAATCGGTGTGGCGTAGAGCTTGTGTCAGTCGTCCAGCCAGGTCCATGAGCAGGCGATCGCCCATCGCATGCCCATGAATATCGTTGATGCCCTTGAAATTATCGAGATCGAGCATACCCACACCTAGCAACCGCTCATGGCGAAGTGCCCGCGCCTTGGCGTCGCCCAGGCGCCGGGTTAGGCCAAGCCGATTGGGCAGGCCCGTGAGGCAATCGTGGTGGGCCTGCCAGGCATGAGACGCGCGTTCGGCGAGCAATTGTTGGCGGCTATGATATTCATCCAGGGCGATATGGATACTACCCGTCAATTGATTCAGCAGATTGCGCAGTGCTGGACTGAAATAGTCGACCTCGGCGGACTCCACTATCAGCATCGCCACCGGCGCCGCCTCCCTACCCGCAAAGATGGGCCACCCTCCCAGTGCCCGCACATCCCGAGACAAAAGCTCTCCCAGGCCCACGCGGAGGTCCTCATCCTTCTGCACATCACGGATCACCAGCGGCGTTGCCGCATGGTAAACCCGCGCGGCCACCATGCGGCTATAGGGAGGGTGGTCGGGGTTCAAAGACGCCCGGAGCCCTACCAAGGCCTCTGTGCGCTCTCGGGAGTGTGTGATTATCGCTGCTTGCTGCAGCCATTCGCTGCCCGGCTTTACCATCCATACCAATACCCCCAAGGCATCGGTATGTTCTATCAGCAATTGCGCCAGCCGCTGGTAAAGTATCTCCGGGGCTGGTTGGCGCAGCATTTCCTGCAGCAGCATATCCAGCACTCTTTGGTAGCGGCGCTGGCGCGTGAGTTCCAAAGCATTTTTCCGGCGATCCAGAAAGGAGCCGACATCTTCGGCCAGATGGGAAATCAGGCCCAGGATATCTTCCGGGAAACTTTCCCCATCGCGCCGGCAAATAGAAACGATTCCCCGGTCACCTTCATTGAAATAAAAGGGCGCCCCCGCAAAGCCCTCGATGCTGCGGGCAATAGCCGCATCCCGCCAGGGCGCCATGATTGGATCGTCACGATGACAGACATAAGGCTGCCCCGAACGGATGGACCGGCCACTGGGTCCGGCGCCTTCTGGGATTTCCGGATCAACGGATACCCGCATGCTGACGAAATCCGGGGCACCAGGGCCGGCGGCGGCCACGATGGACAACTCCGATTGTCCCGTGGGCACAACGCCAATCCAGACCAGAGGAGCATGCAGGATGCTAGCGACCAGACTAGTGACTCGGGATAGAATATCCTCTAGGGACGATTCGGGTTGCGGATGGGTCAGCATCCGGTTTAACTGAGTAATGGCGAGATAGAACAGATCGTGGGAGGCCGCCTGCTGCGCCGTAGCCTGATGAAAACCCTCCTCCAGCCAGAATGCGTCCAGCTGCAGGCGCTTGTACAGGGCGTGCCGAAGTAATCGGGATAATTCCGATGCAAGCCCAAGAGCCTCCACAGCCATATCAAAATCCTCGGCGAGAAGCCCGTAACTGAAGGTGATCCACTGGATGGGCAGCCCAATCTGCTGATAATCGGCACCAGCGCGCTGCAAGAACGCCCGTCGCCCGGCATCATAGTCTGTGCCCAGAAGCGCCATATAATGACCCTCCATGAGGGGCAGCGCACGCGCCAGGAAAGGCTTGCGCAGCAGGGGCTGCAGACTTTTCTCCTGTTGCAGGAGTTTCATCCAGTATTGAGCAAATGCCCTCGCCCGCAGCGCGATGGATGGGCCATGGCGCTGCAGGAGGGAATCTTCGGCCGGATCAGACACCCAAAAACCTGGCAGCAGATCTAATCCCGCATCAATGAGTGACATTTGCGTTCCTCCACTCCCTTGCCACCGCCAAGGATATTTAGAACAATATCCAGCCAGGACAACATCTGGTTCCGAAGGGCCCCCCTGTCACCCGGTGGCACGCTCCGCCGCTTGGTAGACATACACCGGCGCGACGGAACTTCCTACCCGCGCACTGAAATCCGCCCTGACGCGCAAAGATTGCTGCCAGTATTTGCCTTGCATCAACATTTGCACGTCGGCCTCGGGGCCCAGAGCATCATAGGTCAAAAAGGTGCGGGGCCCGCTGGCATTGCCGGAAATCAAGCCTACCCACTGCTGATCGCCAGGAACATCCAACCGTTGATAAGAGACCGGAATCCAGTGCTGGACGGTATCTACATGAACGCCGTGCCCCGTCAACCAGAGCCGCAGACGTTCCAGAGGGGTACGTACCCGCTCCGACAGCCCGAGCACCCGCCACTGCAAATCCGAGCCGTAGAGAAAAAGCCCCAAACGGTCCCTGGCGGCATTGTCTGGCCAGAGGAATCGGCAACCCACGGTTCGAGCTTTGCCCATTTCACCCTCATTTTCGCCCATCACCTCCGCAGAAAATGGAATCTCTCCGTCGGGAATCAGCAAGCGGCCGCTAATTTTTCCATGTGCGGTCATCTCTTGCGCCAATCGCGAATAAATACGCAATCCGGAAAGTGAAACGTCTTCGGCAATGGCCAATTCCGTCAGATCCGACGGATCATCAATGCGCACCGCGAGCGGCACGGGGAAGCGATATTCATTGCGCCGGTGGCGCCGCAAAAGGGTCGTGGTCACCACTAGAGCCGCCAAACCGACATTCACGCAGGACCATAGTACATTCGCCACCAGTGCCCCTGTAGGGAGCGCGTCGTATCCAGACAATCCCCATACCCCGAAAGGAATAGCGATTGCATTCATCCCCAGTACAGAATATTGCGGAGCCATGTAGTGACTATCGCCATGCAGAGCACTCACCTGCTTTGGCGTCACGAAAAAAGCGATTTTTCCTCTGAACCAACCCAAGGTTGATACCATGAGCGCCCAGAACCGTGCCATATTAAACTGCTCTGTCTGGAGCACACGGCCATAGCCGCGATTGATTTCCTCAAAAGCCCAGAACGTGAGCACATAATAGGGGATGAAGTGCCACAGAAAGGTGGCACTACCAATATCCACGATGGGCAACCATCCCAGAACCAATACCAACACCGGTGCAATATAGAATATTCCTTTCTGCCAACCATCAAAGTAGGTAATGGCCGATGCCAGATAATTGATTTTCTGGGGTATAGTCAGACCGCGAGTGAAGAGAATGCCCTCCTTGCGCCACACCTGCATGGCTCCTTGCCCCCAGCGTATGCGCTGCTGCAAATAAGGCCCTATGGCTAGTGGTGCCAACCCATACGCCAGCGATTCCGGATGGTAGACCGACGTATAGCCTTTCTTGTGCAGGCGCAGGGAAGTATGCAAATCCTCCGTGACTGTTCCCGTGGCAAAACCACCAATGCTATCCAGCGCCGTCCGGCGAATCACCGCACAGCTACCGCAAAAGAATGCGGCATTCCAGTAGTCCTTACCACGCTGTATCACACGAAAAAAAATGGACTGTTCCGACCAGATACTACAGCTGTGCGAATTTTTTATATGCTGGTATGAATCGAGATTATAAAACTCCTGCGGTGTCTGTACGAAGGCTACATTTTCGTCGCTGAAATATCCTAAGGTATGCGTCAGAAACTCTTTTGCCGGGATATGATCCGCATCAAAGATCGCCAGAATATCGGCCTCGACATGATGCAACGCATTATTCAACGCTCCGGCTTTGGCGTCGGCGTTGTCGGTACGCGTAAGATAGTTGCACCCGATCTCCCTGGCGAGGCGCAGCATCTGGGGCCGGCGGCCGTCGTCCAGCAACCAGGTTTGATGGGGATAATCCATGCGGATGGCACCCAGCAATGTCTGGCGTAGCATGTCCCAGGGTTCATTGATCGTCGGCACGAGTATAGCCACCCGCAGACCGGGGGGTGGGGGCGGCGCTTTCCGTACCGTCAGGCGCCAGGTCATGAACAGATGGAGCATAATGGTAAAGAAACTGAAAAGCTCCGCCCCATATAGAACCACAGAAAAAACCAGATGATCTTCGTTCAGGACTCCAGCCCGCCAAGGGAGATACCAGACTGCAGCGAGGAGAAAAATGAAAACGACGATCGTTTTCCCCTTGCCTAGGGATTCATATGGAATTTGTTGACTCATAAAGCACCTCCACTGGTTTATTATTTCCTACTGGTTATGCAAAGCGGATACAGCTACGGCCGGCAGGGGTGGGTAAAATAAGGTGCCTTGCCCCTCGCCAATACCACTATCCAACACATAAGCAAGCTGGCTGACTTGTTCAACATTCTGGGCCATGAGCCGAGCTCCGTATTTCTTGGCCCATTCGTTCAAATCCGCGATGATCCCATGGACAAAAGCGAGGTCCTCTCCGATAAATATATCCATATCCAGCTTGACGATTCCCGGTTTCAACATGCGCAGCAGCTTGGGGACCAGGGCAAGGTCATCCACATGATCGAGGACGATACCCACCCCCCGCCGACGAACAGTCGGCATCCGCGATACCCATTCAGCGGGTTGTAACACCAGTTCATCTGCATTGATTTCCAGCCTGATCCGGCATGGCAACAGCGCAGACTCCGCGATCACGGCATCCAGCAGGAGGGGAAAGGTGGCATCGCAAAGAAATGCCGGAGACACATTGACCCCCAGATACATCCCGTCCGTGACCTGTGGAGGCCATGAGGCAAAGTTCATGCATGCGTGGCGCAAGACCCAGGTTTCCAGGGATAGAAGGACGCCGTGAAGCCGCGCGGAGGGGAAAAACTGTTGCGGATAGAGCAGTCCGTAGCGAGGGTGCTGCCAGCGGAGCAATGCCTCTACGCCAGAGACTGAGTCATCCGGAAGGCGCGCCTGTGGCTGGTAGTGCAAAACGAGTTCATCGTGGTCTATCGCCGCCATTAGTTCTGCGCCAGAAAACCCTCTATCCGCTGCGCCGACAGAAGAGCGTGCTGGATTATACAGTTCCATGTCCGTAGCTCCCGGACGAGTGGTCTGTAGCAGAGCCGCCTTAGCGTTGGCGATCAAATCTGGCGGAGTAAGTCCATGGAGGGGATACAAGGCAATACCCATATCCGAATCGATGGCACCGCGCTCCGCCATAGCGGAAAAGGGGCTATCCAACAAGGCATGGAGGCGGCGCGCCAAACACCGTGCGGCCAGAGCGCCCTTCACATCTTCCGCCAGGATGGCAATATTTTGCCCGTTCAACAGGACAACGCTGTCCACGCACCGCACCAGAGTCAACAGGCGGTCATGGATCTGGCGCACGAGGCCAGGATGCACAACGACGCCACTGGTGACCTGCGATACCTGACAGTAGCGGGGGCGGATGAGCAGCAAGGCAAAGTTTCCGCCATTTTTCTGCACTCGGCGAATGGCCAAGACCATCCGCTGCTCCAGCGAATGCCTGCCAACCGGATCATCCTGCGGCAACTCCATACGGCCTCCTCCATTCACGAACAACAGGCAATCGGTGACCTTCTTTTTCGTAAAACCACTTCTCGTGGTAGAGATGGCTATACTAAACGCAAGAGTCATGCCGCGAAGCGGATCTGCACGGGAAAGCTGATAAATGTGGTAACAAAAAAGATGGTTCATCCCGGCATTCTGTAACATCATTGTGACAAGCCTGGACGATCCTCTTCTCGGAATCGTCTTCCATATCGACTTATTGACGATCTTTCATGGTGTTAAGAAATGTTTCAGTGAAGCTACAACCGGAATGAAAAGGGAATTGGGATTGGTGACAACATCACTCTAGCCCTAACAAGCACCAACGATAATGAGCGGGGTTCACGCTGGTTGCCATTCCGACAGACGTAACGCGAGGAGGTCTTGATGCCAACCACTCCAGCTGCCCAAAGCGCGACCTTAGCCAGGCCACTGCTCGTATTCAACACACGCCCTATCCCTGGCCTGTCCGCAGCCCTGCTACGCAACTTTGGCTGGGAGCCTTGCTGGACTACCAACGAACGGGATGCAGCATGGCAGCAGCGGCACGGCTCCATGCATACCGCGCTGGTATATCTGTACGCCGAAAACAAACTGTTGCGGCAAATGGAAGCGATCTTTTCCAGACCCGCCCAGCCTACTCGAATAGTAGCGATCGTCGATAGTGATAGCATGAGGGATCAACGCGTGCGGCGATTCGTCGCTCAGTTCTGCTTCGACTACCACTCCCTTCCGCTCGATTTACCACGCCTCTTTTACAGTCTGGGGCACGCCTATGGTGTGGCCATCATCGACGGCAGTAACGGCGGCGACCCCCGTCCGCTGGATACCATGGTGGGCACCAGCGAAACCATGCTGACGTTATATGGGCAGGTTCGCAAAGTCGCCGCAGTAACCGCGCCGGTGATTATTACGGGTGAAACGGGCACCGGCAAGGAACTGACCGCGCTCGCCGTTCACGAGCACTCGGCGCGAGCAGGCAAGCCCTTCGTGGTGATCAACTGCGCCTCCATCCCTGAACAACTCATTCAGTCAGAGCTATTTGGCCATGAAAAAGGTGCCTTTACAGGCGCTTACGAACGCAAGATCGGGAAGATCGAAGCAGCCGCTGGTGGCACGCTGTTCCTTGATGAAATCGGGGATCTGCCCATGACCATGCAAGTCAATCTCCTCCGCTTTCTCCAGGAAAAACGCTTTGAACGCGTCGGATCCACTCAAAGCCAGTTGTCTGATGTACGCGTCATCGCCGCGACCCATATTGATCTGGAGGCAGCAACCAAACAGGGTCAGTTCCGGGAGGATTTATATTATCGCCTCAACGTGCTGCGCCTGCAGGTGCCCCCACTGCGGGAGCGGGAAGGAGATGCGCCCCTCCTCGCCCACTATTTTCTCCAGCACTTTGCACACGAAAAGAATGCTGCCATTAAAGGCTTCAGTAAAGCCGCACTTGACGCTATAAACACCTATTCCTGGCCAGGTAATATCCGTGAATTGATGAATCGCATACGGCGAGCCATGGTGATGAGTGATCACGCACAAATCTCCATCAAAGATCTTGGTATTCCTGAGCAGGATATACTGTCTATGACACGATTAGACAAGGCACGGGGAAAAGCCGAACGAGAGGCTATCATCGCGGCCATCCACGCTTCCGGAAAAAACATTTCGGAGGCGGCACGCGCCCTCAATATCGCCCGAGTTACTTTATATCGCCTTATGGAGAAGTACACTATTGACATCTGATCCGTTCGCCCCTAATCAAATTCGCCAAAGTGGAGATAATTATCAAGGAATCGGTCTTTTATACGATCTTTCACTGAGTCATCTTCAGGGGGAATGTCCGTAAACTCATCACGAAGGACGCACTCTCCTGAGCATTTTCTGAGCTATAGTCAATTCTGGTGTATAAGCATTTTCTGACATAGGTTCAGGCGGCGCTCTGTTGGTCATCCGGCAGGATTTGATTGGCCGGCAATCCATCGGTGAATTTTACCCCCGCAAACAGATCACGCACTTTCTCCGGATGGAAAATGGCGATCCAGCGCTTTTCTGCCTGCTGCAGCATCTTGAAGCCCAATCCAATGAAGCTGTTGCGCGACACACAGTTTTTTGTGCGTGACGCACGGTGGAAACGGTCGCTTTTGGTCTTCCTATTCCAACCTTCGCCACCTTTGCGGCCGCAGGTGCGTCGACAGACGCCGGGAGGGCGAGGCTCTTGATATTTGTCTCCGCTTTGGCGAAATTGATATGGGGGCGCCATCGCACTTCCTTGCTCCATCTCAATCTCATCCAAAGTTTAGGAGAATCCCATGAATAGCATGCTCCAACCCTCTGTGCAGTTGACCGAACCCAAGTCCTCCTCTTACAGCCAACTTGGCACCTTTTATGATGAAAAGTATCAGTTGATGTGGTATTTTATGCACGCTTCTCCTCGCCCTTGTTTTACCCCGGTATTGTTGAATGAGATTCGCCATTTTCATGGAACAGTAGTTTCCAAAAATAAAACATCTGAAGGTCAGAAGATATACTACATTGCATTGGCCTCAGATGTTCCCGGCGTTTTTAATTTGGGAGGAGACTTGAATTTATTCAGGACGCTTATCCAAACAAAGGATAGAAACGGGCTCCTACGCTATACTACTTCCTGCATAGATGCTTTGCATGCTAATATTTGCCATCTGAATCAGGATATAACCACTATTTCTCTGGTCCAGGGGGATGCACTGGGAGGCGGGTTCGAGAGTGCCTTGTCTAGCAATGTATTGATAGCTGAGCGCAGCGCTAAAATGGGCATGCCGGAGATACTCTTCAATCTATTCCCCGGCATGGGCGCATATAGTCTTCTATCTCGTAAGGTCGGTGTTGCCAGCGCCGAACGCATGATTCTGAGCGGAAGGATTTATACCGCCGAGGAGTTGTATGGTATGGGGGTGGTCGATATCCTCGCTGAGGATAACCACGGAGAGCGCGCCGTGTATGACTATATTCAGAGACAAGATCGGGCTAAAAACGGGTATCGTGCCTTGCGCAAAGTAAAGGACTTGTGCAGCCCGATCACTTACGAAGAGTTAATAAAAGTCGGAGAAATCTGGGTCGATGCCGCGTTGCAGCTTGAAGCAAGAGATCTGCGAATGATGGAGAGGCTTGTTGCCAGGCAGTCGGCAAAGCATCAAGGTGCGGCATAGCAGGGTTCAGATCGTCGCCGTTTAGACATTTAGGTTGCGGCGCGCTGGCTATCGAGGTAAGTAGTCAGCGCGATGCAGGTGCTATCAAATGAACTGCTGATCTTTGCCGCCAGGGATTCCGCTTTTGGTGACCCAAGGTCATAAGGCTTCAATCTCTCGGCCTCACTGCAAGCCAGCGCCAGGAGCGTACATCCGAGTTGCCCGGCGCTGCCCTTGAGCGCGTGTACCATATCCTGAAAGTGTGGGTAGTCCCGTTGCGCCACCGATTTTTGAATCTCGGCTACGAGATGATGACCATCCTGGATGAAACCCTTCGTTACGTCGCCTACAAAATCATCCCCTCCTAACTGGCTGAGGGCATATAAGGCCTGTTCATCTAGTATAGCCTGGGTACTTGCCTGTGCCCCTGGCGGGTATACTACGTTGTTTTTGCTGACGTCTTGACGTATTTCGGCGATCTGCGCAATGGTATCGAGCAAATGCCTGGTGTCGATCGGCTTGGTGAGATAGACACTTGCACCAGCGAGGCGGCAGGACTCCATGGATTCACAGGTTGCGTCGGCCGTTAGCATGATGACTGGGGCGGGTGTTGCGATTTCCATGAACCGGTATGCTTTCAAGACGTCCAGTCCGCTGATTCTGGGCATGTTCATGTCCAGAATCAGCATGTCAAAAGAAGGGCCCTCCTGTGCCAGGATATCTAGCGCCTCCTCGCCATCAGTCGCCAGACGTATACTGTGTCCCGCGTGTTTGAGTATCCCCTGAATTACTTTCCGGTTCACCAGACTGTCCTCCGCAACGAGGAAGTTCAGGGATCGGGCGCTGCTACGCTGCTGGTAGTACTCCAGCAGCGGGACAACGTTCTCGGGCATATCATGCTCAGATCTGGCAGCATGCAGCGCATTAAAGAGCAGCGTTCTGTCGAGGGGGGCATGTAGAACCGATGAATATCCGGCGTGTAGGAAGCGCTCGTCCTCTTGCCCCGATCCCTCCTCGACCAGCACCAGGGATGTCTGCTGCAGGGGAGGCTCCGCCCGCACTGCGATTGCGAATTGATCAGCCGCCAACTCCAGTTGGCGCCGCTCCACCAGGGCCACTCGGTAAGGCATCCCCTGTTCGTGGGCCTCAACTAGTCGTGAGAAAGCCCATGCGGAGCCACTCACCAGATCGCTCTTCAGGTTCCACGCCGTGAGGGCATCCTGGAGGTTCCCGGCTAGCGCGCCACCAGCGACGATCAGCACACGGGTATCGGGCAGGGAATAGGTGTCGATGGTATCCTGAATCCAGGCTGTATCGCGAACCAGGAAAGGCAACTCGAACCAGAAGGTGGAACCCGAGCCGGCAAGACTATGGAAACCGATGCGGCCACCCATCTTCTCGACCAGCTCCTTAGCGATGGCCGTGCCTAGACCAGTGCCGCCATAATAGCGCTGGATGGATGCATCCGCCTGAACGAAAGGCTCGAAGATGCCCGCCTGCGCCTCCTCTGGAATGCCGGGGCCGGTATCGCTGATATCAAAGCGGAGCCAGGCCTTGTCAGGCGTGACGGAAAGGGGGCGGATACTCACCTCCACACGACCTCTATCCGTAAACTTGACGGCGTTACCGGTGAGATTGATCAGCACCTGACGCAGATGGCGGGGATCGCCGCGTAGCAGGAAGGGCGTCTCTGGTACAAAGTGGCTGGTCAGATCCAGCCCCTTTTTGTTAGCTGCAGTCGTTAGCGTGTTGAGCATCTGATTCACCAGGGTATGCAAATCAAAATCGACCTGCTCAATAACGAGACGACCCGCTTCGATTTTAGAAATATCGAGGATATCCTCGATTAATTCCAGCAGGGTGTACGCCGATGCCTGAATGGTGCGGGCGAGCCCTATTTGTTCCTCATCCAACAGGGTCTCCAAGAGGAGATCACTCATTCCGATGACGCCATTCAATGGAGTACGTAGCTCGTGGCTCATCTTGGCCAAAAACTGAGACTTGGCCCTATTGGCCTCGTTTGCGCGGTCGGTGGCGGCATTTAGTTTAGCCAGCAGGGCAGCCATATACGTGGGGAGGGCGGCCAATATGATTAACGCACCCACCCAGAATGTGAAATGGGAAGACCAGAAATTGCTGGTGAACAGTACGGCAGTGAAGCCGGCAACACTCATAATGGTAGCAAGAAACAAATAGTTGAGGCCGTATCGGAAGCCATTCCCCATGGTGACCCAAAGATAGATTCCGAGCAGCGGAACCGCCGTTTCGTTGGCACTCTGAGAGACCAGAAAAGATAGTGTGCCGAAGTCTCCAATCATGCCCAAGATACGCCGTGAAGGAGATCTACCAGGCCAGATGATGACGGAAATAAATAAAACTATTGAAAAGGCGATAAAAATGGCGGCCGAAATCCGAACAATAGAAAGAGCCGCAGAGGTTTTAAACCAACTGGTATACGGATAGGAAAACATATAGACATACACCAGAAGGCCGATCACCATCCTTATAATCGCCTGCTCATGCTCGCTATCGGTCCGTCGGGAGAGTCTGTTTGAGAGGGCGCGGAAAAGGCCTACGTGCGGAGTACCTAGATCGTTTGCCTCAGGCATCTGGGTGTCAGACATTGTGCTGGATCTACAGTTGCGGCCAGGGAGTTGCGCCAGCTTCATATGTCCGCATCGGCGGGCAATGAGTCGGTGTTTCCCTGGGGTGAGGGATCGCGTAACCGCTGCCCGATTGCACGGATTTCGTCGAGCTGGCTGAGAAATGCCCCCACGCATAGAGGGTCAAAGTGCTGACCAGCCTGATCTCTGATATAGGCAATGGCCTCCTCGAATGGCCAAGCGGCCTTGTACGGGCGCACAGAAGTCAGGGCGTCATACACGTCTGCCACCGCGACGATGCGCGCTGCCAGCGGGATCTCCGCCCCCCGCAACTGCTTGGGATAGCCGCTACCGTCGAATTTTTCATGATGGCCCATAGCAATCACTGCCCCGATTTGGATAAAACGGGATTGGCTGCCGCTCAATATTTCGTGGCCAATGAGAGGGTGCGCCCGCATTATCTGGTGCTCATTCTCCGTGAGCTTGCCAGGCTTCAGAAGGATGGAGTCAGGTATGCCGATTTTGCCAATGTCATGCAGCGGTGCAGCCAACTCAATTTCTTCACAGTCCACTTCGGCGAAGCCAAGCTTCTCGGCCATCACGCGGGCATACTTGGCCATGCGCATGACATGATTGCCGGTATCATGATCGCGGTACTCACCGGCCCGAGCCAAAATGAGGAGCGTTTCCCGCTCCCTTCCGCGGATCTGTCCCGTCGCCAGCACCACTTGATCTTCCAGCCATTTCGCCCGATCTTTGACGATCTGCTGCTGCTTTCGTAAAGCGAGCAGATTACGGCAACGTGCTTGGCACTCATACTGGTCTACCGGTCGGGTGAGAAAATCCGTAGCTCCAGCCTCCAGGGCTTTGTAGCGGATCTGGACATCCTGGACTACGGTGACGATTACAAGCGGTACATCGCGGCATGCAGGAATGGCGCGGACGCGCTTGGTAAACTCCAACCCGTCCAGGATTGGCATTTTGTAGTCCGCAAGGATGAGGTCCGGCGTCTGGTCGCGTATCCGCTCCACGGCCTTGTGAGGATCAGCGAAGCTCTCCACCAGCAGTTCCGGCGTAATGCTGAGCACCAGCCTCTCCAGGATCTTGCGACCGGTGGACTGGTCGTCCACGATAACGACGAACGGCTTCATGCGCGAATTCCTTGTCCTGTCTCCGGACAGCGGCGCACCCCAGTTGTTTTGGAGGTATGAGTGTTGATTTGCTGATCGCATAAAACCCTCCGGTCAAGGGAACGCACCTCAGCCTGCTTTGCAGAGGCACGCATGTGGCATCCTGCATCAGGATATATCCATCCTAACCGCCTGACTAGAGTCTTACCGGAGCCAGCGATGCTCTTCACAACGGCATAGACGTTGGTGGCGTTGGAGGTTCGACTCCTCTTGCCGGCACCATTAAAAACAAGCACCTGGCTTAACATCCAGGTGCTTTATTTGTGCCCGACAACTTTCCAGGCCATCCGCAGCCGGATGGCAAGACCTGTAACACGGCTCAGATACCTTATCCTTCCTGACCCGCTTCCAGCGCCTGCGCCACTGCATCTTCCACCCGTTCTATCCAGATGAAGGTAAGTTGTTGCCGGGCGTTCTCGGGGATGTCTTCGTAATCCCGGCGATTGCGTGCCGGCAATAGCACCGTGTGGATACCGGCACGCAGGGCCGCCAGGACCTTCTCCTTGATCCCCCCGACAGGCAGTACCAGGCCGCGCAGACTGATCTCGCCGGTCATGGCCACATCCGGCCGCACCTTGCGGCCGGTGAGCAAGGAGATCAACGCCACGGCAAGGGTCACTCCCGCGCTGGGTCCGTCCTTGGGGATGGCACCGGCGGGGATGTGGACATGAATATCGCTCTTGTCGATGCTCTCCTGGGCGATCTGCCAGTCCGCCGCCCGCGCCTTGACCAGGCTCATCGCCGCCTGGGCGCTCTCCTTCATGACATCACCGAGTTGCCCGGTCAGGATGAGACGACCGTTGCCGGGGCTCTTGCTGGCCTCGATGAAGAGGATATCCCCGCCCACCGGCGTCCAGGCCAGCCCGGTGGCCACGCCGGGCAGGGCCACCCGCGAGGCGACTTCGTTTTCAAAGCGTTGGGGGCCTAGGATCGTCGCCAGGTCGTCGGGATGAATCTGCATCCCGCTGCTGCCGCCCTCGGCAATGCGCACCGCCACCCAGCGGCAGATGGCCCCCAGTTCCCGCTCCAGACTGCGGCAACCGGCCTCGCGGGTATAGCCGCGGATGAGGGCCAGCAGCGTATCCTCTTCCAGGACCAGTTGCTCCGCCGTCAGGCCCGCCGCCTCCCGCTGCCGGGGCACGAGGTAGCGACTGGCGATATGCATCTTGTCCTCCTCCGTATAGCCCGAGAGCGGGATGATCTCCATACGGTCCCGCAGAGGGCCGGGGATGGTATCCAGGACATTGGCGGTGGCGATGAAAAAGACGTGGCTGAGGTCAAAGGGCATGGCCAGATAGGTGTCGCGAAAAGTGCGATTCTGCTCCGGATCCAGCACCTCCAGCAGGGCGGCGGCGGGATCGCCGTGGAAACCGCCGGCGCCAAGCTTGTCGATCTCGTCCAGGAGCATCACCGGATTGCGTACCTCCACCTTGCCCAAGGCCTGGAGGATATTGCCGGGCAGGGCGCCGATATAGGTGCGCCGATGGCCGCGGATCTCCGCCTCGTCATGGACGCCGCCCAGGCTCACGCGCACAAATTTACGCCCCATGGCGCGGGCGATGCTCTGGCCCAGAGAGGTTTTGCCCACCCCCGGTGGCCCGACAAAGCAAAGAATGGGGCTTTTGCCGTTGGGATTCAGGCGATGTACCGCCAGATGCTCCAGGATGCGCCGCTTGATCTTGTCGAGGTCGTAGTGATCCTCGTCGAGAATGCTTCGTGCTTCACCGATGTCGACACGCTCCGGGGTTTCCTTGGCCCAAGGGAGGGCCAGGATGGCGTCGATATAACTACGCACCATGCCATACTCACCGGCCCCTTCGGGCATCCGTTGCAGGCGACGCAGTTCCTTGCGGGCCACCGCCTCCACCTCGGCGGGCAGGTGCGCCTCGTCAATGGCATGGCCCAGGGCCTCCAGCTCGCCGTTGCTCTCCTCCCCCTCTCCCAATTCCTGCTGGATGGCCTTGAGCTGCTCGCGCAGGAGGTATTCACGTTGGCGGCGATCCATGACCTCCTTGGTCTGCTCGCCGATCTTCTGGGAGAGCTTCATGACCTCGATGCGATAGCTCATAAACTGCGAAACCTGCTCCAGGCGGCTGCGCACGTCGATGTTTTCCAGGATTTGCTGGCGCTCATCGGCCTTGAGATCCAGAAAGTTGGCAATCAGATCCGCCAGTGCCCCGGGCTGCTCCACATGGGCAATGGCCTGGGCCAGTTCCTGGGGTACCTGCGGCAGGAGGGACAGCGCTTCGGCGGCCTGCTGACGCAGGTGCAGGACGCGGGCATCCAGCTCCGAACCGGTGGCAGTGCTTTCCTCCAGACGTTCGATACGGGCCGCCAGAAAGGGATAATCCGGCAAAAATTCGCGCACCCGGAAACGTCCTTCCCCCTGGGCAATGAGGTGGTGGCCGCCATCCCCAGTGGTCACATAGCGCAGGACAGTGGCCACCGTACCCACCGGGTAAAGATCATCGGGACCCGGTGCATCATTTTCCGGATCCTTTTGCAAGAGCAAGGCAATGGGGCGCTCCTGGCGGATGGCCTCCTGGGCCGCCGCCACCGACTGCGCACGACCAATACCGAGGGGCAGAACCACCCCTGGGAAGAGGACAATATTGCGCATGGGCAGCACCGGCAGAACATCTTCCGGTAATACCAGCTTGCTGCTTTCGCTCGCCTCCGTGTGCGTATCGTTCATTTCATACCCCTCTGCTGGCGAAAGGACAAATGGAGACAGCCATCGCGCATTTCCCAGCCCTGCAAGGTCAAGCCATCGGGAATCTGCAGGCGCCGGTCGAAAACGCCGTAGGGAATCTCCAGACGATGGATACGCCCGCTTTGCACCTCCAGGGAGAGACGACGCTGTCCGCTGACCACAAGGACGTTGCCGCTGAAGACCACCCGTACGGCCTCCGGGCTCACGCCGGGCAAAGCCACGACAATCCGCAGTCCCCCAGTGGTCTCAAAGACATCCACGGGTGGCTGCCAAGCCGGCTGGCCACCCGACGGGGCCGGCTGAAAGAAACGCCGCTGCAGGCGTTCCGCACGCTCCAGCATGTCCACGGCCTGCATCCACATGAGATCTTCCAGATCGCGCATCCCCGACTCCCCCTCATCGGCGTCCATGACGTCCCAATATTGTAGCGTATTTTTGCGGCCACACCTCCCAGCTTGGTGATGATGACGCCCATGTGTTTGCCTCTTGTACGACGGGTCAGTTCCCGCACCAGATCTTTTGGCGGATCGCCTGGTGCGCCGAGCGGTTGGGGCGGAAGCCGTAGCTGTGCGGGTGGAAGTGGGATTCCCATTGCACGGACAGCACTTGCGCAATGGCTTGCTGGATCCCGGATTTACAAAATGCACCCAATCGCAGATGGAGGACTTTGCGGTCACGTGCCCGCTCGTCCCGAATGCATCACGCCCCCTATCCGGTTTTTGTTCATCGCCCCGCCGTTTCGGATTGGGCTTCCTTCAGACCCCGCTCGCGACAACGCCCTTGCCCCCCTCGATGGAAGGGTTAGGCGTCAGTTTCAATGCGATCTCCACGAACGATTGCTCCACTGCTGAGGATGTCGGCAAACAGTCCGCCACAGTGAACCCAGTGCTTTATGACCGCAGCAGGGGTAAGAGACTCGCTACTTAAACGATTGCCGAGAAGGGTGCATGGTTCGCACAGTTCGACACCGCGCAGCCTGACATTTCCGATTGAGAACTCAACATTCACCAGATCGTTCAACCTCACTCCTCTGGTTACAAGGTTTCGACGCGTGAGCGAAAGATCAGTGGTGCGAGAAAACTGAGCGCAGAAGCGTTCGATTTCTTCAGCTTCGACCAATGTGATGTTCTGACCAGGGTGGGTACGTTTCCCAAAGTTCCGATCACCTAAAACTCCCATTCCGCCTTGAACTGCGATGCGTTGGTGCTCTACTTGAGCCGCGCCGCGCTCTGGGCTGATGAAGATGCGTTCAACGATCACCGCGTGCTCCTGACACCTAATCGGGATAGGAAGAAGCCTCACGGCCCCTCCCTCACCACCGGACGAACGGGTCACATATCCGGCGGTTTGATGAATTGAATTCTTACCGTGCTGCAAGGCTCGGTACTCCCAGGTTCTTGAAGAAGGCCAATGGTAATGCAATGGTCAGCGCCGGTGTCTTCGACAGCCGCCACGGCCCATGCGCCGACTTGCTGGTGTTCCACGCTTCGCGCACCGTTACCCCGCGCTTGCGTAGTTCCCGGTAGCCCGCCGACCCCCATTGTTTCCAGATGTAGCAGCGTAACTTGCGTCGTACCCACTTGTCGATGTCGCGCAGAGGGCTCAGTACCTCGGCTATGCCGAAATGAGGTATTCCGGTAATTCATCGACCGTCGATGCCCGGCGCGCCTTGGTTCCGGCGCACTTGCTTCAAGGCGCGTTGCAGGTTGGCCCGGTCCAGCACTTGGACCAGCAACGCGCGGGGAGGAATCGACTCGGGTTGTCCATCCGATCCAGCCACGAGTTCATCCGGCGGCATGGCCGCGGAGTTTCCAGCAAGGAACGCAGAGATGACAGAGTTGTCTCCGGATAGATTTAGTTCACGGATTTGCTGGGCGATGGAGTCATGTAGCGAAAGTCCCGCCCTTTGAAACTCAATGTCTATGACTTGTGCTGCTTCTTCTAGGGGAAGTGGGTTGTTCCCAGACGGCGGGAACAGCGCATTTGATAGGGTTGGTCCGGAAGGAAGCAACACGCACATGCCTTCCAACAGAGCTTGCCAGCTTGGCGCTGCATTTTGGGTGACGGCTTTGGAAAAGCCCGTGCCCGTGAAGAAGCACAGCCTTCCAGAGGCTGCAGCGTACGCAATCTCTCGAAGCGATTGTTGGGCATCACGCGCTCACCAGGGAACGACCTCATCGGAACCGCCGAATACAGCAGGAAGCGCCTTGTAATGTGGCAGATCGTAAGCGTCTAAGCAACCCACCTTCCCAAATTTCCTGACCTGACCGATCCTGATCTGCATTCAGCGCGGAGGGATGGTGATGAAGAAAGAAGAGAAAGTCGCTTATTGGCGGCAGCAGGTA
>Ga0315298_1003005_pt1 | contig 27432 bp, 17 predicted proteins | sample WHS_1_MG_FD_203077 | JGI IMG/M metagenome (GOLD analysis project Ga0315298, IMG submission 203077) | Extremophilic microbial mat communities from Washburn Hot Springs, YNP, Wyoming, USA - WHS_1_MG | ecosystem: Environmental > Aquatic > Thermal springs > Hot (42-90C) | place: USA: Wyoming... | reverse complement strand
GCGTAGTCAAGGGTTCTGTTCTCCTTTCGGTCGGTTGTGTGCTGCTTCCAACCAATTGGCTGAGCAGAACCCCTCCTCTTTCTCGGCTTTACACACTAAACGGTACACTACCCGGGTACCGAAGCCGTTTGACAGGCGACCGCCCGCCGGCTACACTGGACCTGTGGGCAGCCACATCGGTTGCTTATCTCCTGCCTGCGCCGGGGTGGAACTGACTTGACTGCGGAACCCAGCTTGCCTGCAATGGTGGGCGGAGTCTCACAGCCGTCCCCAGTGGTTGGCAACAATCCGACCGGTCGTATCCCAGACAATCGTCCTGCCAAGGAAGAGACGGCCACACGCTCGGCTCTGCCACCGCCGCCATTCTTCGACTCATATGGTGCGAGCCTGTACCTGGGGGACGCCGTCGAACTGCTGCAGCGGGCACGAGCGGAGAGCGTTGACATGGTCTTCGCTGATCCGCCCTACTTTCTATCGAACAACGGCGTGACCTGCCAGAGCGGTCGGATGGTCAGCGTGAACAAAGGTCGCTGGGATGCTTCAAAGGGCCCGGAAGCCGATTTCGAGTTCAACACGGCTTGGCTAAGGGAGTGCCGGCGAGTCCTGAAGCCCAACGGCACTATATGGGTCAGCGGCACGCTGCACAACATCTACGGTATCGGCTATGCGCTGCAACTCCTGGGCTATAAGATTCTCAACGACATCGCTTGGTACAAGGTACACCCCCCGCCGAACCTTAGCTGCCGCTACTTCACCCATGCCACCGAGACCCTGATCTGGGCCAGGAAGAGCGAACGCGCGCGGCACCGGTTCAACTACGAGGCTATGAAGTCAGAGAACGATGGCAAGCAGATGCAGAGCCTGTGGAAGATCAAGCCGCCGCGACCTTGGGAGAAGCGGTACGGCAAGCATCCGACCCAGAAGCCGGAGGAGTTGTTGAGACGGATAGTGTTAGCCGCCACTGGTCCAGGCGACCTGGTGCTGGACCCCTTCGTTGGCAGCGGTACGACCGGCGTGGTATGCGTCCGCCTGGGTAGGCGGTTCGTGGGTATAGACTCCTCCCAGGATTTCCTGGCGGTCGCGCAACGACGGATCGCAGACGAACTATCCGGGAGCAAGGAGAGCGAGAGAACGTAATGCCAGGGAGAGGACGAGCGGTTACCAGCGGCGCCGACTTGGTCGAGCAGGTAGCCACCATGGCACGCGGGCTTGGGCTCGAGTGCCGGCGGCAATTCAGGGTAGCCAGGCGGATATGGGGAGCAGAGCGACGAATTGACGTCGTCCTCTCACACACCGAGACAAGGAAGACGCTTGGTGTCGAGTGCAAGTACCAGGAAGTCACCGGTACCGCTGAGGAGAAGATACCGGCAACCATTCAGGACATCGGCGCGTGGCCGATACCTGGGATAGTGGTCTTCGCGGGAAGCGGCTTTACCGCGAACATGAAGTCGTTCCTCATCTCGACAGGCAAGGCCGTACACATCGACGACCTCGAGCCTTGGCTCCGGTTGTTCTTCGGTCTCGAACTTCAGGACTGATCGACCGCTGGCTATTGCGATGGCTTGGGCCTCCGTCCCTTGTGGCAGTTGGGCATCGGATTGGGCTCTACGCCTGGGAGGCGGCAACGTCCACCATCAGCGGCCGCACCTACCAGGCCCCCTTCCGGGAGGGGGCGCTGTCAGACGCCGCCGGCCTACGTCTGATGAGGGCACCATACCCCGCAAACTCACTAATGACCATGCGTCAGAAGCAGCGGCGCACCCGGGCGGTGCAGGCCTGCCACTCGTCGCCTAACTCGCGATCCAGGTAGGGCTCCTAGGAGATGGCGGTGGCGTGGTGTGCGGCCGACGCGCCCAGGGCGAACAGCATGACCAGTGGGTTCAGGGTCCAGGCGACGGCGGCCAGGTAGGTGAGGATCCCCCCAGGTAGGTGGGGTTGCGGGTGTAGCGGTAGATGCCGCGGGTCTTGAGCGCTGTCTTCTCAGTAGGCGGCCCCACCCGGGCCGAGGCGCCCAAGCCCGTGATGCCCGCGGCGACCAGGAACAAGCCCGTGATGAGCAGCACCGCCCCCGCGACCTCCAGACCCAGGTTCCTGGCCCACACCAGCCCCAGCCACAACGAGCGCACGACCAGCGAAACCCAGCACCCGAGCAGGGAAACCTTGCCGGCCAGGTAGAAAGGCAGCGGGATGGGCGCAGCGCCCAAAAGACGCCGCAAGCCGCCAAGCATGTGCCACCCCCTATTGCTTGCCTACTTCCCCTCCCACGCCTTCTCCGCGGTCGCCTGGTCTATGAAGCCGTAGTAACGGCCGCGCCAGTAGGCATCAATATAGGCGCCGCTGCCGATCTCGCGGCGGGTGTTGTGCTGGAACTGCAGCCACAGGTTGCCGTCCTGCCAGGTCTCGCCGCCGTCCTTGGAGAGGTAGAGCCCGCCCGGGGTGCCGGCAAAGACCCAGTCGGCATTGCGTGGCCGCATCACCGCCTTGGCCAGGGGCAGGCGCAGGCCGCGGTCCTTGATCGCCCAGGTCTGGCCGCCGTCCTTGCTTACCATCACCCCGCGCTCGGCCGCGGTATATAGGGTCCGGGGATGGGTGGGGTCGATCGCCGGGGCTACGATCTCGCCGGGGATGAGGGCTTCCAGCAGCCCACGCATGCCCTGCTTGCTCCACTTGGCCCGCAACGAGCGGTAATCATTGCTCCAGGTGGCACCGCCATCGGTGGTCTCCTGCAGGGCCGAGCGCACGCCCATGGGGCCGTAGCCCACCTTCATCCCCGCCAGGGCGTGGTCGGGGTCGCTGGGATCGAGCACGAGCCAGGGGTAGGTCTGCACGTACTCCGGCAGCCCCAGCGTGCCGCCCCGCTGCCACTGGGGCTGATCGAGGCGGCGGCTGAAGACGATGCCCCCCAGCACCGCCCACACTCGCCCGGGCTTGCCCGGGGAGACCCGGTAGAGCGCCTGGTCGGCGGGGGGCAGGTCGGCGGTCAGGGATTCCCAGCGCCGGCCCAGGAACTGCTCACCGAAGTCGGGGCTACGATAGGCCGCCTTGTCGGTGGCGGCATAGATGATATTGTTATTCAGGGGGTCAATTTCCACCCACTGCGGCTTGCCGCCGTCTTCCGGGATGGGCAGGCGCTCCCAGCGCGCCCCGGCGGTGGTGGTGAGGTAGAAGCCGTCGTCGCAGGCCGCGGCCAGCACCCGGATACGGCTGCCTACGGCGATGGCCCGCACCGGAGAGCGCAGGCCGGCGCCAATCCAGCGCCAACCCGCCGGGGTGGCGGCGCCGTCGCGGGACTGATAGAGGTCGCCATTCTGGTCCAGGGCGTAGATCACCATGGGGTCCTCGGCCGGGACCGCCACCTGGGTGACGATGCGACTTAGCCAGCCGTCGGGCTCAAGCAGGTTGCCCTTCCAGTGGTACTCGTTGTCCCAGGACGCCTGGTAAGTCGGGAAGGGGGGCTTGCGCTCTGGGAAGAGGCTGTTCATCTGCGGGCGCAGGGTGGATTCCACGGGCCAGGTCTGCAGCGAATACAGGGCTTGCTGCAGCGCCTGTTCCCGGCCCTCGGCCTCCGGATTGATGGCCAGGTAGATATAGGTGAAAGTGCTCTGGGCGTCTCCCCGGTGGTTGGCCCACAGGCCGTCGGCCACCTTGCGGTAGGCGGCCCGCAAGGCGGGATCCTGCTCGATACGCCAGAGGGCCTCCAGATGGCAGAAGACATGCTGGCCGTCGTCGTGGTTCTTCTCGGTGCGGAATTGCTTGAGCGTGCGCACCCCGTACTGCTCCACCAGCCGGTCGTAGGTCGCCTTGAACTTGGCCTTACTCGTCACGTGCCAGGCCTCGGCCGCCGCCGCGATGGCCATCAGCACCCTGGTGTTGAGTGTCTTGCCGTCGGTCATCCCCAGGATGGGAACCGGGTCCTCGCGGGGCGGGTAGTTTTGGATGTTCAGGTTGTTGTCCACCCAGTAACTCACCAGGCCGTCCATCGCCTCCCGGCAGCGCTCGCGCTGCCGCCCCTCGGCAGCCAGGTCGTAGTACTGGCAAAAGGCGTGGGCGGTGGCGCTGTAGTTGTGGTGGCTGGGGTCCCCCCGCCAGCGCAGGTCGCGGTATTCGCCACTGCCCTGGTGCCACTCATTGCGGGTGCTGGCATTCTCCCGCTCCTCGTACGCCTCGCCGTGCCCCAGGGCATAGCCGCGGGCCTGCAGGCCGCGGATGCCGGTGACCAACTGCAGGCGGTAGAGCGACTCGAAGATCTCGTCCGCCCGCTTGCGGGCCGCCTCCACCTCCGCGGCGGGGGCGCCGTCGCGTTTGAGCACCGCGTAGCGATAGCAGGCGCCCTCCAGGTAGTAGGCGGTCCACACGCAGGAGTGGGCGATGTTGCTCGCGCCCAGGGTGGACTGGTCCACCGGGCTGCCGTCGAGCGGCACCTCCACCATCGAGGGGTAGAGGCCCAGGATGTTGTGGCGCTCCACGATGTTCTGCTCGATCAGGCGCTCCTTCTGGGCAAGGGGCAGTTTCCAGGATTCATCGGGGTCGGCCGGCAGCAGTCCGGCCGAGAGCGCGAGCAGCAACAGCACCAGGCAGGCGAGCAGCATGGGCGTGACCTCGAGGACACGGGATGTGGCAGGCATGGGCGCAGCCTCCGGGATTCCAGATTCCAAGTCCCAGATTCCAGATGAGGGGCACGAGAACCCTTTAGCGGCTGCCTGGAAAACCAGAGGGCAATAGCGCTCAGGCGACAAGGGGGAAAAGCGTCCACGCCTCACCCAACCCCCTGCTGGGGGAAGAGGGGAAGGGGGGCCCAGCCCTCTGCCGGAGGGAAAGGGGGAAGGCAGCCGGCCCGTGTGGCATGGCATGTCCGCGATGGGTGCCGCCTGGTGGCCAGGCAAGGGATCAGATAACGAATAGAGGCGCTACTTTGCCCGGTAGGGGCACGCTGGAGCGACAGGAGAACGGAAGGAGATCTCGGCCCCATATAGAACATCAGTTTGCATGGGGCCGGCAAGAGGTCACCTGGTGATCGGGGGAGGGGCTGTGGGGTGCCCTTGCCCGACTGCCGGGACCAGAAATCCGAGCCCCCGTTGTGAGGAGGTGCCTGATGGGGGTAGGGACAGCCGATCGGGACCTGGGGCACCTGCTGCCGCCGTTTCGGCAGCGGCTGGAGAGGGTGCTCGAGGAGGTGGCGGCGGCGGTAGGGGAGGCCTGGCGGCTCGTGGAGGGGTACCGTTCGCCCGAGCGCCAGTTGCACCTGTATGCGCAGGGTCGTACCCGGCCCGGGCGCCGGGTCACCTGGCAGCGCACGCCCCGCTGGCACGGGGCAGGACTGGCCGCCGATTGTATCCCGGCCCGACACGGCTACCGGGCGCCCATGGCCTGGTGGCGGCAGTATCGGGAGATCTACCTGGAGCACGGGCTGGACAACCCCGCATGGGAGCAGGGGGACCTCAATCACGTGCAGTTGAGCGATCCCGCCCTGCGCGCGCAAGGGCTGGCCTGGGCGCGGGCAGGGTTCCCGCAAACGGGTGAGACCGTCCCCGCGCCAGGCGGCCTGCGGGTGCTGGTGGCCGGCCACCTGGTGCCCGACGCGGAGGCGGGCCTGCAAGAGGGCCGTCTCTGGGCCCGGGTACGCCCGCTGGCCGATGCCCTGGGCCTGGTGATACTGAAGGTTGCCAGAGCGGGGGAGCGGGCGGAAGTAACGCTGGCGAGCGAGACCAGGGAGTACACCCTGCCGGTGGTCATCGAGGCCGGGCGGGGCCTGGTGCGGGTGCGCGACCTGCCGGCAAAGGTGCGCTGGGACGAGCGGGCTCGGGTAGTGACGGTGGATCCCCAGGAGTAGGGGGCGGCTCAGTGTCGCTCGAGCGGGGCGCTGACCACTTCGGGGGCCTTGCCCCCGAGGGGGGTGAGGCGCGCGGCGGCCGCCAGGCCGAGCATGCCCGCGACGGCGGCCGCGGCAAAGGCGGCCTGGAAGGAGACGTGCTCGACCACCAGCCCCGCGCATACTGGAAAGGCGGCAACGACCGCGCCGAAGGTGTTGAAGGCGCCGACATAGCGGGGGCGTTGGGCCTCGGGGGCCAGTTCGATCAGGTACTTGGTGAAGCCCAGGAAGGTGCCCACCCCGGTGGCTCCGGCCAGGAAGAAGACCGCAAACAGCGCCCGCCCCGCGGCCTGGGGGTGCATGCCGGCGAGAGCGATGCCCAGGGCCGCCAGCGGCGCCGCCAGCGCTACCACGCCCGCCGCCAGCATCACCGTGCGCCCATCACGACGGTCGCCCAGGGGCAGCCAGAGGATGTTGGAGAGCACGGTGCCCAGCATCTGCACGGAGAGGTAGTCGCCCGCCATGCCCGGGGGCATGCCCAGGTGGCTGCGGGCGAAGATGATGTAGAAGGGGCCGGTCATGGTAGCCGCGCCCATGAGCAGGCTGGCGGCAAACATGCCCCGGAAATTGCGGTCGGCATGTAGCAGGCGGGGCGCCCCGAGCAGGAAGGCGACCAGGGAGTCGCTCTTGGGGTGCACCTCGCCGGCTGGCTCGCGGATGAAGCCGAACATGGCCAGGGCTACCGTGCACACCACCCCAGCCAGCGCCAGCAGCCAGCCGAAGTTCGCCGGGAAGCCCGGCCCCGCCGGCCCCAGGATGTGACGCACCACCACCCCGGCCAGGATGGCGAGCAGGCCGCCGCCAATGTTGCGGGCCCCGAAGAAGGTTCCCAGCCGGTTGCCGGGCACGGTTTTAGCTACCACGTCGAAGAAGGCAATACTGCCCGCGCCCCCGCCCAGGGTGAAGGCGGCATAGCCCAGGAAGAAGAGCCCCAGGGTCAGCCCCGGCTCCCGCCCTGCCCACAGAAAAGCCGAGGGGGCGACTATCAGCCAGGAGAGCGAGCGTACCACTGCCGTCCAGCGGTAGAGCGGCATCTTGTGCGGGCGGTCCTGCATGTAGTGGGCGCAGATGAGTTGCGGTATGAGCCAGCCGGAGATGGTGAGCGCGGAGAGCAGGCCGATGGCCGCTCTGGAGGTCGTCAACTTGCTTACGTAGACCGGCAGCACGATGTTCGGGTCGGCGAAGGCCAAGCCGAAGCCAAACAAGATGCCGTTGATGATGCCCAACCGGAAAGCGAGTCGCCGGTCACGGGAGGATAACCTCTCAGCCACTGATTCCCAACCTCGGATTCCCTCTTCTGTGGCGGCCGGCTGCTCCCTCCGGGCGCCGGTGGTAAAGGACATGCCCGGACGGGGGCGAAGCATTGAGCGAACGCCCGCCAGGAGGGAAATCGCCGTGCTCAAGCCCAACCCCAGTGCCCATTATATCGTAGGAGTGGACATCGGGGGCACCAACATCGTGGTGGGGCTGGTGGACCGGGAGGGCAAGATCGTAGCCCGCTCCCGGCGCCCGGCCCTGGCCCTGGATGGGCCCCCTGCCACTCTGGGGATGGTCAAGGAGGGGATACGCGAGGTGCTCGACCAGGCCGGCGTATCCATCAACCAGGTGGCCGGCATCGGCATGGGCGTCCCTGGCCTGCACCGCTCGGCCGAGGGGATCTGCCTGTTCTCCCCCAACTTCTCCGGCTGGACTAACGTGGACGTGGTGGGGCCGATCCGGGACGAGTTTGGCGTGGCCACCTACATGCTCAACGACGTGAAGACCGCCACCCTGGGGGAGCACCGCTTCGGCGCGGGGCGGGGGTACGAGCACATGGTGATGATCACCCTGGGCACCGGCATCGGGGGCGGGGTGATCAGCGATGGCCAACTCCGCCTGGGCTCGAGCGAGGGCTTCTCCGAGGTCGGCCACATGGTGATCGAGGTCGAGGGCCCGCTGTGCACCTGCGGCAACCGCGGCTGCTGGGAGGCCCTGGCCGGCCGTGACGCCATCATTCGGCGCATGATCCTCGCCCTGGCCACCGGGCGCCAGAGCAGCCTGGCGGAGGCCATCGGCTACGACCAGGGCCGGATCACCCCGGCCCTCATTGCCGAGCACGCCGGACGGGGGGATGCAGTGGCCTCCGAGGTGTGGGCCGAAACCATGACCTACGTGGGAGTGGGCGTGGTGAACCTGGTCACCCTGTATAACCCCCAGGTGTTTGTGATCGGGGGTGGGATCGCCCAGGCCGGGCGCATCCTGTTCGAGCCGGTGCAACGAGTGGTCAATGCCCGCGCCCACATGGTCCCCGCCTCCTCCGTGCGGATCGTGCCGGCCGCCCTGGGGGACGACGCCGCGGTAGTGGGAGGCGCCTGTCTGGTGTTGGCGCACATGGAGTGACCGCCCGCAGTAAGGCTGGCCGCGCCATGGGCGATAGCCAAGACAGGGAATGGATAGTTAGTGCCTGCAAGGGGTATCTATGGTTACAGGGATGGCCCGTTGCCGCGCACGCGTGGTGCCTCGCGGGTGCTCCCTGGTGCCCTGTGCTATAATATCTGCTCGGCATCCCGCTTGCCGGCAGTGACGGCAGGCAGTGGTGGGAGGATTACCGTTTGAACCGCTTTCTGAAATACCTGACCTGGGCCGTGGTGCTCAGCGTCTGTTTCCTGGTATGGCAGGCCAGCAGCCGTCACCAGGTTGCCGTCCGCAATCTCGACATCAGCCAGCTCGTCTCCCGCGCGGACCGGGGGGATGTGCGCACCGTCCAGATTGGCAAGCAGCAACTCGAGGGTGAGTTCCGTGACGGCACCCGCTACCGGGTGTGGCTGCCAGCCGGTGAGCGTGACCCCTGGATTACCAAACTGTCGGCCAACCCCAAGGTCAACATTGGTTACGATCAGCCGGGCCCCAACGAGGTGTGGATCAGCAGCCTGATCACCTTCGCCATGGTGGCGTTGTTCCTGGTGGGCTTCTGGGTGCTGATCATGCGGCAAGCCCAGTCGGGCAGCGGCCAAGCGCTCTCCTTCGGGCGGAGCCGGGCCAAGCGGCTGACCGAGGGCATGCCTCGCGTCACGTTCAGCGACGTGGCGGGGGTGGATGAAGCCAAAGCCGAGTTGGTGGAGGTGGTGGACTTCCTGAAGAATGCCAAGCGCTTCCAGGCGCTGGGCGCGCGCATCCCCCGGGGCGTGCTGCTGCTGGGGCCTCCGGGCTGTGGCAAGACCCTGTTGGCGCGCGCGGTGGCCGGTGAGGCCGGCGTGCCTTTCTTCCACATCTCGGGCTCGGACTTCGTGGAGATGTTTGTGGGCGTAGGCGCCTCCCGCGTGCGCGACCTGTTCGAGCAGGCAAAGGCCAACCGCCCCTGCATCGTCTTCATTGACGAGATCGATGCCGTGGGCCGGCAGCGCTTTGCCGGCGTGGGGGGTGGCCACGACGAGCGCGAGCAGACCTTGAATCAGTTGCTGGTGGAGATGGACGGCTTTGATCCCAACAGCGGCGTGATCCTGGTGGCGGCCACCAACCGTCCCGACGTGCTGGACCCCGCCCTACTGCGGCCCGGCCGCTTCGACCGCCGGATCATGGTGGACAACCCCGATCTGCGCGGGCGCGAGGCTATTCTGGCTGTGCATGCCAAGGGCAAGCCGCTGGCGGAAGACGTGGACCTGAGCGTGCTGGCCCGACGTACCCCCGGCTTCTCGGGCGCCGACCTGGCCAACATGATGAACGAGGCCGCGCTGTTAGCCGCCCGGCGGGGCAAGACCAAGATCGAAATGGAGGACTGCGAGGACTCGATCGACCGAGTGGTAGCCGGCCCGGAGCGCAAGAGCCGCATCATCTCCGACCAGGAAAAGGCCATCCTGGCCTACCACGAGGTAGGTCACGCGGTGCTGGCCGAGGTGCTACCGCACGCGGACCCCATGCACAAGACCTCTATCCTGCCGCGGGGCATGGCGCTGGGCTACACGCTGCAGCTGCCGCTGGAGGACAAGTACATCACCACCCGCTCGGAGTTGTTCGACGACATCACCGTGCTCATGGCCGGCCGGGTGGCGGAGCAACTGTACACCGGCGAGATTACCACCGGCGCCACCAATGACATCGAGCGAGCCACCGAACTCGCCCGGCGCATGATCACCGAGTTTGGGATGAGCGATGAGTTGGGCCCGCGCTCCCTCGGGCACAAGCACGGCATGACCTTCTTGGGCCGTGACCTGATGGAGGAGCGCAACTACTCGGATGAGATCGCGCAGTCAATTGACTCCGAGATCCGCAACATCCTCGATCAGTGCTACGCACATGCCAAGGAGATCCTGGAGCAGCGCCGGGAGCAGATGAAGCGGATTGTGGCTGTGCTCCTGGAGAAGGAGACCCTCGAGCGTGAGGAGTTCCTGGCCCTGCTGGGCGAGCCTGGCAAGCCCATGCACGGCGAGGACACCCCCAGTGGCGAGCCCGCGCCCGGCCTGGAGCAACAGCCCGAGCGTCCGGCCGAGGACGGCCGCATCGGCGGCGCTCCGGAGCCGCAGCCGGCATAGGGAGGGGAGGGGAGGGGGCATGACTGGCATGCGTGCCCTACGCTTGCACCCCTCCCGCACTCCCGGCGCTGCCGGCCGTCGGCGTCGGGCTGGCGAGGGAACACCATGAGCCGCCGCGCCAACGCGAAGGACATCTGGCAGATGGGGTGGCCATTGGTTTGCCTGGCTGCCACCCCCTCCCTCCATGTCTTCCTCCGGGCCCACCTGAAGCCTGCCGTGGCCGGTCTGGCCGTCGTCGGCTGGCTGCTGGTGATGGCCCGGCAGGAGGCCATTGCCGCCGTTGGGTTAGGCGCGGCCCGCGCCCAGGGGTCCAGGGCCAAGGCCATCTTTTACGTGGGCAATGCCACCATCCAGCGCATCTCCATCGTGCTCGTGGTACCCTATGCCCTGGCTGCCGTCATGCTGCGGCAGCCGGCTTTCGTCATCGCTCCGCTGCTGCTCGGGGCCTTCTGGATATCCTGCCTGAAGGCGCTGGGTGACGACGCGAAGGCCCAGTTGGTGGATATCAGCTTGCGAGCCTGGCTGCGTAAAGTCCTGGGCAAGCCGGCCCCGCAGAACCCCTACCCGCCGGGCGACCCCCGCCGCGAGATGTGGGAGGCAGTCCAGGTGCTGGGCGCCAAGGAGCGCAAGAAGCGCAAGTACCAGACCGAACGCATCACCCGCTCCTTCCGCCCCCTGGAGTTGGATGACAAGTCCAGTATGGCGGAGGCCCTGGCTGCCCTCCCTGAGACCAAAGACAAGCGGCTGCGGGTCACGGGACAGAACGAGGAGACCTTCCAGGTCAAGGCGGTCAAGGGCGACGCCAAGCGGCAACTGGATCGGGCGGTCGGCGACCTGCACGCCCGCAACCTCAAGGAGGGCATTGACGAGCAGCGGCACTACTACGGCATGCTGGAGCGCGCCGAGACCGGCGAGGTGGACCGCACGTACGAGGTAAAGAAAGACGAGGCCCTGCCCGACCTTCGCCCCGACCAGGTCCCCGAAGGCATCGAGAAGCCGGAGGAGGAGCGGGTGTGGGAAGTCAGGGAGGAGTAGGGCCTACCCCCTCTCCCCCGGGAGACGTGAGCGGCGGCAGGTTCTCCCCCTCTCCCGCCGGGAGAGGGTGGGGGTGAGGGTGCCTCTGCGGCAGCCTGCCTCTCCCATACCCCGACCCGGGCTCCCTGCTATCCGCCTATTCGCCCATGCGCCTATCCGCCCAGGGACTTCACAGCCTCACCCTCACCGTCCTCGCCGAACGCAGGACCACCGGCCCCAAGAGCCCCGACGTGAGCGGTTCGCTATCTTTCCACCACATCCGCCAGGTGGTGAAAGTATAGCGGCCGGTCCGGGGCCGCGGCTTGCCCGCCCAGAGCCAGTCGGGCCAGGCTGCCCGGCGGTTGCCGTCCCAGACGCCCTCCGGCGGCTGCTGTTCGTCGCCGATCAGGCGGTTGGGCCAGAGGTTGGTGACCCGGATCGCCAGGCTGTTCTTCCCCGGCTTGAGCAGGCCGGTCACGTTGACCCGGAAGGGTGGCTTCCAGAGTACCCCGAGATACCGCCCATTCAGGGTGACCTCGGCGAAGTTCTTCACGTCGCCCAGGCCCAGCACCACTTCGCGCCCCGCCCCCACCAGGGAGGCCGGGACTGCCACCTCCTTGAGGTAGAAAGCCGACCCCGAGTAGTAGCGGATGCCCTCGTCGGCATTCTCCGTCCACGATACCAGCCTGGAGAAGGTCGTCTGCGCCGGCGCGCCCCAGCCGGGGGCGAAACGCACCGTCCAGGGGCCGACTATGGGCAGTTCATCCGCATTCGAGCCCACGGTGATCGTCTTCGTCTTGCCCGAGGCCGTGCGCAGGGTAAAGTTGCCGGCGTGCCAGGGGGTGAGGAGGGCGGCGCCGGAGGATTCCAGCCGCAGTGACCACTCCGGAGGGGGGGTGGTGTCCGAGCCCAGCCGCACCGGAGCGCCCTCGTCGGCCATCGCCCGGGCCGGCTTGCCATTGAGCAGGTACTCTACCCGTAACCTCTTCACCACCATCGGCACCGGGTCGCCGAAGAGGTCGTTGCTCGCCATGATCTCGGTCTGGCCGGCGGCCACCAACTGGGCGACACGGGCGGTTACATCGGCGCCCCGGCTGCCGTCCTGGGCCTCGTAGCGGGCGAGGGTCACCTCGATACGCTCCGCGGGGGCCTTGGGCCGCGTTGGGCTGGTGGGGGTGATCTGTACGAAGTGGTCGCCCCGGGCGGGCTTGCGAAAGACCACGAAGACCGACCCGGCCGGCCCCAGGCGCAGGGAGACAACCGTGCGACCGGCCTCCTCCCGCCACACCGGCGCCGGCTCCATGGTGCCCGTATCCGGGTGCCAGAGTTCCGGCAGCCGGCCCCGCACCCGGAAGCGGCAGTCCACCGCCACCTCCCGGTGATTCTGGTTGGAGACGAAGTACAGATCGGCCTGGCCCACGCGCCGGTGGATATAGACGAGCCGCGCCGGGCCCGCCGCCTGATAGTCAAAGTCGGGGGGCGCCCCAAGCCAGGCCAGCACCTCAGGCATGGCCATCCCCCACACCACCCGGCCCTTGCCATAGGCATATTGCCTCACCGCTTTGCCGTCACAGTTACCCCAGACCTCCCGGCCGATGGCTCGCACCTCGGCATCGCATTGCGGGTACCCCTGGAGACTGGGCGACTGCTCGGGGCGGGGCCCCACCACCGTGGCCCCCGCCCGCACCAGGTCGCGGATCTTGCGGGCGAGGGTGGGGGTCATGAAGCGGCTGTCGGGGAGCACCAGCGCCCGGTACTCCATGCCGTCGGGCAGCACCAGTCGGCCCTCCCTGACGGCCATGCGGTTCATTACCACCGTGGCGTCACACCCGTCGTAGTCGTATCCCGGGGGCGGCGGTGGGCTTAGCCATTGCCGCCCCGGCAGGTCGTTGGGCCCGGCCTCACCCATGAAGTAGCACAGGTCGGCCACGAACTTGCCGGCCTGCAGCAGGTATTGGCAGCGGGCGATATAGCGGAACCAGGCGTGGGCTTGCCCCCACCAGGTCAGCGTGCGCTCGAGTTGCGTGCCCCAGGGGCCCATGGTCATGCCCGGGTACAGGTCCAGCCACGGCTGGTGAGCATAGCGGTGAAAGATGTAGCGGTTGATCCCGTGAGTGAAGACCGCATCGCCCAGGGCCTTGATGCTGTAGGGGTCGATCAGCCAGCGCCCGCGGTCCTCGGCGGCGGTGAAGGACTCCGCGCCCACGTACTTGCGGCCGTTGGTGTGGGCTGCCGAGGCCGCCAGTTTGAGCGTCTCTCCGGCCCCCGCATTGGGCACCCAGAACTCACCCATGGGCACGTCGGCCAGCCCGCCGCACTGTAGGTTGTCGAAGGCGCCGTTGCCATAAGGCTCGGCCGAGAGCATCAATCCGTGCTTGCGACCGAGTTCGGCGAAGTAGCCATAGTAATTGGCAGCCCAGAGATCGGCAACCGTGCGGCGGAAGTCCCACAGGAAGCGCTCGCTGATCTCCAGACTGTCCACCACCCTTCCGGTGACCACCGGCAGGTAGGGCAACGGATCGTAGCCCCGTAGGCGCAGGAAGTCCTCGCGAAAGCGCGGCGTCCAGTTCTGGTAGCCCGTCTCGTATGAGTCAATGAGCACATTGTTCAGGGTCTTGCCAGCGCGGGGCCCGGCCTCCGCCAGGATCACCCCCATGAATCCCGGCCAGAAGGCATCCAGGGCCTCCCGGCTCAGTTTGTCCACCTCCAGCCCCCGCCCCGTCGCCGGCGCGGGCGCGTTCTGGGCGCCCGTGCCGGTGTGCCCCAGGCGCAGGATGGTCCACTCCCCGGCCGGCACCTCCCAGGTCAGCCGGCCAGAGGCGTCCATGTGGCCGGTCAGGTTGACGATGCGGGCAGCCGGAATGCCCTCCGGAGCACCCGCTTGCAGGTCGGGGTCGCGCAGGGGCGGCCGGTCGAGGGCCGCCTTGGGGCCGACGCTGCGGATGCGATATGCCGCTGCGGCGGGATCCGGCGGCGTGGGAAGGGCATAGACGGCGATATCCCGGTAGTAGTCGCGCCGGGTCGGCGGCTGCGGCAGCACGGCCTCGAAGCGGGCGGGGCCCGTGACCGCCTGCTCGGACCAGGTGAGCATCTGCATGGCGTGCTCTGGGGTAACCCAGGGCCCGCCGCTGCTCGACCAGCCGGGGCAGTTGTGTACGCACACCTCGAGGCCCAGGCGGCTCGCCTCGGCGATGGCGTGGCGGATGTGCTCGCGCCAGGCCTGGCCCATCACCGGCGCCGGGCCGTCGGGGATGCCGCAGTCCACGTTGAAGATCTGCACCCCCCCGATGCCGGCCCGCTTCATCGCCTCCAGGTCGGCGGTGATGCCAGCCTTGCTCGAATTGCCGTTCAGCCAGTGCCACCAGGTGTGCGGCCTGGCGGAATCGGGCGGGTTGACAAAGCCCGCGGCCAGGGGATCCGAGGCCGCACCCGCGGCAAGGGCGCAGGCGAGCAGCAGGGCGGTCAGCAGACCGCGCAGGCGAGGGGTCATTGTCAGCACGATGGCAAGCCCTCCGTCGGGGGACGGCAGGGCTTTTCGCCTCCGCCTGGCCCCTCCCCTGCGGGGATTCCAGATCCTATGCTTGATCGCGCCCCAGACCATGGCCGGAGCAAGCGGTTTCCTCGGCGGCGTAGAAAAACGCGACCGGCGACAGGCGCCCGGCAGGCCGGGTGGAAATAGGCGGTAGCAACCCTGGTAACACATAAGGAGGATCAGGTGTACGTAGCCATACGGGACTGCATGTTTGAGTCAGCGGGCTTCGACAGCATTGTCGAGGGCCTGGAGTTTGTCGGGCTGGACACCGTGGAGATAGACATCGGCCGCAACCGCACCGCCAACTGGCTGGTGCCCCGCGGTGATGAGAAGCGGGTGGTGCTCGACTCCCCCGCCAAGGTGCGCGAGTGGTGGGGCGACTATGAGAAGTATGGGGTGAAGGGGTGCGCCTTCCTGCTCGCCAACAACTTCAACGCCGAGGACATGCAGGCAGAGATGGACTGGGTGCTATGGGCCGTGCGCCTGGCCGCGGAGGTGGGGGTGAAGGTCTGCCGTATTGACTCGGCCATGGCCAAGCAGCACGAGTTGCCGCGCGACGAGCGCATCGCCCTCTTCGTGAAGCGGGCGCGCGAGTTGGTGGCGGCCACCGCCGGCTCGGGCGTTTCCTTCGGCATCGAGAATCACGGCGCCCAGGGCAACGACCCGGTGTGGATGCAGGCGGTGATTGACGGGGTAGGCGACCAGCGCTTCGGCTACACTATGGATACCGGCAACTTCTACTGGGCCGGCCATCCCCTGAGCAAGGTATACCAGATCCTGGAGCAGTTCGCCCCCTGGGCCCGCCACACGCACGTGAAGAACATCAAGTACCCGCCCGAGACCCGGGAGACCCAGCGCCAGACCGGGTGGGAGTACGGCAAGTACGTATCCCCCATCTACGAGGGCGACATTGACCACCAGCGGGTGGCCAAGATCCTCAAGGCGGCCGGCTACCAGGGCGACTTCTGCATCGAGGACGAAAGCCTGGGCCACTTCGAGATGGCTGAGCGCCGGCACGTGCTCAAGCGGGACGCCGATTACCTGAAGACGCTGGTGTAGGCGAACAGGCGGATAGGCGAATTGGCGAACAGGCAGCGGGTAAGCAGGGCCGGGCGGATGCCCGGCCCTGCTCATTGCCGGTGGCACCCTCACCCCAGCCCTCTCTCAGAGGAGAGGGTGCCGGCAGCGGCGTCCTCCTGCAGAGGAATGCAGACCGGCGCAGCGAACCAACACCGCATGACTGGACGCGTGACCACGGGGTTGGATTGGCTGGACGAGATGCTGGGAGGCGGGCTGCTGCCGGGGACGCTATGCCTGGTGCATGGGGCCACCGGCATCGGCAAGACGCACCTGGGGCTGCACTTCGCGCACGCTGGGCGGGCGGCCGAGGGCCGGGAAGGGCTGCTGTTGGACATGGTTTCCCGGGGGGACAGTCAGAGCCACCTGGACTATGCCCGGCGCATGTTCGGTTGGGAGCCGGCGGTGCAGCCGGTGCCCATCAGTGGCGACGGCTTCTGGGAGGCGGGAAGGCGGTGGGAATACCTACACGCCTTCGACTACACCGGTCGCCCGGTGGAGCGGGGTGCGGTGAGCCAGGAGGAGTGGCGGGCCTGGAACCTGCAGTTGCAGGAGAAGATCCGCCAGGCCGCCGCCTTCTGCTATCACGGCTTCGTGCGGGGAAGCCGACGGGTGGTGGTGGACGGCATCGAGCCCGCCGCCAATCCCGCCGATTCGATCCAACACCGGCTCTTTGAATACCTCTACCACCAGGTGCTCCACCGCCAGCATGACTGGCTGGCGCGGGAGGTGTTCCGGGAGCACTTCCTGGCCAACCGGGAGCGGGTGATGGCCTGCCCCTACGACCACCAGGCAGTCACCACCATGTTCCTGCAGACCACACATGAGGTGGGCATTGACGAGATGCTGCTGCGCCCGCTGCCCGACTCGGGTCTCGAGGCCAATGCCAACACCGTGATCATGCTTGGCAAGCGGGTGCAGGGGGGCGCGGTTACCCGCCACCTGCACGTGGCCAAGCACCGGGGGAGCGCCTGCAGCACTGAGGTCGCCCAGTTTGCCATTACGGCCAAGGGGTTGGTGAGGGAAGGGTAGGAGACGATTTCCCGTGATAACCGGCTCGGAAGACCGCCTGCCTGCTCGCGACGGGTAACTGTCCCGGTTGGCAACGAGGGAGGGGGAGGACAGGGACAGTTACCTGCAGGGACCCGATGCCGCAGAGCGGGCAGCAAGTGCCACCAGGTAACTGTCCCGGGAGAAACGACATGCGCATCCTGACTGCCCTGCTGATACTGGCCGCCCTGCTCCTGCCCGCCTGGGCCGGGGCGTTGGACCGGGATCCCTATACCGGCGTCTCCGTCTGGATCGGCGGCGACCGGCACCATGCTACGGGAGTGGAGGTGAGTGTCGCCGTGCCTGCCAAAGAGCAAGCGCCTTTCTCGTTCTGGGTAACCCATTCCCTGGCCAACGTATTCCGGGATACGGCCAAGCCGGCACGGGCAGCCAGGCGCATCTCGCTCCTGGCCGCCGGCGGCGAGTACGAGGCCGGCCAGGTGGTGCTGGTTCCCGAGCGGGAGGCCACCGTGCGCGCCTGGGCGACGCCGCTGGAGGGCGCGGGGGGCCGCATCCCGGCTCACCGGGTGCAGTGCCGCTGGGTGGGCTACAAGTGGGTGGAGAAGAACTCCAAGGCCCTGCCCCCCGAGTACCAGGTGCACCCCGCGCCCGCCTTCTTTCCCGACGAGTTGCTGGAGGAAGCGAGCGTCGCCCTCAAGCCCGGCGAGAACCAGCCGCTGCTGGTCACGGTCCAGGTGCCGCGGGGCACCAAGGCCGGCAAGTACCAGGGGAAGGTTTGGCTGCAGGCAGGCGCAAGCCGGGTGGAGGTGCCGCTGGCGGTGGAGGTGCTGCCCTTCAGCCTGCCTGAGAAGCCCTCGCTGCTGGTGACCAACTGGTTCAACGTGGCAGCGATGGCCGAGGCGCACGGGGTGAGGCTTTACTCGGAGGAGTTCTGGCCGGTGCTGCGGGCCTACGCGCGGGATATGGCCGCCCACCGCCAGAACGTGGCGATGGTGCCGCCCGACCTGGTGGACGTCTACATCGAGGCCGACGGCTCGCTCACCTTCGACTTCCCCCGCTTCGACCGCTGGGTGCGCACGTTCGAGGAGGCTGGCTGTGCGGAGCGCCTGGAGATCATGCACATGGGTGGGCGCACTACGGGTGACTGGGAGTGCCCCACCTTTAGCATCGGCAAGCGCCCGGCCCTGGTGCGGGCCACAGGGGAGCGGCGGGATATCGAGATCGAGGAGTTCCTCCCCGGCCTGGTCCGCCACCTGAAGGGCAAGGGGTGGCTGGAGAAGAGCATGCTCCACATCGCCGACGAGCCCATCCCGGTGAACGTGGAGTCCTGGCAGCAGGCCAGCCGGCGGGTGCATGCGGCCGCCGCGGAGTTGCGGCGCATTGACGCCATCCACGTGCCCGGGCTGCCCGGCGACCTGGAGGTGTGGGTGCCGCAGTTGAACTTCTTTGACGACTACTACCAGACGTTCCACCAGGCCCAGCGGGACGGCATCTGTGAGTTATGGTTCTATACCGCCTGGGTCCCGCAAGGCAAGTTCCCCAACCGGCTGATGGACATGCCGCTGGTCAACACCCGGGTGCTGCACTGGATCAACTACCTCTGGGGCGCCACCGGCTACCTGCACTGGGGGCTGAACTGGTGGAACCTGGACTTCGGGCACTTCTCACCGGGTGACGAGTGGATCATCTACCCCGGCAAACGGGGCCCGCGCTCCAGCCTGCGCTGGGAGGCGATGCGGGACGGGCTGGAGGACTACGAGTACTTCCGCCTGCTGGAGGCCAAGCGGGGACCCGAGCGGGCGCAGGCTCTGGGGCGGCAACTCGTGCGCGCCATCACCGACTTCGACCGCGATCCGGACAAACTGCTGCGGATTCGCCGGCAGATGGCCGGGGAAATCGGCTCGTAATGTCCTTGAGGGGCTGCCGCAGGCACTTGAGTGGGGCTGCTCCCCTGGCGGGGCAGGGCTGCTGATCGCGGGGGCTAGCCCAGTGCTCGGATATCCTACGCTGCCCGAGCGGGGAGCACTCAACCTTCGCAGTGGGTGGGAACGAGAACTGCCGCTACCGGCGGGCCTCCTCCTTGATCGCCTTCAGCCGCTTCATCACCTCGCTGCCTCCGCGGCCGAAGTAGTCGTGCAGTTCGACGTACTCCCGGTAGAGCCGGCTGTAGGCCTCATGGGCCTGGGGGTCGGGGGTGTACACCTTGTCCTTGAGCCCCGCCATGTGGGCCACGCACTCCTCCAGGGAGTCGTAGCCGCCCTTGGCTTTGCCTGCCGCGAGCGCCCCGAACATGGCCGAGCCCAGGGCGCAGGTCTGGGCGGAGCGGGCAATGCGGAACTTGCGCCCGGTAACGTCGCAGAAGACCTGCATCAGGAACTCGTTGCGCTCGGGCAGGCCACCGCAGGCCAGCACTTCATCCACCGCCACCCCGTGCTGGGCGAAGTTCTCGATGATCATGCGCGTGCCGAAGGCCGTGCCCTCGATCAGCGCCCGGTAGATTTCCTCGGCCTTGGTGTCGAGCGTCTGGCCGAGCAGCAGGCCGGAGAGGTTGGCATTCACCAGCACCGAACGGTTGCCATTGTTCCAGTCGAGGGCGATCAAGCCTGACTCGCCGATGTTTAGCGCCGCCGCCTTCTCGGCCAGCAACTGGTGGGTGGAGATGCCCCGCGCCGCGGCCTCTTCCTCATAGGCCCTGGGCACCAGGTTGCGGGTGAACCAGGCGAAGATGTCGCCGACGGCCGACTGGCCCGCCTCGTAGCCGAAAAAGCCCGGCAGGATGCCGTCCTCCACTACCCCGCACACGCCGGGGACGTTGATCGCCTCCCGCCCCAGCACCATGTGGCACACGGAGGTGCCCATGATCATGAGCATCTGGCCGGCGCCGGTGATGGTGGCGGCCGGCACCGCCACGTGGGCATCCACGTTCGCCGCGGCCACCGCGGTGCCGGGCGCCAGCCCGGTGAGGGCGGCGGCTTTGGGGGTGATCTCGCCAGCCTTGCCCCCGATGGGCAGGATGGTGCGCAGCATCTTCTTGTCTATCACCGAGCGCAGCCGGGGGTCGAGCGCGGCGAAGAAGTCATCCGAGGGAAATCCCTCGCGCTTGGCCCAGAGCGCCTTGTAGCCGGCGGTGCAGGAGTTGCGGGTCTCCACCCCGGTTAACTGCCAGACGGTCCAGTCGCCCCCCTCGATCATGCGCTCGGCCGCCTCGTAGATATGCGGCGCCTCGTCGAGGATCTGCCACACCTTAGGGAAGAACCACTCGGAGGAAATCTTGCCCCCATAGCGGTCCAGGAACTTCTCCCCGCGGGCGGCCGCGATCTCGTTCAGGCGATCGGCCTCGGGCTGGGCGGCATGGTGCTTCCATAGTTTCACCCAGGCGTGGGGCTCACCCGCAAACTCGGGCAGCATGCATAGCGGCGTGCCATCCGCCGTGGTCGGGAGCATGGTGCAGGAGGTGAAATCCACGCCCACCCCCACTACTTGCGCGGGCGTGATGCCGGCCTGCCGGAGCACCTGGGGCACTACCGTCCCAAGCCCAGAGAGGTAATCGCGGGGATTCTGTAGGGCCCAGTCGGGCGGCAATTCGGCGCCGGTGCCGGGGAGGGTGCGGTCGATCACCCCATCGGGGTAGTTGTAGACCGCCGTCGCCACCTCAGCGCCGTCTGCCACGTCAACCAACAGGGCACGTACGGATTCCGTGCCGAAATCCAGGCCGAGGGTGAAGGTCCGCTCCGCCATCTCATCTCCTCCTGTCAGAGTGTCCGGCAGGCGAGCCGGCGAATCGCATCCGCCGCCTGCCCGGGGTCGTCGAACCAGAAATCCGGCTGCCAGGGGCGCATCCGCTCGGGATGGGCGGCAGCCCAGGCGGCGGCGCCGGTGAGCACCCCGGCCTCCCGCCCCGCCTGCATATCATACTCGGTGTCGCCGATATAGAGGGTGTCTCCGGCGGCCACCCCCAGCCGCTCCAGGGCGGCCAGGATGGGGTCGGGGGCCGGCTTGCCCCGCCGGGTGTCGTCCGCGCAGACCACCGTCCCCAGCAGGCCATCCAGGCCCAGCCGGGAGAGGCTGTTGGCCCACTCCTCATGGTTCTTTGAGGTTACCACCCCTACCTGCAGTTGCAGCCCCGCGGCCAGCCGCACCAGGTCTACGGCCGGCGTGATGACCCGCTCCAGATCACGGTTGGTCTCATAGAAGCGGATGAAGTCGGCAATCAGAGGGGCAGTGTCCCCGCCCGCCAACACCTCCATCTGATAGGCCAGGGGTCGCCCGATCAGTTCCACGCAGCGAGCGTAGTCGGGAGCGATCCCCCGGTGCGCCCGGATGACCTCTTGCAGCCCGCGGCCGATCAGTTCGGTGGTGTCAATCAGGGTGCCGTCAACGTCGAACAGTACGGCGTGCAGGCGCCCAAGCCCATCTCCCGGCCGGAGAGGGAGTTCTTGCTTGCTCATGTCTCTATCACCGTCCTGATCCCGGCCCGGCGGGCGGAGGCAGAGGCAAAGGCTTCCGCCGCCCGCTCCAGTGGAAAGCGATGGGTAACCAGGGGCGCGCCCTGCACCCGCCCCGTGGCCAGCAGGTCAATGGCTTGCGCAAAGCAGTGCCGGTAGCGGCGGGAGAAGAGCAGGGCTATCTCCCGGCGCCGGGCCACCGAGGCGGGGAACTCCACCCGGTCCGCCTCCTCGGGGATGCCTACGACCACCACTCGCCCGCCGGGGGCTGCCGCCTGCACTGCCTGGGCGATGGTTTCCACCCGCCCCGCCGCTTCAAACACCACCGGCGCCCCCCAGTGGCCAACGGCCTCCCAGAGCCGGGGCCCGAAGTCGGGCTCCGTCGGGTCCAGCACCGCCGCCGCCCCCAGGGCATGGGCCAGCGCGCGCCGCTCGGGCAGCGGCTCGCTGACGATCACCTGCGCGGCCGTGCGAACGGCTAACTGCACCAGCAGCAACCCGATCGCCCCCGCCCCCAGGATCACGACCATGCCGGCCGGCTCCCCGGCCAGCCGCACGGCATGCAGGGCCACCGCGAGCGGCTCCACCAGCGGCATCAGGTGGTCGGGCAGGCTGTCCGGCACCGGCAGCAGCCATTCGGGCGGGCACGCCACCACCTCCTGCATGGCGCCGTCTGTGGGGGGCAGGCTAAGAAAACGCAGGGTGGGGCAGACGTGGTAGTCACCTCGGGCGCAGGCGGGGCACTTGCGGCAGGGACGGGTAGGCTCGATGGCCACCCGGGTGCCGGCGGGCAGGCCGGGGGCGTCCTCCAGAGTGACCCCTCCTGCCTCGTGCCCCGGGACCAGTGGGCGGCCTTGGTGGATGCTGCCGATGGCCCCCGTCTCGTACAGATGTAGGTCAGAGCGGCAAATGCCCACCGCACGCACCCGCACCAGCACCTCACCCGCACCTGGCTGGGGCTCGGGCACCTCCTCCACCCGCAGGTCGCCGACGCCATGCAGGCGGGCAGCACGCATCACGGCTTGCCCCCCGCAGACCGGGCCGGTGCCACCTGCACCCGGCGGCAGGTAAGGCCGGGCAGCGCGAGCGTGCCGTCCTCACCTATGACTGCGCTCTGGTAGGGGCGGCCGTCAACGCTTACCTGCACCGGCCCGGGAGCCAGGTCGGCAATAATCACATCACAGAGTACGCCTGGCAGGTTGGCGCTGAATGCCGGCTGCGCGTGCTCGGGACGGGCGAAGAAGACGGCCGCCGCGCGCTCGCCTTCACGCACCAGGGCCCCGGTATAGGGACCGGCGGCGATCGCATCCACCGTGGGAAAGGGACCCTCGGTGCCCAGCCGGGGGCAGAGCACGTTGAAGAAGACGTCGTCCAAGGCGGGCTGGGCAGGGGAGACCTCGATTCGCCACTTGCCCCGGCCCCCGCTCTCATCCGGGGTGCCGGGCACGTAGTACTCGCTGGTGGGATCGCCGTACCAGCGCGACTCCGGGGGATTGCCGGGGGCGTAGTTGGTGCCGTTCACCCAGAAGTCCTTGAGATGGCGGTGTTGGTGCCGGCCGTGGTACTTGTCGCCATAGGCGCCCGCCGTCTCGCCCGGGCTCAGGTCAATCCTGCCCCCGATGCGCGCCACGGCGGTCTGGGCGGGGAGCAGGTTGACGCACAGGCAGCGGGCGAAGGAGGGGACCGGCTTGGGCCAGCCATAGCGGAGGAGGAACCGGTTGGCGCCGCGGTAGTGCATCTCCCCGTTATCCACCACGTTCGCCTCGCCGTTGAGCACCTCGAGATCCCCCAGCGAGTGCAGCAGCCAGCGCTTGGTGTATTCGGGCCGCGTACTGCTGACGCGGTCAAAGATCAATACCGAGTCCAACGGCCGCAGATAGAGCAACTCGCGGGTAACCAGGCGGACCTTCGGTGTGTTAAGCGAGCCGCCGGAAAAGAAGGGGCTGTTGTAGGCCAGGGTGAGATCGGCGAAGGCGTAGGTGTACCCCTCGCCCTCCCGGTAGTGCGCGATTTGCCCCCGCGTGAAGATCTGCCGGTAGGCCTGGTAGACGGGTAGGTCGGGTGACAGACTGAGCGGGTAGTTCGTACGCTGGCCACCGCCGTCGCTGGACAGCCGGGCACCGCCCAACAGGCCCCACCAGCGCTCCTGGGGGTCATCGATGAGCAGGCTATTAGTGGCTACGGTGCGTTGAAGATAGTTCATCACGTGCGCACTGCCGACGTTGCCGTGGTCGTAGTTGCCTGTACGCGCGGCCAGCAGGTTCCCCTTGTATATCTCGAACCCACCGCTGTGCATCCCCTGGTGGGACGAAACCAGGGGGCCGTTCTCGAACAGGATCCAGGTGGCGTCATCACTCCAGTCGCTACGCAGGTAAAGCGTGTCGAAGCCGGCATCCAGATAGGCGAGCGCGGTCGGCTGCTCGGGGGGAATGCTGTTGAAGTCACAGAGCAATCCCCACTTGAGCACGGTGGGCAGCGCCCTGGTGGGCCATTCCCCCGCCAGCCAGCGCACCTGACGGCCAGCCGGATCGTTCCGGTAGTGGTCGGCCAGCAGGGCAGCGCCCAGGTAGGCATTGGCGTCTCCCGAGTAGCCCATGCGGAGGTGGTGACAACTCGGGGAGTAGTATTCCCGAATCGAATACGCGCCGGTGCGGTCATAGAGCCGGCGTGGATACCAGCCGAAGAGCAGGTGCTGGAGGTGCGCCCGATAGAAGGGGGCAGAGGCGAACTCGTCTATCCCCGCCGCAGTCTGCAACAGCCAGGCGTAACGGATAAGGAATGCCGCCTGCCCGCCTTCATACTCGCCGCCGTCGCCACTGCGCCCCCCCCGTCCCGGCCCCCACAGCCAGGGCAGCAGGCGCTGCTCATAGTCGGCGTGGGCGCGCGCCAGTAGAGCGGGGGCCTCAGGGTCGTCCCCCAGCAGGGCCGCCGGAGCGCAGGCTAATAGCAGCAACCGTCCTCCGGAATCATTGTGGGCCACCGGGGAGGGGCAGTGTAGATCCGCCCAGGCGGCAGTCTGCTTGAGCCAGGCCGCGGTAGCCTGGCGCTGCTCGGGGCTCAGGTAGTCATAGCACCAGTCGTAGTGCAGGGCCAAGGCCTGCGCCCACCCGGCACCCAGGTAGGCGGCAGCATGCAGGTCACCGGGGAAGTGCTCTGCCAGAGGCTTGCTGAGGATGAGTTCGGCGTAGGCCCGGGAGAGTTTAGCATAGCGGGCCTCGCCAGTGATCAGGTAGAGCAGCGCATTGTCCTCACAGCCCTCGGGGGGACCAAAGTCCTGGTACAACCCCTGGGGCAACCCGGTATTACCGGCCTCCACCCGGGCGCGGAAGGCCACAAACACCGGATCGGCGGCGCGGGCACGGTGCCGCAGCACCTCCAGGCGCCCCGGCGGCAGGTAAAGCCGAGGGTGGGGCACCGCAGCCAGCACGTAGACATCGGCGGTCTCCGCGGTAGCAGGGGCTTTGCCCCCGGCCGGGGCCAGGTCCGCACGCACCTGGTAGTGGCCCGGTACGTCTGGCTGGAAGGTCACGCCGGAGGTGGTCGCCTGCAACGCCTGCGCCTCCAGCCGGCTCGCCGCCGGACGGTGAGAGATCGTCCACCTCAGCGGGCCGGGGGGCCCCTCCCCGACGCGTTCCAGGGTTACTGCAGCCTGCTGGCCCGGCTTCCAGGCTGTCAGGAAGGAGCCTTGCAGGCGGAAATCCGGCTGCTGCTGGTCCCAGGAGAGCACCAGCCGGGGCCGATACTCGGCCTCCGCGGCTTCCCGGCTGGCAAACACATAGTTGCCGGCCAGGTGGGAGCCGCGCAGCACCAGATTGGCCTCCGTGGTCCCCGATCGCAACAGCGCCCGCACCAGATCGGTAACGTCAAAGGTCACGGTCTTGCCGGGCTGCAGCGCCTGGGCAGCGAATGGCAGGAAACGCAGGGCAAGCCGCTGCCCCATGTCAAAGTTGCCGGTAACCGGGATCGGACCCGGCTCGTCCAGTTTCAACCCGGGCCCCTGGCGCCAGGGCTGGTGACCGTCACAGGTACGGAAGGTGGCACGCTGTTCGATCCACGGGGTCTCCAGGTCAAAGAGCGCTAACCCCTGGGGCAGCGTGGGAAACTCGCCGGCTTCGCTGGGAGTTGCCTCGAGCACATGGAGTTCAAGCCTGGCACTTAGCAGCCGGCGCTCCCGGGGTATACCGTTCAGCGAAAAGCGCAATAACGCCAGCCGGCCGAGCCATTGGTCAACCCGCAAGGTGGGGGCCTGGCCATAGTTGCGGTCCTCGCTGCCATAGGCCTCCAGGTAGGTATCCGCGGAGGCGGTAACAGTTAGCGTCCGGAGTTCCCCGGCGGTGCCGGCAACACTCCGAGCAAGCCCCAGGGAGGCAAAGGCCAAGGCCAGCAGGCAAAGCACCGCAAGCAGCGGCCTACGGTTGCCCATGTTCGGGCTCCTTGGGCTGGAGCAGTTCCCGGTATGCCGCCAGGAAGGTGGCGGCCACTCCCGGGCCTGGCGACACTGATTCCACATACTCTCCCTGCCGCCAGTCACCCGTGGGGAGGATGTAGCCGAGTTCGTCGTTGGCCAACCCCAGGCGCAGGCGGTAGGTGCCCGTCATCATGTCGGCGAGCAGCATGCCTACCCGGGGCAGAAACTCCGCGGGCATGGTGACAAACTGCACGGGGCCATACCGCACCTCGGAGATCTCGGTCTGGATGCTGCCTGAGGCCATGTCGGGACGCTCGATCTTCTGTCCCAGGCCGAGGAAGCGCTCGTTTTCGACCTTGATCTGTACCGGCAGGGTCTTCACCGCCAGGCTGCCGCCCACCGGCTTTGCCCCGCGCAGCGCGGTCGCCGCCGCCTCGGCCGCCCGCTTGCCGAAGCGGGCCACGTCCGCGAATGTGGTCTTATCGTCATCCACGTCCGGGGAGACCATGCCGCCCAGCGGTCCGTTGAAGAAGAGCGAGGTGCCCCCAAAGGTCTGCTCCATGTTTCGGTTGAACTCCCCGGGCCAATCGGCGCTGAGCACGGGCTGGTGGGTGTTCAGCACCTCGGCATGGCAGGCAAAGTTGGTGAGGGTGGCGATGGTGGCGCCGTCCTTTCCGCGCAGAATCAGCGCGGTGGCCCGCAAGTCGAGTGCATAGGGATCGCGCCAGTTGAGGACCAGGCGGGGGGGCAGGTGGTAGTTGGCCGCGGCCATGCGAGCGGGATGCAGGTCGGCCACCGCCTCCCGGATGGCGGCGGCAACTTGCTGCTTGAAGCGTTCCAGGTAGTCGGCCGGGACGCCATTCCACATGCCGATGACGTCGGGGCCGGAGTGGTTGTGGGTGGCGGCGATGATGATGTGCTCGGGCGGAATGCGGGGGAGGTTGGCCAGGCGGCGGATCTCCTGCACCAGGGGGCGCTCGATGCCGATGACATCGGCCACGGCCACCACCACGGTGGTCTTGCCCTCCCGCAGGGCCAGGGCGCGCACAGAGAGCGGGTCGTGAATTCCCTCGACCTTGTCCCGGTCGTGCATGAAAGGATGGTCGGCGGGCGGGGTGATGTCGCGCACGGCCGTCCCCGCCTCCAGGGCAGGGAGGGCCGCACCGGCAGCCAGCACAACCACCAGGAGCAGAGCCAAGAGTAGCGCACGCATGGGCCACCTCACCGAGTTGGATACGCTCGTCCTCTTCGTGGGCGGCGCCCGGTTGCCCTGCCGGGGGTACCGGGTAGGCCTGCTCCCAGGCTGCAAAGTCGGGTCTTGCGCCCGTGCCCGGAATCCGGCATAATCACCCCCGCCAAACCGGGTCGGGGGCGGCGGGCGCGTAGCCTTGTAAAAAACCGCGCACAATGCCTTGACAGCGGCCTGCGCTGTGGTATACTTATCCCTGACGGACCTTGGAAGTCTGGCGACGACCAGAGGGGCCAGGAGTGGAGGGCCTCTCTGTTTTGTTGTCTGGGCGGGGTCGGGGCACCTTGAAAACTGAACAGTGACATGCACATGCCAAAGA
>Ga0315298_1003003_pt1 | contig 27445 bp, 24 predicted proteins | sample WHS_1_MG_FD_203077 | JGI IMG/M metagenome (GOLD analysis project Ga0315298, IMG submission 203077) | Extremophilic microbial mat communities from Washburn Hot Springs, YNP, Wyoming, USA - WHS_1_MG | ecosystem: Environmental > Aquatic > Thermal springs > Hot (42-90C) | place: USA: Wyoming... | reverse complement strand
TTCTGCCCATTTTTAGCAAAGAGGCGGAGAGGGGTTTGTTATAAACGAGATTTAAGTCCTCTGTAAGGTTGTCATTGCGAGGAATAAAATGACGAAGCAATCTACAAGCATAGGGATTGCTTCGCCTTCGGCTCGCAATGACAGCACAATAATTCTTTTTTGCTAATATCCGAAGAATACCTAAGATTTGACGCAGGCTTTTTACACAAACTTCCCTATTTTTGTAAATGCATTTTTTGGGTTAACCCATAATTCTTTAAACAAGCCTTTCTAAGACTTCAACAATAACATCTAATGATGGATCGCCGCTGTAGGAAAGGGAAATCCTTTTTACGCGTTGTAATAAGCGAGGTATATATTTCATAAATTTGTCATTTCCCTTGGCTATGTTTATATATCTAAATCTTCCTGCTGCCTTTAACATACGTTGAATACCTATAAGTGTGAAGATATCTTTAAATCCAGGGGAGGCATACGGACTTTTTGAGAGATAGTATTCAACCATTTGTTCTACGAATTCTTCCGGAAGATCAACATACGCGTCCCTTAGTAATGAAGCGAGGTCATAATGTGGCGGACCTATTAATGCGTCTTGAAAGTCAATCGTGTATAATTGTTCTTTAAAATAAATCAGGTTTCTTGAATGATAATCCCTGTGGACAAAGATGTTTGAATACCTTTCAAATAACACTGATAATCTGTGAAAAAGCCTTTTAATCTTTGACATGAGGTTATGCGGTAGTTCCACGCCTGCTTTTACAATCCCATACTCAATAAAATGATCAAACTCAAATTCGTAAAGATTACCATTAAACCTGTTAAGCCTTGCATAGCACCAGTTGGGTATGTGTTCTTCTTTAACCTGAAACCTTATCATCATATCTATTGCCTGTTTATATAACTCAGGAGATATACCCTTTGTATTTATAACATCACCAAGTAAGTCATTACCAAGGTCATCAAGTATAAGTATACCTTCTTTTTCATCCTGATAATGAATCATAGGGATACGAATACCCAGTTGGTTTAAGTATCTATGGATATTTATGAATGGGAGTTCATTAAAGTCCTTTGAGTGCTCTGCTATCTCCTCAGATACAATGGCTTTATCTGAAGAAGCATTTACCATGGCAATATAGCTTCTGTCATTGTCAAGGTAACACCTGTAGTAGCTTCTATTTGAGGCGTCACCAGGTAGCCTCCTTATTGAAACAACCTTTTTTAAGCCTGCGTTGTTGAAAACAGATAATATCCTTTTTTCTGTTAACTCAAAATCATCATTCATATTACATGTATTGTACAAAGTACAGAAATGCGCTAAACCTTAAAAAGGCAATGTGTATTTGCTTTATGTTTTTTTCCATAGTTTCATGGTTTGCTTACAGGCAGGGTCAGGGATGTAAAGTCCCTGACCCTGCTTTTATACCATCAGTATATGATCTAAAACTAATTTATATTCATTGGTTTGTATGTAAATGATTTAAATAGCTCTATTTGATCCCCAAAGTTTGGACCAACAGTACCTGTGCCGTTAGGGTTAAACTGTATGAAACCGTTTTCACCAGGGGCAAGTACATTTTCCCCAAAGATTGGATCTGTGAGATTTATTACCTGCATATAAGTACTTCTGTTTTGCGATGGAGCTGTACCGAAATTCGTTGGACTGACACCACCACCTGCAAGTATTGTGTTTGCTGGTGAGGCAAAGCTATCCATTTCATCAAAGTTTATATCATTAACAGGTATATAGCCCCATGTTGTTGGATCAGAGGGATTGAAGTTTGACGGGAATTGTCCGCCTGAAGCTGGATTTTTGTTTTGTAGTTGAGAAATTGCTTGTTGTAGTGCGTATATAATTATGTGGTCCCGGTCTGTGTATGGTCCTTTAGCAAATGCATAATAGCTACCCTGGGTAAATTCTCCACCGGTACCTGTTATGTAATTTCCCGTTGTTCCTGTAAAGCTTAATGGCACACCACCAATATTTGGATACTTAAGTAAATGCAGTAGCATGTTATAGGTAGTCTCTCCTGATATGCCATTAAACATATTACCATATAAGATGTCCCTTATTTCCTCGCCCCATTTTGCAAATATCATCATTCCTGGTTGTCCTATTACAGGGCTATAACCTGATACACCCGGGGTTATTGAATAACCAGCAGGCGAGAAGATCTTTGTTGTATCAGTTAAATAATTGTTCCATTGTTCCATTATGTTTACAGCCTGTGTAATCAAAGATGATGAGGTAAAAGTAATAAGTGGATCACCTTGTAATGCATTATATGCTTTAACTATGTATGGTATAAGATAGCTTGCATCCACAGAGATATTCTGGTCACCATTAATTGTACCTACATCTTTTTCTATATTTTCCATATCTGTTACAGTGAGTTTGTTTGGATTGTTCTTTATAAGAAATGCTATTCTATCAGATCTGTACATCTCACCCCAGTGTTCATCACCACCATTACCTTCCATAATCACTCCAGGAACATCCAGCGGTTTTGTATTCCAGTTTACAAACCAGCCCTGGGCTGGATTTACTGTGTACAACCATTTGCTGTAAGGTACAAACATCTGTCCGCTGGGCCATGGTGTCCATTCCTGTCCACCACTTCCAACTGCTGGAAGTCTGTCATCATAACCTTTAGCAAAGTTTGGTTCACTACCTGCTGACCAGAAGGCTATATTACCAAGTTGATCTGCATATACGAAGTTGTGTAATGAAGAAACTTTTGCGACTGCGTTATCAAAATCAAACCATGACTTTGCCATATTCATGCCTGCAAACCCCTCAATGGTAGAATACTCTTTTTTCCAGAATGCCCATCTATAAGTATAGGCTAGACCGTTTGGTAGATCAAACGAGATAACAGGTCCATGGAAGTGCTGTGAATCGTCAACCCTGAATACATTGTAGAGAATGGGTCCGCTACCTGCTGGATTCCCATTTTGATCCAGATAAGTAGCTGCTACAGTTGGATTTTCGCCTGCATAGTGTATAGTTTCTACAATCCTTTCCATGGGTACATAAGAGCCATTATAAAGCACAGAGTAATTGCTATTAGCGGTTTGTGGATTGATTGTAAAACCAGAACCTGCTGTATCAAGCTGTTCAACATATATTTCTGAGTTGTCAATTTCACCAGAGGTTGTTGTCCAGCCATAATGTTTTGTCATGCCTATCAATATAACAGGTTCACCGGGGATCTTCATTCCGCCAACAGTTATATCTGGGCTATGTAGGTACATCTCATCATCTATATTAGGTACGCTAAAGCCTTCCTGTGGACCGCCCCACATCATAGCAGTATTGGTTGCTGTAAGGGTTGGCGCCACTGCCCAGGCATTGCTACCTTCTGTATAAAAGATGCCAAGTTGTTTCCGCATGTCTATAATATTTTTTTGGCTTTCGTAAAAATCCTCCATTGCCTTTTTAACAGAAGAAGGTGGAATGGAGAAGATCATATCATACTGTTTTTGTGCATTATTATAAGACGCAATATTTAACAGGTTTGATTTTGGTAATACAGTAATGCCATCTGGTATAGCTGGTGTTGTTTGAACATTGCCGTTAGGCGTGATTACTGTTCCACCAGGTGTGTTGTCTGGAATGGATGTTGGAGCAAGTGGATCGTCAAGCCATCGTGTATCATTAAATACCTGTATAGCATAGTTCTTTGCATCATTTTGATTATATCTCTGGTTCACAAAGAAAGAAGTAAGAACATTAATATCGTTGAGATCCTTAAGCTGCCTGCCACCACCTGTGCCAAAAAAATCAACAAGTAAATCTGTTATTGCAATTACATCCTGTGGAGTCCATGGACCTGGTTCAAACACAGTGCTATTCCCATTCTGGGTTGTTACTAATTGGTAAGTAACACCTCCTGGCAAGCCATACTTTTTAGTAAGTGATTTAATAAAAGCACCAAGATTGTAAAATTCATAAGGCACTTTTGATAGGGTGGGATCAGAATAGATATACTGGATATAGGCATTTACTCCATCACAGTAAGCAAGTATGGCATTTTTTATAGTAGTATCTGTAATATCATTGAAGGCTTGTTCTCTTTCAGCTTGTGTGTAAAACCACTGATGCATTGGAATGTCGCTGCTCAGGGCAAGCGTCCCGAGTATTTCTGATAATGTTCCTTCAGCATCCCTGCGCATGAATTCCATCTGAACAAGTCTGTCCTGTGCCTCTGCCCAACCTACACCATAGAAGAGTGAATAATCATTACTTGCATAGATGTGGGCAACTCCATAGTCATCTCTGACGATCCTTGGCATTGGTGAGTTAGAAGAGGAACTTGAACATCCTGTAAGACGAATAACCACGATGAAAAGTAATGAAAAAAAGGTGATTACATACAGCTTTTTCATACAACCTCCTTTAAAAAATTATTTTAATTAAAGTATCATGGACTATTTTAATATGCAATAAATTCTAAATAGAAACAGCATTGTATTGTTATATCTATTTAACAAAGATAATAAGGTGTTTCTCAATAACAGAATATACCCATTCAGGCTTTACCGTCTGTGAAAAAACCTCTGGAGCTCTGTTATCGGGAGTGTTAAAACAAAAGGTCTACCATGGGGACAGTTAAGAGGTATACCGAGTTGATCAAGTTGTTGAAATAATGCCTTTATCTTTTCTACGGGCAAAAAATCACCAGCCTTCACAGCACTTTTACAAGCTATTGTTGCCATAATACGATAAAGTGGGTCCATTTTCTGAGCAGCTGTCAGTTCTGTATGGCTTGAATCCTCTGAATGCATGCTATTGTCAATAAGCTCTATCAATGTCAAGGGTTGAAAAACGGTTCCTGATGGTATTGCTTTTACAAGTACCTTATTTTTATATACAGTTAATTCATAGCCTAATTTTATAAGTTTATCCTTTATCTCTAAAAGTTTGCTCATCCTGTTTTCATTTAAAAAGATCTCTTCTGGTATTGTTAAAAATTGTGATGGCATTTGTTTTAGCTGCAATTTTTTAAGGAGTTCTTCAAATATGATCCTCTCATGCATCGCGTGTTGATCAATTATAATTATACTATCTTTAGAAGTTGCAATAATGTATGTGGCAGCAAACTGAGCATGAATATTTAGCGATGAAAATTGCCCCTCTGGTAGAAGGGCTTGCTGTTCCTTTGCAGTTGTGACTGATGTGGAAAAGTTTTTTGTAGTTGTATAAGAAGATTCCTTCAGGCTTTGCGATAAATGTTTGTCTTTTAATTCAAGATCTTTAATCTGACGGGATGTAAGATAGGATTCAGTGGCTTCTTTTATTTCTTGTATATACTTATTTCTATCAGACAAGGAGTCAGTAGTATAAGTAATGGTTCTTTTATTCATTGCATCTCTTATAGCATTTGAAACAAGCTCGTGCACCATTGTTCTATCCGCAAATTTCACGGCTGTCTTGGTAGGATTAATATTCACATCAATAAAATTATAAGGAATAAAGAGATTAAGGATTGCAACAGGGTATCTGCCTTTTTGGAGTGTGGTTGAATAGGCATTTAATATCGTATAGGTAAGCGGTTTATCTACTATGAAACGTCCATTAACAAAAATATATATAAATTTAGAAGAGTTGGTATTATAATCTGGATCTGAAATAAATCCTTCTACCTTTACTATGCCATTGTCTGAAGAAACCTCATACAATTTATTCTTTAGCTCTTGATCTATCCTTAATATAAGCCTCTCTTTCAATGAAGCAGGTTGGATATTAAAGACTTCTTTTGAGTTATGTATAAGTTTTATGTTTATATCTTTATAACCGAAAATGAATCTATCTATAACATCAAGACATGCTCTATACTCGGATTGGACTGAACCAAGAAATTTTTTTCTTGCAGGTACATTAAAAAATAGATTGGAAACAACTACAGTGGTTCCCGTATCACAGGTAATCCTGTTTTTATTGATAACATTACCGCCCTTAACAATAATGCGAGTACCCATCTCTTCATTCTTATGCTTTGTAGCTATCTCCAGTTCAGAGACTATTCCTATACTATGAAGTGCTTCTCCTCTGAAGCCGAGGGTTGATATTTCGTAAAGCTCTTTTTCATTATGCAGCTTGCTTGTAGTATGCCTTTGAACAGAAAGCTCAACATCTTCTGACAGCATACCTGTACCATTGTCACTAACCTTTATAAGGTTTATACCACCGTTTTTAAGCTCTATTGTTAATGTTTTTGTGCCAGCATCAACAGCATTTTCAAGTAGCTCTTTTAAAACAGAGGCAGGCCTTTCTATAACCTCACCAGCAGCTATCTTGCTAACAAGTTCATCAGGTAGTGTGTTTATAATACCCATTTATGTCTCCTGATTTTATATAAACCCTGAAAAGATTTTTTTCAAACAAACCATACATGGGCAAGCAAAGATCTTATCTCAATTCTATCATTTTCGGATCTCAGTCTGTCATTATTTTCTGTTGCATTTTTGAGGTTGATTGATTACACTTATAACACTGAAAGAAAATGAAGGAACATATAGAATCATTAGTTGAATATATTCGGTATCTAAAGGAAATGGGGTATGAGGGTTTTCCTGTGTCTGCTCAACCAAGGGTGGATCATATAGGTGAGCTTATTTCAAATGTTTCTGTTGATGAGAAAAGATTAAAAATGGAGAATATAAGACTCGCTGTAGAGCAATGTCAAAAATGTAGACTTGCGCGTACAAGAACACATCCAGTGCCTGGCGAAGGAAATTATAATACTGTACTTATGTTTGTCGGTGAAGCCCCAGGATACGATGAAGATCAGCAGGGCAAGCCATTTGTGGGTAGGGCAGGGAGACTACTAACAGATATTATAAAGGCAATGGGTATGACAAGAGAACAGGTATTCATAGCTAATGTTATAAAATGTAGACCCCCTGACAACAGAGAACCCATGGATGATGAAATATCAGCCTGTGCACCTTATCTATTTAATCAGATAGATATTGTAAACCCAAAGATTATTGTAACACTTGGAAGATATTCAACAACAACAATACTCGGGCTTAACAAACAGATAAAGATATCAGAATTGAGAGGCAGATTTTTTAATTATAAAGATATAAAGGTTATGCCTACTTATCATCCTGCCTACCTTTTGAGGAATGAGAAGGATAAAAAACTTGTCTGGAACGATATGAAATTAGTTTTACAGGCACTGGGTATGCCTATTCCAACGAATAGATAATGTTATAGAGGTTTAGATAAATTGGATGTATTAGGAGTAGGAATAGATATTATCAGGGTTTCTCGTATAGAAAGGCTTTTAAAGGAAAAAGGAAAAAGGTTTAAAGAAAGGATCTTTACCGAAGCAGAATGTAATTACTGTGAAAGATTCAAGCACAGGGCAGAACATTATGCCGTTAGATTTGCAGCAAAGGAGGCTGTTAGAAAGGCTATTTCTCCGATCTTTAAAGGTTATTATAACTACAAAGATATAGAGGTTGTAAGGCAGGAAGATGGTATGCCAGGTATAAGGCTTCATGGCACGCTATCAAAGATTGAAACTCAGGGTGTGATGTTCAATGTTTCATTAACGCACGAACATGACTACGCGGTGGCTATTGTTCTTTTGCAAAAAAACGGTAGTTAAATAAAAAAAATATTAACCCAAAAATACATTTGCCAAACCTGTCCTCGTGAAAACGGGAACAGGGTCTGCAATCCATAACCGTGTGGGTGTCCAGAACAACCAGTGGGTGTAAACACCCAACAAACATCCTTTAACCTATAATGTAGCCTTTAAGAAAGGCAAAACTTAATAATTTATCCTTATAAAACAATAAGTTATGCTTTAACAACTGTTTTGGTATGTTTTTTGCTTCTTTAATAAGTAAAACCAAATTAAATTAAGGAGGTAGTATGAATTTAAAAAAACTAATAAAGCTTGCAACATTTTTATTAATGGCAAGCATATTAGCAATCGGATGTAGTGGTAAGAATGGTAGTAATGGGGAGCCAGGAGCACCTGGAGCACCGGGTTTAAGTACTGGTAGTATCTCAGGGACGGTTATTGATAATTCAACCCAATTGCCTGTAGCAGGTGCTACTGTAGCTATAAATCCTGCGGTTGCATCAAATGTATCAACAGATACTAATGGGGGATTTGCATTTACTAATATTCCAATAGGCTCTTATCAGCTTATTGTGAGTGCTTCCGGGTATAATCAATTTACATCATCTATAATACCTGTAGTTGCTGGAGTGACTTCAACAACCCAGCTTATGATAGTTCACGGACCTTATCAGGCACCTTTGATCTCCGGTCTTTCTAATAAGTTAAATGTAGGGTATGCAACGACTGTTACTTTAAACCCAACAGTAACGGATCCCAATAATCTTCCTGTAACATGTACCTGGACAATCTCTTCTCCATTATCTGTAGCACCAACGCTTTTTAATACAAGTTGTTCGTCTGCATCGTTTACAACAGATACATTTACAGCTCTGGCGTCTATGGATCCTTCGTTACAACAATTGTTGATATCAAGGGATACAATTGTTCCTATAACTTATAACGAAATGGGGAATTATACAGTTACACTTACGGCAAAGAATTCAAAAGGGGTATCCAGCAGTTTAAGTATTACGGTAAGGGCTAGTGACAAGCAGCCGGGTATAGCAGATGTAGCTGTTGGTGTACCGGTTTATATTAATTTTACTGAGCAAAATCCAAATCCGCAGCTTACAACAACCCCAAGCGGTTCTTCTGCCTCTCTTTCTAATGTATCTGCGGCACCATATACAATTGTAACATTTACACCGGATAAACCAGGTGTTTACAATGTCACATCATCTGGCAGTTCATTTACAATTGTAGCAGGTACCTGGGTAGGCGCTTATGATGCTAATGGTAATTTTGGCGGTGTTCTAAATAGTTCTGGCTGCAGGCAGTGCCATAATAATGTTATAGCTCCTGATAAGTTTCCATCTGTATATCAGACACCACATGCAACCATGTTTACAAATGGCATTAATGGTGTATTAGGTAGTCATTACGGTTCCTCATGCCTGCCGTGTCACACTGTAGGGTATGATCAAGCGACGCTTGCAAATAATAATGGATTTGATGATGTAGCGTCTAAATATGGTTGGGTATTTCCAACAACACTTGTATCAACCAATTGGACCAATATGCTTGGTCAGTATCCTACTGTTGCAGCACTTGGCAATATCCAGTGTGAAAACTGTCATGGACCCAATAATTCAAGTGCTCATATGTCTACAGTATCTGATAATGGTCCCAGGATAGGCTGGGGTGCTGCTGTTTGTAATCAGTGCCACGATGCACCTACACACCACATCATGGGTACACAGTGGGAGCAATCAGCGCATGCACAGTTTGATCTTGCTATGGTTGAAGGAACGATTCAGGGATACGGTTCAACTGCTGCACACTGTGGAAGATGTCATGCAGCACAGGGATTTGCCGCGTATGTAGATCAAATTGCTACATATGGCTTTACTGGAGCAACAAGCAATTTAGGATTTGGAACATTAACACAAAGTCAACTTGCTGCCATTGGTCTTACAGTTTCACAGGTCCAGCCTCAAACATGCCAGGCATGTCATGACCCGCATAACGCAGATAATCCAGGACAGTTAAGAATATATGATACAACTATGGTAGCAGCTGGTTTTACAGTACAGTCTGTTGGAGCAGGTGCCATATGTATGCAGTGTCATAATACGCGCAACAATCTACACAATGATTCTGTAAAGCTAACAAACTACAGTGCACCTCATACACCATCACAAACAGATATGCTAATGGGTGAAAATTCTTACTTTACAGGTATAAGTGGAACAACAACGATATTTGTATCAAAGCATGCAAATATTGGAGATACCTGTGTAGGATGTCACATGGAGCTCAATCCGAACAACCCTGGTGGAGCAGCTTATGCTCATACATTTGATATTGTCCAATCTGAACAGGGTCAACTTTGTCAGAATTGCCATGGCTCCGGTGTTAATGGCTATGGCTTGCAAACAGAGGTTCAGAGTCTGCTTAACCAGCTTGAAACCAAACTTGCTAATGATGTAGTAAATGCTATTAACTACTCTGCTACAACATATACAATATGGGCTTCCAGCACACAAACTATAGCAACACCTGTAACAGCAGCAGCATTTTCAGAGGTACATGGCCAGCAGGGTTACCAGTTATGGGATTCAAATGGTGCTACCTACACAGTTGCAATGGGTTCTATAACAGCTACTACAGCAGGTGGATCTACTTCATTCCCTGTATTCCCTCTGAACAGCGCTGCAAACCCAACTGCAACGACCTTGGTAAAAGCCGGGTGGAATTATGCGCTTGTTGAAGGTGATGGTAGCTTTGGTATCCACAACCCCACTTACATACTTACTATTTTAAACAACACTCTGAACCAGTTACCATAAAAGAAATTCACAATAGCAAACAGAAAGAGGACGGGTTTATCCCGTCCTCTTTTTTATACCAAGAGTAAGGCTACATTTACCCTTTTCAAAATTCCTAATTTGAGAGAATCTGAAAAGTAGATTCTTTACCATTTTTAGATTATACTATATTAGTATGATAGATGTAGATAATACTATTCACGCTAAACTATCGCTTGTACCTAAAAAACCCGGGATTTATATATTTAAGGATGATAATAACGCGGTCTTATATATAGGCAAGGCAGTAGACCTGAACAATAGAGTAAAGGCATACTTTACAACCTCATCAGATACCCGTCCATTTATCAACTTTCTCAAACCAAGAATAAAGCATATTGAATTTATGCTTACAGACACAGAAAAGGAGGCACTTTTACTTGAGAATAACCTGATAAAGAAATATAAGCCAAGATATAATATAAGGTTAAAAGATGATAAAACTTATGTAAATATTCGTATTTCAGTAAAGCACAGATTTCCCGGGATACAGGTTGTAAGAAGACCCGCACATGATGGCTCTTTAGTTTTTGGTCCTTATTCTTCGGCAAATGCAGCAAGGGAAACAGTAAAGTTGATAACAAATCTTTTTAGGCTCAGAACATGCTCTGATACAGAACTGCGCAATAGAGTAAGGCCATGCCTTAAGTACGAAATTAAAAGATGTTCGGCTCCGTGCGTTAATAAAATTTCAGAAGAAGAATACAGGTTGCTGGTTAAACAGGCTAAATTATTTCTGGAAGGTAAAGCAAATATTGTTATAAAAGAACTCAACGCACAAATGCTGTATGAATCAGAACAGCAGAACTATGAAAAAGCAGCCCAAATACGGGATCTTATTTTTAACATAAAGAGAACGATAGAAGAGCAAAAGGTAGATACAGCAAGTGCCAGGGATATAGATGTATTCAACCTTGCGATTCAGGAACAAGCTGTGGCTATAAATGGCTTGTTTGTGCGTAATGGTCAACTGTTAAACTCTACAAGTTTTTTGTTTAGAGATACATTACTGGATAAAGAAGAGCTTTTAAGTTCTGCTATAAGTCAATACTATGAAGCAGGACACTTTGTACCCGATGAGATCTACCTGCCATTTGAAATTGAGGATATGACAGTCCTAAAGTCCAGGTTATCAGATCTAAAAGGGAAGGAAGTAAGTATCGTTATACCGAAGTCAGGCAAGAGGCTTGATCTGGTTCAGCTTTCAGCCAAGAATGCAGAAGAATATTTACGGTTATCACTGCAAAAAGTAGCTATTTCTACATCAGCTATCCAGGCATTAAAGGATCTACTGCATCTAAAGAATATACCTGATTCTATAGAATGTTTTGATAATTCTAACCTTGGTGGGGGAAATAGCGTATCATCAATGGTAAGGTTTGAGAATGGCATACCGGTTAAAACAAAATACAGACATTATAAATTAAGAGGGGTAAGCAAGCCGGATGATTATGCAATGATGCAAGAAGTACTCAGTAGAAGATACAGAGAGAAAGAAGATATACCCTCTCTTATTATAGTGGATGGAGGCAAGGGCCAGCTGGCCATCGCTCTTGAGGTTCTTAGATCTCTTGGTATAGAACAAACAGATATTATAGGTATTGCAAAGATACATAGAGAAAGTGCTTTAAGAAAGTCATTCAATAAAACACTGGAAAATGGTAATGACAGAAGATCCCGGGATAAAAAAATAAATAAAGAAGAAGAAAGAATATATTTACCAGACAGAAAAGATCCTTTGATAATTTCAAATAATTCTGAGGCACTTATGCTTTTAAAACATATAAGGGATGAGGCTCATAGATTTGCTATTACATATCATAGAAAGCTTCGATCCAGATCCGGGCTCGCTTCTGTGCTTGATGGAATTCCAGGTGTTTCTAAAAGAAGGAAAAATCTTTTGTTATCCCTGTTCTCAAGTATAGAAGAGATAAGGAAAACCACGCCAGAAGATATTACGGAACGGACTGGGATACCTATAAGTATCGCTCAGGAGATACATAATTATTTACAGGGTAATCATGCGTGAGAAAGTGTTTGTTTTTGTTCCAATTCTTGGAAACATAGAACTTGTTATTTCTGAAAATGGTATAGTTTCTCTGAAGTTTATAAAAAGGAATATTGCAGTACAAAAAAGTTTCAACTCCCTTAATACCCCTCTTATTAAGAGGATTGAAACCGAATTAAAGCTTTATGTAAATGGAAAGTTAAAGAGGTTTTCTGTACCTGTTGATCTGACTTCGGTTTCTAAATTTACAAGATGTGTACTTGAAGAGGTAAAGAAGGTTCCGTATGGTGAAACTACCACATACAAACATATTGCTTCCGCAATTGGTAATCCACATGCTTATCGTGTTGTGGGTAATAGCGTGGGTAAAAATCCTGTACCTATAATCATACCATGTCATAGGGTTATAAGATCGGATGGCTCATTAGGTGGATTCAGTGCAGGTATCTCAATGAAAAAGAAGTTATTAGAAATAGAAAAGCGCTATCACAAAAATTAAGCGACTGTATTGTTGAATTTTGTTTTTTAAGATACTATATAAATAAATAGAGGTGGAATATGGAACAAACGATAGTTGCCCTTTTTTATCAAAGGGCTAAGCTTCATCCAGAAAAGCTTGCTATCTTATGGAACAAGAGAGGGGAATGGCAGCATATCTTATGGAAAGAATATTTAAGACATGTATGGAATGCTGCATATGGGTTGTTAGAATTAGGATTTAAAGCAGGAGACAGAGCTAACATAATAGGTATTAATAGACCTGAGTGGTTTTATTCTGATCTTGCCATTTTAAGCAATGCAGATATCAAGGTAATACAGCCACATATTATGTTCGCCGTCCCCAGGGTTATGGAAAAATTCTACGCAGGTATAAAGGGAGCGTTATCTCAGACAAAGGGTTTAAAAAAGAAGATAATAGATTTCGCTATCAATACTGGTAATCAATGGGTAAGGCATCTTGAGAGCAATCCAGCCAATTTTAAACCTCATATAATTTTGAGATATAAGAGAAAAATAGCGGACAAGCTTGTTTATTCAAAGCTTAAGCACGAATTAGGTTTCTCGCGTGGAAGACTTCTTATAGCAGGTGGTGCACCTGTACCTCCAGAGATATTAAGATTTTTTCATTCAATTAATATCCCTTTGTGTGTAGTGTATGGACAAACAGAGGTAACAGGTCCTACATCATCTTACCGCATTAATTACCTTAAACCTTGAAAATGTTCAAAAATTTGCAAAAGAAAAAGCCATTAAGGACATGGATCTCAAAACCCTTTCCAGTCATCCAGAAATAAAAAAGGCAATTTCTGAATTTATTTCAAAGGTAAATAACGAACTCGCACAGTATGAAACGATCAAAAAGTTTACTATATTAGATAAAGACTTTACTCAGGAGGCTGATGAATTAACACCAACTTTAAAGGTTAAAAGGAAGGTGGTAAATGAGAAATATGCGAGTATAATTAATAGTATGTATGAAACAAATAATATGTGAGTTAAAAAGGTAATATTAGTGTTCTGAGATCAGGTATAACTTTGTGTTGATTGTAAAGGTCTGCGATTGAAAGCAATGTATGCAACCTGCCGAGTCCGACCATCTTAGCTAATCTTTCGGATGTTGGTCTTAGCTTTATTAAAATGCCATTTTTTTGGTGCACACCTATTCTGCCAGCGAGTAGCTTCAAAGCCTCTTCAACCCTTAGCTTTGCCGGTTTAAAGATCAAACTATCGGGACTGATATTGATGATTGTTCTTTTTTGTAATAGTCCTTTGTAAAAGGAAAGGCTTATAGCATCAGATAACCTTGCTACTTCTAACATTTCATTGAAAGGTAGTTCTAACAGATTTGTGTTTCCAGTGGCTATTAAAGCTACATTTGAATAATCAGCTGGTTTCAGGTTTCCAAAACATTCTCCTATTTGTAAGGCGATTAAACTTAATGATTGATTTGTATTAGTTTGGAAATCACACCTTATTTCTCCAGAAACAATAATATAACCAGAATCATTTTTAAAATCTAAATTTACCCTGGTTCCGGATTTAAAGGTATAACTCTTTCCTTTTTCTCTATAATGTTTATGTCTCTCTAAACCACTTAATAAGTTATAACCTGTTACATACCAGAACATCATTCTTCCTTCTTTTCTATGCCAAGTAATTTCATCTTTCTTGAAAGGTTTTCTCTTGAAATCCCTATTTTTACAGCAGTTTTTGTTATATTCCAATTATTTTCTTTAAGCATACGAATTATGTAGTCCTTCTCAAATGCAGCTTTGGCAGAATGTAAGCCATCATCTGTTTGTTCTACAAGTCCTTTTTCATAAGAACGTATTTCTTTCGGTAGATCCTCAACATCTATTATATTACCTTCTACCAGTACGAATAGTCTTTCTATAAGATTTTTTAATTCCCTTACATTTCCTCTCCATACATAAGAACTCAATATACCCATAGCAGAAGGGGTGATTGTTTTTTTCTGTCTGCTGAATTTGTTTCTTTCGTTAAGGAAGTATTCAACTAAAACTGGTATGTCTTCTCTTCTTTCCCTGAGCGGAGGTATATGAAGTGGTATAACATTTAACCTGTAGTAAAGATCTTCTCTAAATCTTCCTTCTTTTATTTCATCTTTAATTATTTTGTTGGTGGCTGCAATAACCCGTATGTCTATATTGATAGGGTCGTTTCCACCTATCCTGGTAAAACGCCCTTCTTCAAGCGTTCGTAATAACTTGGCTTGCATGCGCATACTCATATCTCCAACTTCATCAAGAAATAGTGTGCCCTTATCTGCAAGCTCAAGTTTACCTATTCTTCTTCGATCAGCTCCGGTGAAAGCCCCTTTTTCATGTCCAAACAATTCACTTTCAAGAAGTTCCTCAGGTATTGCTGCACAATTTACATCTATAAAAGGCATGTTTGCTCTCTGGCTGAGTCTGTGTATTGCATTTGCTACAAGTTCCTTACCCGTACCATTCTCTCCTGTTATAAGAACCCAGCTATCGGTTGGAGCTACAATGGCAATCTTTCTCTTAAGGTCTTCCATAACCTTTGAAGCACTTATAATCTCATACTTCTTTTCTATAGAAAATTTTAGTTGTTTGTTCTCCTGTTGTAAGTTATAAACCTTTAAACCGTTGCTAATTGTTATAAGTAATTTGTCTGCTGACAATGGTTTTTCTATAAAGTCATATGCGCCCATTTTAATAGTTTTTACAGCGGTATCTATGGTTCCGTGTCCTGATATCATTATAACTATTGTATCTGGATACTGTTCTTTTATCTTTTTTAGCACTTCAATTCCATCCATTTGTGGAAGCCAGATATCAAGTAATACAACGGGTGGTTCATCGTTTTTCATTACTGTTAATGCTTCAAACCCATCCTTAGCGAGTTTTACATCATAATGTTCATCTTTCAATATACCAGCTATAGTTGATCTTATGTAATCTTCGTCATCTACAACAAGTATTGTATTGTTAGTCATTAACAGTTTTACCTCCGTTACCATTTAAAGATTCGTTTCCTTCAACAGCAGATAGTTCTATTATGAACTTTGTTCCCTTTGGTTTATTATCTTTTACAATTATTCGTCCACCGTGTTCTGTTATAATCCTCTGGACAATTGTTAACCCAATTCCCGAACCACCTTTTTTCTTTGAATAATATAAATCAAATATTTTGGATTTGTCCAAGTCATCAATACCTATACCTGTATCAATCACCTCAACCCTTACAATACTATTTTGATTATCATAAGCTGATTTTAAAGTTATTTCCCCATCTCCATTAACTGCCCAGACAGCATTTTCAACAAGATTTATCAATACCCTTCTTATCTGTGATCTATCAAATTTTATCAAAGGCACTTGCTCATCTTTTTCAAGGTGAAATCTAATATTCTTATGAGCAGAACTGTAGAGTGAATATATTTCAGATAAAAGTTCATTTATGGAATTTGTGGTTGGTTGACTTGCGGGCATACGAGCAAAGCTATAGAATTCATCTACGAGTCTTTTAAGTTCATCAACCTCGCTAACTATTGTACGGGTGCACTCATCAAACACCTCTTTATCTGATGGTATAATATCTAAATACTTCCTTCTCAATCGTTCGGCTGAAAGCCTTATTGGTGTTAATGGATTTTTAATCTCATGAGCCATTCGTTTTGCGACCTCCTGCCATGTTGCAATCTTTTGCATTTTAATTATATCTGTTACATCCTCAAAGATAACTATATACCCACTCATTCTGTCATTATAATGTTTTAAGGAGGTAAGCCTAAGGATGAATGTTTTTATTTGTCCCTGGATATTTACAGTAATTTCTTTTGTATTTGTAGCTGTATTATTTTTTTTCATATACATTAACATTTCTTCAGCCGGTATTATAATATCACCGGGCAGAATGTCCTTGTAATATTTGTTAACTGTCTTAGAAGGATCCATACCCATAACCCTTTCCGTAGTTGCATTGATCATTGTAATAAAACCCTTACCATCTATTGCTATAACACCTGATGAAATGCTATTAAGTATAGCTTCTATATAGGCTTTCCTCTGCGTTTGTTCAACATACGCTATTGCAAGACTTTCTCTGTTTTGTTTTAATTCCTTTGCCATACTATTAAAAGCATCTACAAGATCGCCGACTTCATCTTTGCTTTTTCTTTCAATGTGAACATCATAATTGTTAGCCACAATCTTCTTTGTGGCAGAGACAAGGTCATCAAGCTGTCCTGATATCCCTTTTGCAATATATACGCTCATCCATATAGAAGAGAATATCATTAATAAAGAAATGAGAACCAGGAACAGTATATAGCTTGTCTTAAGATGGGGTTTTAATATCTGTTGTTGGCGATACTCTTTATATCCCTGTTCTATTTCTGCCATCTTTTCAACTAAACTCTTATTTACAAAGTAACTACCGACAACAAGCCCTTCAGGGATAGTGCTGCTCGTTAAATAAATTGGAGCGAATCCTTTTATTATATCACTATTACCAATACTCTGTATAAAGGTATGGAGGTTACCATTTAATGCATCAAAAACCTGTTTTTTATCTGTGGGTGATAAAACTTTATTCTGTGATTCTACAAAAGTTATAAGTCGTCCTTTAGCATCATAGATCTCTACTGAACTAAGGTTTAACTCTTTCATTTTTGCCGTAATAAACCTTTTAAGTTCTTCTTTTGAGCCATTGGGAAACAAACCATCAGCTACTGCTGTTTTACCAATTGTAGATGAGAACGATATGGTATTTTGAGCCACATTTTCATAGTATGTTTTAGCTATATCCAGTGATTGTGTTAGCGAACTTTCAATTTGGCTGCTAAACCAGCTGTTGATAGTATGAGTTATAAAACCAGAGGATATTATAAACATTACTATTGTTGGTATAATGGAAAAGAATACAAAAGCTAAAGCAAGTTTTGTCCTTACCTTTAATCTACCAAAAGCCTGTTTCTCTCCAAAAACTATTTTGGCTGTATTCCTGATAACAAGAAATATAAGAAGGGTTATTAAAACAATATTGAGATTTATAAAGCTAAAAACCAGAGCATTTTTTGATATAGGTACTTTCAATACAACATGATAAATGTTGGATTCAAGAGAGGTTAAACCTACCAAAAAAAGAATCACCACTACAATAATAGCAAATTCAATACGCCTTTTTTTTGTCTCTGGTTCCATATTGATTTAATATATCAGATAAAATTTATTGTAAACAGTATCCACAGAAATACCGTGTCTGTATCTAACTTGAACAAAGGATTAATATAAAGATTTATTCGTTCTAAACTTTACGATTTACCTTTCATTGTTAAAGAGTGATCAGCTTAAGGATATTTTTGTATAGATCTATATCCGAGACAACATTATTAAAATGCACTTCGCCTATGAACAGCTTTCCGATCATTGAAGAGATTGTTTTTACATTTGTTTTTTTTGCAATGTCGTCTTTTTTTTCTATATTATTGAGTATAATACCTAATAGATTTAGTTTATGGGTTTTAATGTAATCTATTGTGAGTAAGATATGATTTATAACACCCAGTTTATTTACTGCTACAATTATTACAGGTAAAGAAAGTTCTTTTGCAAGATCTGCATAAGAAAAGTTTTTCGTTATTGGAACAAGCAATCCACCGGCTCCTTCTACAATCACAAGTTCGTATTCACGAGCAAGCTTATTATAAACTTGTTTGATGTGTTTGATGCTTATATGTCTATTCTCTAATATTTGAGCTACATAAGGTGCAACAGGATATTTAAATCTGTATGGGTTTACTAAATTAATATCCTTCATCCCTGCTGTATTCATAAGCCTTATAGCGTCTTGAGGAACAAGTTTATCCCTGTAAAGCCTGCATCCAGTTTCCACTGGTTTCATTACACCAATTCTAATATCTTCTTTTAAAGCTGCATTTATCAGACCCATTGTTATATATGTTTTGCCTACATTGGTATCAGTACCAGAAATCAGAATACCCTTTAACATCTTCTTACCTCCACGTTATGGTTAGCAAATATATTGATTTTATACAATCACTTGACTATACATTTTTAATGTATACTTAATAGTTGAGTATACTACTAATGATTTGAAAAGGAGGAAATAGATGGGTTTTGTTAAAGGGTTGAGATGCAGGGAATGTGGTGAGGTGTATCCTGTGGGACCAATACATGTGTGTGAATTATGCTTTGGACCACTTGAAGTAGTATACGATTATGAAAAGATTAAAAAGGTTCTTTCAAAAGAGGCTATATCTTCAAGAAAAAAGAGTATGTGGAGATATAAAGAGCTTTTGCCAATAGATGGAGAACCAAGTGTAGGAATTGATGCCGGATTTACACCTCTTATTAAGGCAAACAGACTTGCAAAGGTTCTTGGAGTAAAAGAATTATATATAAAAAATGACACAGTAAATCATCCTACATTCTCTTTTAAAGACAGGGTCGTTTCTGTTGCAATTTCAAAGGCACGGGAGTTTGGCTTTAATACCGTTGCCTGTGCATCAACAGGGAATCTTGCAAACTCAGTAGCAGCAAACGCAGCAGCATGTGGTATGAAAAGTTACATATTCATTCCTTACAATCTTGAACAAGCCAAGGTTCTTAATACTCAAATTTACGGTGCTAATGTTATAGGGATAAAGGGCAATTATGACGAGGTTAACAGGCTTTCTTCTGAAATAGCTGGCAAATACGGATGGGCATTCGTTAATATCAATATAAGACCCTATTATGCAGAAGGCTCAAAGACACTCGGACTTGAAGTCGCTGAACAACTTGGCTGGCGGATACCAAAAAATATAGTAATACCAATGGCAAGTGGTTCGCTTTTAACTAAGGTCTACAAAGGATTTAAAGAATTATATGAACTTGGTTTGGTGCCTGAGCTTGATGTCAAATTATACGGTGCTCAAGCCACAGGATGTTCGCCCATCTCTACTGCAGTAAAGGCGCATCAAGAACTTTTTAAACCTGTGATCCCTAAAACGATAGCCAAGTCGCTTGCTATAGGTAATCCAGCCGATGGTTTTTATGCAATAGAGGCGATCAACAAGACAGGAGGCTGGGCAGAGGATGTATCTGATGAACAGGTAATAGAAGGGATAAAACTACTTGCTGAGACAGAGGGCATCTTTGCGGAAACAGCTGGCGGTGTTACTGTTGGGGTAGCGAAAAAACTTATACAGGAGGGCAAAATTCCCAGAGATGAATCCATTGTTCTATTAATAACAGGTAATGGTCTGAAGACACAGGAGGTTTTGTTGAATGATGTAGAACCACTTAAAGTAATACCAGCCAAACTTGAGGCGTTTGATGAGCTTGTAAAAGGGAAGGAAAAAGTAAAATAGATATGAAGTTAATGAACGCAGAAGTAGATAGCCTTATAAAAGGTACAATATTAGAGATGATCGGTAACACACCGCTTTATAGACTTAGATATTTTTATCAGAAAAAAACAAATACAAACATTTATGCAAAACTCGAAAAGTATAATCCAGGCGGTTCTGTAAAAGATAGACCAGCATTAAGGATGATACTTGAAGGTATAAAATCAGGTCAGCTCACAAAATCAAAAACTATACTTGAATCAACATCGGGTAATACAGGAATAGCTCTTGCCATGATAGGGGCAGTACTCGGTTATAGGGTGAAGATTTTTTTACCAAAGAATGTTAGTGAGGAAAGAAAAAAAACATTGATTGCATTTGGGGCTGAGGTCGTATTTACAGATCCAGTTGAGGGTTCTGATGGTGCATACAGAGAGTGTCTTGTTGAGTACGAGAAGCATGCGGATAGATATTTTAAACCTGATCAGTACAATAATCCTGCAAACCCACTTGCCCACTATGAAACAACAGCACCTGAGATTATAAGACAGACAGGGGGTATGATAACGCACTTTGTTGCAGGTATTGGCACAGGTGGGACACTTGTTGGAACAGGGAAAAGATTGAAGGAATTTAATTCATCTATAGAGGTTATAGGAGTAGAGCCAGATTCCCCATTTCATGGACTTGAAGGACTCAAGCATATAGAGAGCTCAATGATGCCTGGTATTCTTGATAAAAGCTTTTATGATCGCGTTATCCATGTAAAGACAGAAGATGCTTACAATCTTGTCAGGGAAATAGCAAAAAAGGAAGGTATACTTGTAGGAGAATCTTCCGGTGCAGTGCTATGGGCGTGTTTAAAGATTGCAAATGAAACGAAAGATGCATCTATAGTAACTGTTTTTCCTGATGGTGGATCAAATTATTTCAGTACAAGGCTCTGGGAGTGATATGAAATTTAAAAGTTCAGCCTTTGAACAGATGAGGCAACATCTTGAAAATGCATATCCTTACGAGGGTTGCGGTATAATGCTTGGAAGGGATAACACAATACTAAATATAGTTGAAGGTACTAATATAAAACAGGAAAGAAGAGAAGATAGATTTTTGCTTGATCCTTCTGATATTCTAAAGGCTGAAAAATATGCGAAACAAAATAATGTGGAGATTTTAGGCTTTTATCATTCTCATCCGGATCATCCTGCAAAACCATCTATTACAGATCTGGAAAATGCATGGGAAGGCTACTACTATATTATAGTTTCAATTGATAAAGGGAAAATAGGTAAATTGGGGTTGTATAGATTGTCCGAGAAGAGCAATGAATTTATAGAAGAAACAATAAATATAGAAGATTAATTTAGGAGGTAAGTATGGCAATTACAGTAAGAATACCAACACCGTTAAGAAAATACACGGGTGGTAAAGATGAGGTTTTGGCAGAAGGGAAGACACTCAAAGAGCTATTACAAAATCTGGAAAAGCAATACAATGGTATTGGTGCAAGAATTATGGATGAAAAGGGTGCTATAAGAAGGTTTGTAAATATCTATTTGAATGACGAAGATGTGAGGTTTAAAGAGAATCTTGATACCAAATTGAAGGATGGGGATGTAGTATCTATAATACCTGCTATTGCTGGAGGAGCACCTTCAAAAAAAGAAAAGGTGAAAAAAAAGGTATATTTGACTTATGAAAAGAAGCTTTTGAATAAACCATTTATCTGGGAGGCATGCAGAAAGTTTAATGTGATTATCAATATAGGTACGGCATCTGTGTCAGCAAACCTTGGACTTGTGGGCGTAGAACTGGAGGGCTCTAATGATGAGGTTGAAGCATTAATAAGATGGTTTAAGAAAAAAGGCGTTAGAGTAGAACCTATAGAACAAACAGTTCTGGAATGAGTTTCACATGTTAACAGATCAGCAGATAGAAAGGTACGCACGCCATATTATCCTTGATGGTGTTGGAGGAAAGGGACAGGAAAGACTTCTTAAATCAAAGGTACTTGTTGTAGGTGCAGGAGGTCTGGGGTCTCCCATTGCCATGTATCTTGCAGCAAGCGGTATTGGTACTATAGGAATTGTAGATTTTGATGTTGTTGATATATCAAATCTTCAAAGACAGATTATACATTCTACAGAAACAGTAGGAATGCACAAGGTTGATTCTGCAGAAAAAGCCATAAAATCTATTAATCCTGATGTTACAGTTGTAAAGTACAATATTAAACTTACATCTGACAACATACTGGACATTATTAAAGATTATGAACTTGTTATAGATGGAACTGATTCTTTTCCGGCTAAGTATCTTATAAATGATGCCTGTGTTTTATCAGGTAAGAAGAATGTGTATGGAAGCATTTTTAAATTTGAGGGACAGGCAACAATTTTTTCTTCACCAGATGGACCGTGTCTCAGGTGTCTTTATCCAGAGCCTCCACCTCCTGGGATGGTGCCAAGCTGTCAGGAGGCAGGAGTATTCGGTGTATTGCCTGGTTTTATAGGTGTAATCCAAGCCACTGAAGCTATCAAGCTATTATTAGGTATAGGCAAACCATTAATAGGAAGAATGGTGCTGTATGATGCCTTACGTATGGAAGTTAGAGAGGTAAGGATTAGAAAAGACCCTCAATGTCCTGTGTGTGGAGAACATCCTACTGTTACACATCTTATAGACTATGAGGAATTTTGTGGTTTAAGATGAAGATATGCGTACTTGTTTGTTTATCTAATCAGACTATCCTGAGAACGCTACAACGCTTGCATGATGATTTCAAAAATAACATTCAATTCTTTCTTTATCATGATGGTGTATATCTTTTAAACGAATCCGCATTTGTTGAATTAACAAAACATGTTAAAACAACATTGTGTAGCGTGAGTGCAGAGGAAAGGAATATCAAGAAATCTGAGAATGTTGTTTTTGGCAGTTTATATGATTTATCTACGATCCTATCTAACTCGGACAAATTAATTTCCCTAACGAGGGAGACATGAGGATCACAATTTTAATAAAAGAAGGTAATAGAGCACGCTTGTTGGATGGAATAAGGCTTGTTTTAGGACTTACCATAAACCACAGAGTAATTTTGCTTTTTACTGGTAAAGGTGCTGATGCTATTTCATTAGCCATGAGCGATGAGACATTTAAGAATAAGTTTCTGGAGTCAATGGAACTTATAAGCAAGATGTCAGGTATCATAAAAACTGAAAAGGCTATTAATGGCGCTGATGCAATTGAGATAATTTCAAGAGACAAACTTACAGAGTTTTTATTAAGTGCTGATTCTATTATAGTTTTTTAACCACCATTGAATATTAAAAGATTTTTTTCTTCCAGTCGCTTTTTCTTAGGTAACATCAAGATATACAAACTTCTCTATTTTTGCAAATGCATTTTGCTGGGTTAAAGCACCAAACAAATAACATACAAAAATATCCTTTTCTCTCTTTGACAGAGAAAAAATTTTTTCTTTATTTTTCAATCATTTCCTGTATTGGCATATATCCTTTGTTTAATAATCTCTCAAGTTCATTAATAGAAAATCTGCATCGTGCATGTATATTACCTATTTATTGAAATTGAATGCCGGATAAAAACACTTGTGATTTTGAAGGAATATGTTATAAGTTTTTTGTGATTCCAGGAAAACAAAATATATCCCCTAACATCCTAGATTTAAATAAAAGATGATACTACCATTTTAGAACGAGCTTAAAGAAAGGACGATTTATAAATCGTGAAAGGTAGTAATATGGAAATGACGATAAAAACGGTTGTCAGCAACGCACCGCCCAAAACGGCAAAGTTGCCGGAAGAAATTATACACGAGTTTCACATAAAAGAAATAGATGAAGAGTGGTCATTTTCGAAATACAAGCCATCAGATACTGGTAAATGGACACATGACTACCATAGATACCCTGCTAAATTTATTCCACAGTTGGTTGAGAGGTTAATAGATGAGTATATTCCTCAAAAAAATGCTCATATAAACGATCCATTTATGGGGTGCGGAACCACAATTGTCACTGCGATTTCTAAAGAATTCAAGGCAAGCGGAACGGACATTAACAAAATTGCCTACCTTATCACAAAGGTAAAATCAACACCAATAGAACCTGTATATCTTAATAAAAAAATTGAACAACTTTTATCTAAATTGAAATTTTTAAGTGAAACACAAATAACTCTATTCAATGATAAGATCAAACCATTAATTCCTCAAAAACATATTGATAGGATTAATTATTGGTTTTTAGAAAAAACAAAAAATGAACTCGGGAAGATATTAAGAGTTATTTATGATGAAAATGATGAAATTATACGAGATTTTTTTCTTGTGGCTTTTAGCCATATTTTGAAGAGTTGTTCTATATGGCTTCAAACAAGTACTAAGCCGACTAGAGATTTAAAGAAAAAACCGGCAAAACCTTATGATGCATTACGGAAGCATCTTATAAAGATGCAAAGAGGTAACGATGCTTTTTATAGAATTGTTCCTGATAATGTAAAGAAAAATTTAAATGAGTACTTAAATATTAGAATTGCTGATGCTAGAAAACAACCCGTACCGGACAATTCTGTAGATTTAGTTGTAACTTCAAGTCCTTATGTGACCAGTTACGAATACGCTGATTTGCATCAATTATCAACTATATGGTTTGATTTCGCGGATGATTTAACCGAATACAAAAAAGAGTTTATTGGTACATCTTATAAAAGTTACGAAAATAAAAAATTAAGAAGTTTAATCGCGATGGATATAGTAGATAAAATGTCTAAAAAAAGTAAGAAAATGGCAAAAGAAATTGAGTCTTTTTTCATAGATATGGAGGAAGTCTTTGACGAGAGTTTTAGGATTCTAAAGCGAGGGGGTAGATGTTGCTATGTTATTGGTGATACGAAATTAAAAGGTATTGATATACTAAATGCTGAAATTTTTGCTGAGAGTTTACAGTACTCTGGTTTTAAACTTGATAGGATAATAAAAAGAAGGATACCCTCCAAAGTACTTCCACAAAAAAGGGATGAAAAAACAGGTAGATTTGCGAATAACAAGGAAGCAAATACTGAAGCTTATCCTGTAGAATATATTGTCATCGGGTTAAAAGAGTAAAAATTATGAATTTTGATGATTTGAAAAACTTATATCTCCGAAAGAAAGAAAAGTTTGGAACGGAAGCATACCAACATATTTCAGAATTATTGAGAGAAGCAAAAGAAATACACAAACAAGATTGGATGCAACATCAAACTCCCCATAACGACCATGAACAAAGCTGGCGAGCTTTTAAGGGGAAAAATTTAGAAAAGCTTATTCAATACATCATAACAGATGAAGTTGAGGAATTGGGATTAAAAGTAGTTAATGGTAATCAGCTGGAAAGAAGCATTAATTTATCCAAAGAATTAAGCCAGGTGAAACGAAATTTGGCGATTGACTATGGCGAATTCGGGTTACATTTACCTGATGTAGATATAATTATATATAATTCAAGGAATTGTAGAATAATTGCAGTAATTTCAAGTAAAGTGACTTTAAGAGAAAGAATTGCACAGACAGGATATTGGAAACTTAAACTTTTTCAAGATCACACAACAAGACATATTAGGGTATACTTTATAACTCCTGATGAGGACGGTACACTAACACATAAGAAACCACCTAAAAAGGGCAGAGCAATAGTAGAAGTAGATTTAGATGGTAGTTATGTCTTGACCGAAGAAGCAATAGAACAAAGTAATAAAGTGAAACTTTTTGAGCATTTTATAGACGACTTAAAGGAGCTATTAAAAAATGAAGGATAAAAAACTTCAATTAGAAACAACAACTTTATGGGACTTCCCTACCCAAAATTATGGTGACAGACCACACGGCGACAATAAATATTCCGGGGTTACTCCAGCATTTGTCATTTGGAACTTATTAGAGAGATACACAAAAGAAGGTGATTTAGTAGTTGACCCTATGTGCGGTAGTGGAACTACAATTGATGTTGCTAAGGAGTTAAATAGGCAGGTCATTGGATTTGATATTGCCCCATATAGAAAGGATATTATTCAAAATGATGCGAGAAAAATTCCATTAAAAGATAGTTCAGTTGATTTTGTATTCATTGATTCCCCATATTCAGATAATATTAAATATTCAAACGATCCTTCTGATATAGGTAAAATTTCTTGTGAAAAAGAGGAATTCTTCTCAGAACTGGAAAAAGTAGCACAAGAAATATATAGAATATTGAAGCCCGGCAAGGTAATGGCATGGCTTATTGGAGATCACTGGAGAAAGCAATCAGGGTTCATACCCGTAGGCTTCAGAATATATCAAATGCTTGCTAAATATTTTGAAACTGTTGACATTATTTGTATTGTTAGACGGCATCAGACATCAAATACTCCAGTCTGGCATGAGAGGGCAAAAAGATTTAATTTTTACCTTCGTGGATTCAAATATTTGCTCATTATGAAGAAAAAAATATGATTAAATCACCCCTCACATTGTAGGACATCAAATAGACAGTGGTGGACACAGCGTCTCCATAAAATATGCTTATAAAACAGAGGGACAATGGAATTATGAAGTCGCAGCAGTTATAAATGAAAGCCTAACGACCCCATGTACGGAATTTGCTCTGGAGCTTAATAAGTCCGGAGTTCCACATATTGTTTACACTGACCACGATGAGAGGGACCTTTGGACTTCAGATAGAGCTAAACCAAGTATGTAGGCATCCAATCTATTTATAAAGGATATCAATCAACCGGACCGGGAACTGATGTACTCATAGACTAGAAAAAACCTTGCAATTGGCAATAATGAAGAAACGCTGACCTATATCTAAAGCTTTTTATCATAAAGGATGTTTAAGTCCTCTGTATATACAATTAGTTTGTGTTTCTTTTTTGCATATTCCGATTCAAACCTGCCGGTGATTCCGATTCAAACCTGCCGGTGATTCCGATCCAAACCTGCCGGTGATTCCGATTCAAACCTGCCACCCCCCTCGGAGGAGCTTAAGCGAGCGCTGGTTTAATCAAAATATGGTAATTTGGACCTCTTAAAATCGAAAATAGGAGGTTACAAATGCCAAGGGAGAGATTAACCATGCGTAAGATTAAAGAGGTA
>Ga0315298_1003002_pt1 | contig 27450 bp, 25 predicted proteins | sample WHS_1_MG_FD_203077 | JGI IMG/M metagenome (GOLD analysis project Ga0315298, IMG submission 203077) | Extremophilic microbial mat communities from Washburn Hot Springs, YNP, Wyoming, USA - WHS_1_MG | ecosystem: Environmental > Aquatic > Thermal springs > Hot (42-90C) | place: USA: Wyoming... | reverse complement strand
CCGGCGGTCGAGACCGGCTGCGGCGCCCAGATATGGGGACAGACACGGTGTCCGGTATACCGATCAGGAACGTCGAACGTCCAACGTTCAACTTTCAATTTTCAACGGGGTGGCCGAAAGGGCGCATGGCAGGCGGGATATGGGGACAGACACGTTGTCTTGGCGACCGGGCTTTTGAACTCGCGAACCTGCCCAGGCCCCTGCCCGGCGGTCGAGACCGGCTGCGGCGCCCAGATATGGGGACAGACACGGTGTCCGGTATACCGATCAGGAACGTCGAACGTCCAACGTTCAACTTTCAATTTTCAACGGGGTGGCCGAAAGGGCGCATCGTGGCCGAGATATGGGGACAGACACGGAGTTACGGCGATACGGATCACTGGGCTTTTCATGACGGTACGGTGGAGTCGCTATCTGCAGTGCCTGTATTTTTTCAGGAGGCGTGAGCCGGGGGGCAGGGGACAGGAGTCGCAGCGGATATTTCCCAGCCCGGCGGCGCAGAGCTTTCTGATCAACGGCGGGGGAAGCACCGCGTCTTTACGCGTCAGGCAACTTTGGTTCCGGCTCCGCCGGCCTGGGAAATACGCGGGCTAAGCTCTCATCCAGTCCTTTTCAATCTCTTCCAGTGTGCGGCCTTTGGTTTCGGGGACTGCACGCCAAACAAGCAACACAAGAACCAGGCAAAACGCCGCGTAAAGATAGAACGGAAACGCATGATTGAAATGGCGCACAAGCCATTGGTTCTCGTCCAGCATTGGGAACGTCTGGGACACGGCGAAGTTTGCCGACCAGAGGAAAACAGTTGCGACGGACATTGCTCTGCCTCTGAGGCGCGTTGGGTAGATTTCAGAGAGCAGAACCCATGTGACTGGACCGACGGACAGCGCAAAGAACGCGATGTATCCCAGAATAAATGCCAGCACGCCGAGGGGTGTTTTGCCTGACTGTGCAATTGCGCCCATACCGATCAAACACAGTCCCATTCCCGCAGCTCCTGCGATCATCAGCGGTTTTCTCCCGAGCAGGTCAACAGTCCATATCGCGCCGATTGTGAAAAGCAGGTTGACAGCGCCAACCACGATTGTCTGCAGCAGGGCAACGTCCACGCCCGATCCCAGTTGCTTGAATATCTCGGGTGCGTAATAGAGGAAAACATTGATGCCTGTGACCTGCTGCAACACCGCCAGTCCAATCCCAACAAGCAAAGCCTTGCGCAGTCGCGGACCGAGCAGCTCGACAAACGACGTCGGTTGCAAATTCAGCGTTTCCCGGATTGCGGTCAATTCGCGATCAGCTTCATCGGTCGGATTGATTCGCAGGAGAACATCCCGGGCTGTTTGCTCCCGGCCCTGCTCGACAAGCCAGCGCGGGCTTTCCGGCACGAGGAACACAAGCCCGAAAAACAACGCCGCCGGTATGCAGCCTGAGGCAAACATCCAGCGCCACCCTATCGTTTCATTCCACGCTGGATTGTCCGGGCGCGTAATGGCGTAGTTGACAAAGTAAATCACCAGCATGCCGCTGATGATGGCGAACTGGTTTACCGACACCATCCTGCCCCGGATGCGTGCAGGCGAGATTTCCGCGATGTACATCGGCGAAGCAAGGGAAGCCACGCCTATTGCCACTCCGCCGAGGATGCGGAACACGACAAAGACCCAAAAACGCTCGGGGATTGCTGTTCCGATCGACGACACGACAAATAGAAACGCCGCAAGCAACAAGGTCTTTTTCCGGCCCAGCAGGTCGCTGAACACTCCGGCCACAAGACACCCAATGACGCATCCCAGCAACGCGCTGGCAGCGGCCCAGCCTTTCATCGCCGGAGTAAGTTGGAAGTGCGATTGCAAAAAACCAATCGCACCGGAAATCACTGCCGTGTCGTAGCCAAAAAGCAAACCGCCAAGGGCGGCGACAAGGCAGATCATTACCAGATACGAAGTGCGCTTCACGGCGCGTTCATCTGAGCTTTGCATTTGTGGGGGTGTTGATTGCGCGGTTTTCGATCCGGTTTCAGCCTTTGGCGTGATCGCGAAGAGCGTCGAACATTGCGATCACGTTTTCGATCGGGACGTTGCCCTGAATATTATGGACCGTGTTGAACACGAAACCGCCGCCGGGCGAGAAAATGTCGAGGCGTTGTCGAACCTCGTCATAGACCTGCGCGGGCGTGCCAAACGCCAAGGTCCGCTGAGTGTCAACGCCACCGCCCCAGAAAACAATGTCTTTGCCGAATTCGCGCTTTAGCCTTGCTGCGTCCATGTCCGCAGCCGAGCACTGGACAGGATTGAGTATGTCAAAGCCGGCTTCAATGAAGTCCGGGATCAGTTGATAGACCGAGCCGCAGGAATGTATGAAAGTTTTCCATCGGGTGCGGCGATGGATGTGGTCGTTTATGACGCGATGGAAAGGTTTGTAAAGCTCGCGGTAGGCAGCTCGCGAAATGAACGGCCCGCGCTGAGTGCCAAAGTCCGTCCCGGTAATGTAAGCCACCTGGACCATGTCGCCGAACATTTCTATGAGGACGTCGATGTTGCCAAGAGCGATCGCGCACTGGCGTTCGAAAACGGCACGCACGTAATCGCGCCTTGTGAGAGTCGAGATGTACCATTCCGAAACGTCGCGGATGCCTTTGGGCGCTTTCAAAAATGGCGCCGGCACAAGGGCAATGTCGCCGAAAGCTGCGCCAGGTATGACGAGAAGGGAGCCCAAATCCGGTCGCTGCTTGAGCCATTCGATTCGCTCTCGATAATACGATATGTCCTGTTCGCCAAGCGGACCGAACTCTTCAAGGTTGTTGGCCGGGTCAAGCTTGTCTTCGACGATCGGTTCCTGGCGGATTATCGAGTCAAAAAAGTAACCGCCTTGTGGCATGTGACCGCTGGGGCCGGCGCTCGTATCGCCTTCGGGGTAAATGTACCAGCCACCGTCCGGGGCCGGGGTGACGTTGAAATTGCCCGGCACAAGACACGGTGTTCCGTCGAACAAAGTGAACGGTTTCCAATCGCGCGCTTCAGTTCCGAAAAGGGACTTGCGTCCGAACACTCCTATCACGTCAATCCCAAGGGCAGCGCGCAGGGCGTCGTCGATTTCACCGAGCATCTGGTATGGCTCGATGACTTTGACCCTGAATTCGGGGTTGCCGAGGATTCTCTGGCGGAGCCGGTGCACGATTGACACGTGCATGCCGGTGACCGCAGTCGAGCCGAAATCGACAGGGACGCGGTCGGGTTCAACATGATCAAGAGCGGCTTGGAGACGTTGTCGCGAAGTCATAGGCGTACACATTCCTGGGAGGAGTCTGCGTCAAATCGGTCGTGAAATGCAACACCGGGTTGTTGACCTTGTGCGGGCAATTGCGCGCGTCGGGCCAGCTCATCCGCGAGTTCATTGAGCATGTCGTACCGGGCAAGGCGCACGCCAAAAGCGCCGCCGCCGGGGTGGACCTCGACGAACTCCGGATTGGGGTTCAAGCCGAACCGGCGATAAAACGCGAGCCGGATGAAATGTTTCACATCGTCAACACCGGCTTTTTGGGTGTCGATGTGAACCTGGAAATAATCGCCCTGCCCGGCGCCGTTGATGCGCACAGCGACGGCATCTGCGCCAAAAGCGCGTTTAAGCATCGCCTCAGCAAGGTCTATCAATGCAAGACCACGGAAAAAACACGCTCCTTCAATGAGTTCAATGGCAGGCGGGCGATCAGGATCGAGCTGGTCGTCGCTCAGGCCTCCTTGAAAATTGAAGCGCCGCGCGCCAATGCGGTCCAACCACAGATTCAACAGGTCCGGCCCGGCACAACCCTTTTCCCAATCGATCGGCTGTTCCAACTGCGAGCGATCCGGCAGAGCTTCGGGGTTGATTTCGACGCAGCGGTCGCCGCGCTGCGACCATGTCACCCAGTAGATCCACTGGTCGGTGTTGTGGATGAGCCTGAAATTGCGGGCAACTTCTGCGAACAGGTACGCCACCATTGAACGCAATGGAACCCCGCATTCGGCAACTGTTTTGCCTTCGGAAGTGGCGCGGGTAAATGTTGGATTGCGCCAGCCCGCAAGAAGCGATGAAAAGGTGGCGTCGGCCTTGCATGCGGCGGCTTCGGTCGGCAAGCCCTCCGATTCGATCAATTTGGCAACGTACCAGCCCCGTTGTTGTGCAAGCAGCGTTCGAAGCTCGTCTTTGCTGATGAGCATCGGCAGTTGCCGAAGCAGCATGGTTATCCACCGCCGATTCTCGAACGACAAAAGACCGTCGTCGAGCAGGTCGGATTCGATCTGCTTGAAGAAATCGATTTCGAGTGGCAAATGCAGCAGGATTGCGGCGATTTCTGCGGCTTTTCCGGTCAGCTTTCGAATCTCGCCGGAAGTGAGCTGTGCAGCATCCGTGGTTCGCCCGTAAACACCCCATGACCAGCGCCATGTTTCTTTGTCGCGTTCGACGCTGTAGGGGAAAATGATTTTGAATCGCCCGGTGGGTACCGGATACGTGGCCAGGACGCGGTAGTTGTCGCGCGGGTTCGACGAAATGAGCGTGCCGACGCCGGGCAATCCTTTTTGTTCAGTGGCCTGGTCAAGTGATCCGGCGCGGACACCTGTGCCATATTCGGCCTGACAGGCGAGGTTCACGAGAATGTCTGGCGGAATGCGGAGATCAAACAGGGCGCTGATGGCGTTTTGGGCTGCGACCGTGACGGCGGAAGAGCTTGAGAAACCGCCCTGGGGGATGTTCCCGGCACATATCACTCGCAGGCCCGGGAACGATCTTGGGCCGAGTGTTTCCCGGATGGCCTGTGCGAATGGCTCGTTGCGGAGTGTGCGAATGGAGACGAGGGCATTGCAGACAAGGGGGAACGGATGCCGCATGTTTGCCGCCACCCAGCGTGATTCGGGAGGCAGTGGCCGGCCTGTTTCGCGCATTCGCTGCAGGTCTGATTCGCCGATGTAGCCGAGCTGAACGAGGAGATTCTCGCTCATGCGGGTTCCGTGGACTTCATAGCTATGGCAGTCGATGACCTCGGCGTCGGGAAACATTTCCGGCGTGGTCGCGGGTATTGCGCCTGCGTTCTCTTTGTACTTTGCGTTGGTGGGGAACAGGTGAATGAATCTGTCGTGAGAACACTGGGCGATGATCAGGACCTGTTCTTCGCCTTCGGGGCTGCCGGCGCCAATTGGCATTTGCCATGCCGGCCCGTAGAACCGGCCCATGTCAGGATGCATGAACGCTATCCGAAACCTTCCGCCGGCCATTCCAATTGCAACCGGTCTATCGGGCTCGAATCCGAATTCTTCTCTGGCCGCTGTTGCGACGGATTCTCGGATTTGCCGCGCGATTGCGGCGATTTGCGCCGGCGGCCTGTTCAGCGCGATGGTTTGGGCTGCGTCATTGATTTCGGATATGGAAAGCGTTCGAGATGCGGATGCGTTTCGAGTCAAAACGTTTTCCAGCCTTGCGAGGTCGCCCGGCCGTGTTACGTCGGCTGCGAGCAGGGCGTAAACCGGATCGGCAGGTTCCACTGTCAGAGTGCGGACATTTCCGGATTCACCTGCAAGTGCGCCGATAATGTCGGTGATGTAAAACTGCCGTTGCGCGTTTGCGTTTGTGATTTCCTGCAGAACACGATGGAGAACGCGGGCGCGAATTGCATAGAGGGGACAGTTGCATTCCGTTATCGAGTCCAATGTCATGCGTTGTTCGCTGTCTTGAATGGCATCGATATCGCGTTGCTCGGCAATGCCTGCAACGGTTCCGTCCGGGCGACGCAGGATTCGTCCTTTGCCCTTGTTTGCGGGCGGAGGATGAATCGCGGTCAGAAAAGTCAAATCAGCTTCGCGTTGGCCGACAAAATGAACAGCACAAAGGCGCCTGAAGGTTTTCTCGGGAATGATCCGATCGCCCATTGCGATGATCAACAGCGGGTTGGTTTCGAGCAACCATGGCACGGAAAAAGCCTCAAACACCGCGTAGCCAGTACCGCCCACCGGGTTGTCGGATAGAACCTGGATGACGTCGTTGCCCAAAGCCTCGGCAACGGTCTCGTGCGCGTATCCAACCACACAAATCACCGGCGACGGACTGAAACTGCGGAATGCGTCGATCGTGTGCCTTGCCAGTGGAACTCCGCAAACCAACTGTGCGCACTTCGGCGCCGGACCAAACCGGGTTCCTTTACCTGCCGCCAAGACCACAAGCACGAGCCGTCGCCCGGAAGCCTTTTCGCAGTCGGCGAGGTTCGGATTGAGAATTTTCCTGCGGTCTGCGACTGCGACGTCGCCCAGTCGCGCTATTCTTTCTGATTTGTCGTTATGGTCCACTGGGGGATTGGAATCCGGGTGTTGCCGGCCTTTGCACAGCCGGCCATACAAACGGGTTCATGAAAACAGACATCAGATCAAAGTCAAGCTGCGCGAGCCTCACTGGTGATCCTGATCGTCCCTGCTGTTCTCCCATTCGGGGTAAACTTCGGGGGGCAACTCACCTCTGCGGATCAGTTCGTGCAAATCTCTGATAATAGTGCGGCGCGCGACTTTGAAATGCCGCGCCAACGCGGAGATGTTCGGCTTTTGCGGGTGATCCTCGAGCATTCGCCGAATCTCGGTCTGCCGGCTTAATCTGTCAGTGGACCTGCTCAACAACTCTTCGACATCAATGCGCCGGGACCTTTCGAGCGCCTCGTATTGGCGGATGATTTCCGCTTCTCCGCATTGTTCGAGTGCCACAACCACGGTCCGCTGCAGCTCGATCAGGTCCACCGGCTTCGTCAGGCAATAGTGGGCGCGACGCGGTCCTTGGAGAGCGCTGAGTTGCTGGTGTACTTCGAGTGCACCTGAAACAACAATCACGGGAATGTACGGCACAAGCTCCTTGATCTCGGGCAGGAACTCGAGCCCCAGCTCGCCCCTGTCAAGGACGTGGTCCAGAATAATCAGGTGGGGGCGTTCCTTTGCGATGGCAGCCAGCGCACCGCTGGCGGTGCGCGCTCTTATGAGTTCATAATTCGACAGCGCCTCCTCGTACAGCTCGTACTGGAGGTCATCGTCTTCGACAACCAGTATGCGGCGCTTGTCCATGGGCAGTTCATTGTTGTCCAATGTGTGGAACAAAGCAAGCCGCTAAACTGTTTTGCCTTGACCGTCATTCCACGAAAACAAATGCTGTCGGGAGTTTCTTGCCATGAACCGATTTTTATTCCACACGGCGGTGCTGTCGGCAACAGCAGCAGCAGCCTTTTGCCTCACTTCGTGTTCAACAGGAGCAAAGAAGGCCGGCTCATCGGCTCCTGAAGCAGCAACCGGTGCCCAAGCCAACACAACTACAAACACCGCTCAGACCAATTTGTCCAAGGTGTACCCAACCATCGGGACAATAGAAAGGTTGGACCCCGCTCTCGACGCCCTCATTCCACCAAATGTGCGCATCGAAAAACTCGTCGGCGGCCTCGAGTGGTCCGAAGGGCCGGTTTGGGACAGTAAAACAAAAACACTACTTTTCTCCGATATCCCAAGGAACGTGGTGTTCCAATGGCGAGAAGGCGTTGGCACACGGGATTTCCTCCTGCCCAGCGGATATACAGGTTCTGAACCCCGCGGAGGCGAATCAGGCTCGAACGGGCTAACGTTCGACAAGCAACATCGTCTGGTTTTGTGCCAGCACGGCGACAGGCGCGTCGCAAGGTTTGAACCTGAGCGCGGGTTCGTCACGCTGGCCGAGTATTACCTGTTTCGCCGCTTCAACAGCCCCAACGACCTCGTTTACAAGTCAAATGGCGACCTCTACTTCACAGATCCGCCTTACGGGTTGGAGAAGCTCAACGACGACCCGAAAAAAGAACTCGTGTTCAACGGGGTCTATCTTCTCCGCGCAAGTGGCGAGGTCGTGCTGCTGACCAGCGAATTGTCATTTCCCAACGGCATCGCGTTTTCGCCGGATGAAAAAACACTCTACATCGCTGTCTCAGACCCGGCACGCCCCGTCATCATGGCCTACGACGTCAAACAAGATGGTACTCTTGGCGCCGGGCGCGTTTTCTTCGACGCTTCGTCTCTTGCCACCAGCCGCAAAGGCCTTCCAGACGGACTGAAGACTGACAGGAAAGGCAACCTGTTTGCGACGGGTCCGGGCGGTGTCCTTGTAATCGCGCCGAATGGCAAGCACCTCGGAACTATAAGCACCGGGGAGCTCACCTCGAATTGCGCATGGGGAGATGACGGCTCGACACTTTACATCACATCAAACATGTACTTGTGCAGGGTGAAAACCAGCACGCGCGGTCAGTTGCCCTGAAGTGCCACTGATTAAAATTCGAGGCCGGGATTCGATACCCGCGCAGACCATGAGACCGCGCTGTCTGTTGCAAAGTTTTCTCGTTGTCGTTGCAATCCGTTTCATTGGCTTGGCCGGGCAGGTCCCGGTCATTTATTCGACCGACCTGCTGCACCCGCATGATGACCCGGACGATCATTACGACCTCGCCACTCTGTTCGCCATAGGCGAGTTCGATATCAAAGGCATCGTGCTGGACCTTGGCGAACGACAAGCCCAACGCTCCGGCAAACCTGCCCTCGAACAAATGTTCGCAATCACAGGACGCAAAGTCCCGTGGGCCACCGGCCTCGCCAAACCACTCAAGACCAGGCATGACGACGCACGCGACCAGCGAACTGAATCGCAGGGCGGCGTTGAACTCATTCTCTCGACGCTTCGTCGTGCCCCGGAACCGGTGGTGATTTTTACGACCGGCAGTTGCCGGGATGTCGCCGCTGCTTTCAATCGCGATCCAGACCTGTTGCGACAGAAAGTGCGCGGGCTTTACATCAACATTGGCCGCGGACCAAACGAGGAACAGGATGAATGGAACGTCAAGCTCGACCAGTCATCATACCTGCGGCTGTTCGAATCGGGCCTTCCACTTTTTTGGTGTCCCTGCTTCGGCGGAAACGGCTACCAAACGCTGTTCGTGGTCGATCAATCAAAAGTCGTTGGCGCCTGTGTGCGCCCGGTGCAGAACTACTTTGTGTACTGCCTCACGAAGTCCAAAGCGGACCCGGTCACCTTCCTTCAAACCGGTCCGCACCCGGTTCCGACCGGCCCACGCAACATGTGGTGCACGGCGCCGATGTTACACGCGGCAGGCCGGCGTATATACGAACGGGGTCCGTCCGAGTACGTTGCAATTACCGTGGAAAAAGCTCGCGAAGCGCAATTGCTCGATAAAGAGGTTAATCTGTTCGAATTCGAGCCAATTCGGGCCGAACTGCGCGGCAATCCGAACGATCCGTTCGTCCAGCACAAACCGTCAAATCCAAACGCACGGGTGTTTCGCACTGTCAATGCGCGTTATGGGGAGATCATGGCCAATTGCCTCGAGCGCCTACTGGCCAACCTTGGCCGATCTGAGACCGAGCCTCACTGACTGGTAAATCTCACCGCCCAACCAACCACACGCACACAGACCGTGATTCCCGCGCAATTTCCTTGGCAGCTTACCTGCCAAATCAAAATCCCGAGCACTGCTTGCCAATCCTGTTGTCCACACAGATTTCAGCGCGGCGCAGCCGCAACCGAACGATCGCGGCGAGATGAATGCGTTCTTTGCAAGCTCTGCACTCTGTCGCGCCGCGCTGGCCGGGGCGACTTCGTCGCCCACGGGAGGAGATGATGTTGGCATAGGTGGATGAACGGTTTGACGCCAAAGGTCTCGAACGATCCGGTAATCTGAGATTTCTACGAAGATTTTCCAAAATAATACTACAACAGACCGATGGACCAGCTCACGGGAACAAATTACGGTCCGCCGGAACCTGTAAGGAATTTCTCACATATTCGGGCCAGAGCATAGATTTGGGGCGCGATTGAACATCGAGCCTGGCACTCTATCGCGTCATGAAAAACCCGGTGAGATGCGCGGACACGGTTACGGAGCGGAGGTGAGGAAAAGCAGCGCCGCGCAGCCGCGACCAGAAGAACCGAGTGCGGGAAATCCTTTCGCATGGGTCTGTGGAGGCGCCGGGGAAAAACGATCGGCTCTACCGGATTGCGCACGGAGTGGGCCGCTTCTAGAGGGGATGTTATTGGTGAGTGCTCCCCTGACCGACGCCGTTGGCCGGGGTTCTCAGGGTTGGCGAGTGTTTGCCTGCCATCGGATCCGTGCGCGGATCTCTCGCCGGACATAATCCGACACCGAGCGGCGTTGTTACACTGCCTCGGTCTGAACCAACTGGCGATAAGCGGCTTGGAGCCGGCGAGTGACGGCATCGTCGCGGCTCCAGTTTGAAATCGGGACAATTTCGATCAAGCTATTGGTTGCCAGTGTTTCATCGGCACCTTCGAGAGATTCGGGTGATAGACTTTGCTCACACACAAGGATCTTGAGTTTCTCGGCCAATTCAATCACAGCCCGCCGTGTGACGCCTGGTAGTGGGCCATCCACAAGCGGTGGCGTTAAAAGTCGGCCTTTGTGCACCACAAACAGGTTGCTGGTGGTCAGCTCGACAAGGTTACCAGAGGCATTCAGGAGCACAGCGTCGTCGGCACCCGCAGCCGTAGCCTCGCGCTGGGCGAGAATGTAACGCAGGCGATTGGCAGTCTTGTTGCGAGCCAGCAGCGGGTCCACACGGACGCTGGACACAATGGCGCGAAGCACTCGAGTAGCAAATACGCGTGGTTGGCCGGTCACGACACTGGAATTGGGGGTGATGTAAACGCGGACAACGCCACTGCTTATGCCGTTCATTTGAGTGAGCTTGCGGCAGACGTCGTTGACTTCTTCTGCCGAGAATGGGGACTCTATGCCTAGGCTTTTCAGTCCGGCGAACAACCGGTCGAAGTGGTGCCTGGCGCGAAAGAAGCGCCCCTCATAGACCCGCATCGTTTCGAAGCAGCCTTCTCCGTAAAGAAAACCGCGATCGAAGATGGATACGGTGGCACGGTCCTCTGGCAGAAACTGGCCGTTAACAAAAGCGTAGTTGATCGATGGCATTGAGAATCCCCCGGGCCTTTGCCAGTGTCTCCTCGTATTCAGCAGATGGTTCGCTGTCAGCAACGATGGCACCACCGGCGTGGAACGTCAGCCGCGAGCCTTGTTGTACCACAGTGCGAATGGCGATGTTGAGTTGCGACACGTTGTTGAAGCCGAAATATCCGATTGCCCCACAATACACGCCGCGTGCGTGCGGTTCCAGCTCGTCGATTATTTCCATTGCGCGGATCTTCGGTGCACCGGTGACTGAGCCACCGGGGAAACAGGTGCGTGCGGCATTAACGTGTGACACACCGGGGCGCAGTATTCCTGTGACCGTGGCCACCAGATGATGCACAGTTGCGTAACTTTCGACAGCGACCAATTGTGGTACCTGAACGCTACCGAACTCGCACACCCGACCGAGATCGTTGCGTTCGAGGTCCACGATCATCAGCAGCTCGGCGTTATTCTTCTGTGACTGCAGCAAATCAAAGGGATTGGTTGTGCTGGGTGCGGTACCTTTGATTGGGCGTGTCGCTATCTGCCGGTTGGTCATTTTCAGAAAACATTCTGGCGACGATGACAAGACTTGCGCATCGCCAATATCGAGGTACGCCGCGTGAGGTGCGGGGTTGGCCTGGCGCAGAGCTGCGTACACCTCGGGGGGAGGTGCAGCAACCTCGCACTGAAATCTCTGCGACAGGTTCACTTGGTAAACATCGCCCGCGACGATGTACTCTTTCACCCGGTGGACAGCGGCGCAATAGCCCTCGTATGTGAAATTCACCCGGAGGTTCGAGTTTGCCGGCTTTTTCTCAAGCACCTTGGATGGAGCCGGCAACTTTGGAACCTCGCCGCCGGTCGGTTCAGAGAAGGTAATGCGGTAGAGCTGCCGGGCGACGTGATCGAAAACCCACAAATCGTGATAGAATCCAAACCAGCAGTCTGGCAACCCGAGATCGTCATGCGCACGTGCCGGGAGTTTTTCGATGACATTCTTGAGGCCGTAACCGAAATAGCCAATGGCAGCCCCGGTCGGGAACGGCAGGTCGTTCGGACACAAGCGGCGAGCCAGCTCGGCGTCGAGCCGCGCAAAAGGGTCACCGTCACCAACCCGGTATCGGATTACCATCGCAGGATCACTTGCGACAATAGACCAGCCGGGAGGCGCAGTCGCGGTATCGAGCCAGACGCAACCCGGTCTTGTTGCCAGCTCTGCAAAAACTGCGCAGGGTTCGCGCCAGGGAAACGACTTAACAACAGGGATGCGCTTCACTTTTTCACTTTATTGGGCTAAACGGTGGTTCGAGGTCGCCGTTCGGCAGTTTGCCGCGGCTGTGTAGCCACGCACGGGACGGACAATCCGGCGCTTGTTGGCCGGGAATTGGACACAACTTCGCACCTCAGCGCGGCGCAACCGCAACCGAATGATCGCGGCGAGATGAATGCGTTCTTTGCAAGCTCTGCACTCTGTCGCGCCGCGCTGGCCGGGGCGACTTCGTCGCCCACGGGAGGAGATGCGAGCGGGATCAGTAGCCGAGCAGTTCGAAGGCAAAAGCCTCGAACGGTCCGCTAATCTTCGATTTCTGCGCAGATTTTCCAACATTGTACTACAGCATGCGTGGCCGGGCTCAAGCTGAGGCTTGCTAATTACTCGACTGCGAGGCCGTCGAGCCACACCGTGAACGGATCGCCACCCCATGAATCGAGCGAGATTGCAATGGCGCTGACGTGGTTCAGTCTTGGGTTACCTATTTTTGCACAAACCCACTGATCATCGCCAGCCAGCGGTATCTGGACGTTCATCCATGTCCATCTGGCCTCGCTATATGGCGGATCGTTTAACAGGTTTGCGTCTTTGGCGGGCTTGTACTCGATTGTTCCGTGCGGTCCGATGAGTCGGACAACAGGCCCGGCATTTTGCCAGCCGGGTATGTTTGGGTTGAGAGTCTTGACCCAGAATTGCAGGTGGCGTTTCCCATCGAAGTTCCAGTTGGCATCCCGGGTGGCAGGATAAACAACAGTTGCGTAGGCGCCCGGATACGGGTTGGGCGTGAACCGAAGGCAATGGGTCCCGACAACGCCGTGCGACTCGTCCACAAAAAGCATGCGTCCTTTGCCGTCCGCGGGTTCGAACTCAAATCCCCAGTCCGCCGCGTTCCGCTCTGTCCCAAGCTCTTGCTTCACCGGTTCGACGACCAACAGGTCGCGCCATGCCAGAGCCGCTGACCGGCCATTGTGAACAGTGAGCCCGATCCGGTAGAAACCGGGCCGATCAAACTTGCGCTCGAATGTCCGCCCGCCCCCTGCAATCCCGTCAAGCCACCAAAGGTAAGTCAGCTCTGAACCCGACGCGCCGGAGCTCAGCGATGCGTCGAGTGTAACAGGCGTCTCTGCCATGGCGATGGCCGGCCCTGTGATTACCGCCTTCGGCGTCGTCCCCGGATTCCGGCTGGGTGGCAATTCGATCAGGTCTTTAACATCTGCAATGAAGTTACCTTCTGAATTGTTGGCGAAGGTGTTGTCGGCCATGAGAATCGCGGTCCCCCAACGGCCCCACACGCCAAATCGGTTGTTCGCGATTCGATTCCGCTGGACAATCCAGTGCTCGGTCCGCCATCGAGCGCCTTTGGACTGAACATCACCGCGAAACGCAATGCCAGCGCCGTTGTTGTCGTGCAGATCGTTCCCGTCAATGACGGTATGGCTTGACGGGCCGCCGACAATTACTATTCCGCCGTGGCCGAACCCCGGCTCGGGAGCGTTGTGCCAACCGTTTGTCAGCCCGTTGTAAGCGGCTTCGTTCCCGATAAGAACAGTCTGATCGCTTCCGCCCAGCCAGAACCCGTAACTGCCGTGGTTTGCTTTGTTTCGGATAAACACATTGCCCGGGCTCCATGATTCGACGCAATTGTTGTTCGCATACGACATGTCATTTTCTACGAACACGTTTCCGCGCGATACCCATCTGTTCAGCGGCCTGATAAATACGCCGTCACCGCCGTGTGTGATGTCGTTCCTGTACCAGTAATTGTCGTCTGATCCGGTCTCGATCAGTACCCCGGTCGAATCGCGTGCGTGCACTTCGCCCGCCTCCCGATCGATCCTGATGCCATGGGAGAGTTTGTTGCGAATGAATTTGTTCCTCGACGCTTTCCAGAGCTTGGCGCACGTGTTCGAACACTCGGAAAAGTCGTTGTCCAAAATCAGATTATCGTCCGAGTCAACAAGATGTATGCCGTCCCACACGCGATTGGCTCGCGTGTTCCGCACGATGCAATGCCTGGCTTTCTCGAACAGTATTCCACCTCGAGGCGGAAGTTCCCCCCAACCATGGCGCGGATTATGATAGTTGTCCGAAAAGTCGCATTCTTCAACAACCACAGCCTCTGACTCCCGAACAACAAGGCCGGTCGCAAACCCGTGGACACGCATGTTGCGCAAAACGACGCCCGCGGCGCCTTCCACAAGGATACCAATGCCGGCTTTCTCGTATGAACTGAGGTCTCCCTTGCGCCCGGGCCCAATCAGACTGGCGCCACGACCGTCGATAGTCACATGACTTGCGCGCACGAGAAGTATGGCACCAAGCCGGGCGCCAGGTTCAAACGTCATATCGTTTGTCACCACCAACACAGGCATTGTCTCGGGTGGCACAGCCTCAGCCCGCAACCACGGTCCGAGCGCGGCCGAGATCAAACCGGCACATAGCATTGGTAACCAACCCCAATCACCCCGACCCCAAAAACCGCCCCAGCCAACCATGCGCCTTCCCCGGTTTTCAAGAAACACTGAGATCACTTCGTGCGCAATCGCCATTGTCGGTCCCCATCCCGGATTTCGCTGAGAGAAAAACATCGCCCGATTAACCGGAGCCAGGTTCTCGAAGTCAAGCAATCGAGCTGGCACGAATCAACTGTAGAACCCGAACTCGTAAGCCGTGTCGAACATCGCGACGATGTTTTCGGGCGGCACTTCGCCTTGAATGTTATGGACGTTGTTGAAAACGTAGCCACCGCCCGGCATCAAAGCGCGCATGTTTTCACGCACGTTGGCCGCCACTTCCGCAGGCGTGCCTCGTGAGAGCACGTGCTGGGCGTCACAGCCTCCGCCCCAAAACGCAAGCTGATCCCCAAACCTGCGCTTGAGCTCGGTCGGGTTCATGTTACGGGCGCTCACCTGCACCGGGTTCAGGATGTGTATTCCGTTGTCAATCAGATCGGGAATGAACTCGAGGCAGGAGCCGCAAGTGTGATACCAAATGCGGGCGTTTGTGCGGGATCGGATGTACTGGACAAGCCGTTTCTGTCGAGGCTTCACAATTTGCCGGTAAATATCCGGCCGGAACAACGGCCCGTTTTGTCCCGCAAGATCGTCGCCGATCATGATCACATCAACCACGTCACCGACCTCGTCGAGAAAGAGCCGGAACCAGTCGAGCCAGAATTTCAATGTATGATCGAGCATGGCCGCGCAGAACTCCGGCTGGGTGAGAATGTCGCAGAACCATTGTTCGAGTCCGCGCATGTACCAGCAGATTTCGTAAACAACACCCGAAATGCCGCTTACGACGGCGTATGGCGTTTCTTTTCGGATGCGCAGAGCCCGTTCGCGCAAACCGTCAAACCGTGTCTGATCATCGCCCTTGGGCCATGGGAAATCGTCGATGTCGGCGATTTTGGCGTTGGCCAGCGGATGCAATGTTATGTCCATGTAATACGGGGCGTCTTCGGGCATTGACCAGCGCACGCCGAACTCATCGGTGAGATCGTGCCACACACGCCCGTCGCGTTCCGACTTCACGATTCCGCCTTTCCAGGTCGCCGGCGCGCTTGCGTGGATGTAACGCGTGTCAACATGGAACCGTTCGAGCAATTCCTCGCACGGCGCCGCCAGTTGCTGAACGGCGTCCATGATCCGAACTTCATCCTTGATCCCGAGATGCGCGACGAGATTTCGATAGGCATTTTTGTGGATGCCGGTCTGATTGCCTCCGAGATCGATCGGCACGCGGTCCGGAGTTTTGTGGTCGAGTGCGGTGAGCACGCGCTCACGCGAAGTCATTGTTTCTCGTTTTGGCATGCGAAGACTTGTTCAAACAGGGTTTGCGGACATGATTCTGTGCCATGTTCAGCCGCGCCGCAAACACGAATTGCCAGATCCACCCGGCTGAAATGCGAGCCAAGGCCTGCACTACGAACCGAGGCGGTTTCTATTCGGGCCTTTGGGCTGCAGCAGGGCAGTGCGAAAACCCACTCGTCCGGGCGGCCTTGATCCATCGGCACTCTGTCATTAAGTCGGCAAGGCGAGCATGGTGCTGAGACCTGCGCCAGTCCGCTGGATAGTTATACCGACAAATCGATCATATTTGCGAAGATGTTCGGACTGCGAGTTTGCTCAGTTTGTCAGTATGGGGACAGACACGCTGGTTTGGGGGCTGGCGGTGGGGGCTGGCGGTGCAAATAGAGGGACAGACACGGTATTGGCGGCGGTTACGGCGGTCTTGTCTCTCAGGCCCTCGATGGGTGTCGCGTGTTCTGTGGGGAACCCTCTTGCGCTTTTGCCATTCTCCACTTTAAAGCGGAGGGGCCTTACGTGGAGCTGGCGCCGAAAAACCGGCGTGCAGAATGTTCATGGTCGGAGGAACGCAGACGCCGCTCTCCACGTTTCGGAGAAAGGCTGTCAATCTCCGACTCGCATTGTCCACATACCTTTTGGGGCATTAGTTGTGCCCGTGCCGACCGTATCCGTGATCCGATGAATGGCAACGTGCCCGTCATGAAAAAGATAATTGAACCTTCGCCCGTGGAGGCCGTAGGCGGTTGTTGCCCATTTGTGTTTTTCTCCGATGACAATCTGGAATGGCGATTGTTCCGGGTATGCGCCCTGGGCGGGGCCGCTCGGTCCCATGCAGAACGATGGCCAATCATTGCCACAGATGTTGCCGCCCTCGGCCTGTTCAACAAGGAGAATCGTTCCCGAGGGTTCTTGTACGACGCTGTCTCTGTAACCTCTGGCCTCCCAATCAGGGAGTGCGCCCGGGGCGGACGCGCGGAGTTCATAGTAAACTCCCACGCCGTACTCGGGGGGCGGCAACGCGGCGTCTTTGGATTGGAGCATGAACGACGGACCGGCGTAATTCATCGCGTAAGTCCGTCTCTGACTGAACGCGGCCCAGACAATCGTGATCTGAATTCGGTCGGCGGGGCACTTGAGGATTTTCGGTATGGTTGATTTATCAGCGAGCGAACCGGCCGCGCCAAGGATCAGGTCTTGTTCAGGAGAAGTTCCACCGATGTACCGGTGAAGATAATCGTCCCAGGACAATTGGTACCGGTAATCACCGGTCGAGTAGGCGGTCGGAGGATACTGGTCATTGTGATCTGCTGAAAACAGGACGAATCCGACTCCGAGCTGTTTCATCTGTGACGTGCATTGAAGCCTTTGGGCTCGGGCTTTTCCGATGCTCAAAGCGGGCAACAACAAGCCGGCCAAAATGGCAATTATCGCGATTACGACCAGCAGCTCGATCAATGTGAACGCCCGGGCGGCCAACCGCTTGGTCGGTTTTGGGGAACAAGAGTCGAGGTTTCCGGCAACGGTCTGTTTGACCGGAGCATTGAATTCCGCAAGGAGACGCAAGCCGTTGTTCACGGTCTTAAAGTTATTCCTTGCTCAGTCTGCGAGCAACTGGAACCTGTCATGGTTCGGTCTCATCGGAATCCTCATCTTCGATCTCCGCACGGAACTTGCGAGAGACCTTTGGTCGGATGAATCCGTAAACGAGATAGGAAGTGAAGATCAGGGGTAACACCACTGGAAGAATCCTCTCGCGAAGCACAAGCATCAACCCCACAAACAGAGTTGCTATGACGAGCTTGCCAAACGGGCGTTGGACGCTCAGGTTGATCGACTTGAAAGATGGATATTTGACATCGCTGATCATCATCACCGAGAGAAACAGCATAATGACGGGAAGAACGTACCGCCAACGGTGCCACGGAAAATCGCGGTCGTCGTACCACATCAAAAACAACGTCAACGAAGCCACAAGGCCCGCGGCTGCCGGGATCGGGAATCCAAGGAACTCTTTGGTGCCGCCTGACCCGGCTTCGGCGGCCAAACAATTGAACCGCGCCAGACGGAGCGCGCCACTGATGAGGTAAATCGATGCGATGAACCACCCGACCTCGGGATGATTCACGAAAACGTCTTTCAGGACGATTCTGTGAACCAGAAACGCGGGCGCAACGCCGAACGAGATCAGGTCTGCGAGCGAATCAAATTCACGTCCGAACGCGCTTTCAGAGCCGCCCCAGCGTGCGAGCCGTCCGTCCATGATATCGAAGATGCATGCCAGCAATATGAAAAAGAGAGCGTATCGGATTGACGTGCTGTACGTGGCTTCTGCGGGACTTGCTTCGACGATTTTCGTCAGGGCGACGAATCCGCAAAACAGGTTTCCTGCAGTGAGCAGGTTTGGCAGAAAGTAAATCTTGAGCCGCGGCTCTGCACCGGCACCGACTGCCTGTTGGGCGTTCGATTTAGACACGAACAGAACTCCTTTCTGCGATCACGGTCGCCCCGGCTGTGACGTGATCGCCAACTTTAACCTGGACCTGCACGTTCATGGGCAGGTAAAGGTCAACGCGCGAGCCGAAGTGAATGAGGCTGATGCGTTCACCGCGCGCCACCTTGCCGAAAGGTTGCACCCATACTGCGATTCGGCGTGCGATAAGACCTGCGATCAATCTGATGCCAACTTTTTCGCCGGGTTGTTCAAAGGACTCGAATCCAAGCAGCACGTTTTCGTTGTGGGCGGCGGAATCTGCGCGCATTGCGTTCATGTAACTGCCCGGCGTGCGTTTGGAAAACACAAGCCGACCGGCAACAGGACTCCGCTGCACATGCACATCGAAGACCGACATGAACACCGAAATGCGGCGGCAACGCCCGCCCATGAACTCGGGCTCGTCAACTTCGTCAACCAAATCGACCTTCCCGCATGCCGGGGACACAATTGCCTGCGCGGCAGATGGGATGGCCGGTTCCGGATCACGAAAGAAATATATTGTGAACAGGGCGAATACCAACCACAGCACCATCAGTCCGCCGGCAACCCGCACAATCAACGGGCCGAGGAGCTTTGCCAGAGCGCCGGCGAGCATAAGGGCGAGGATGAACACCAAGGTCCAATAAATCACTCGCAATGCTGCTCGCGTAGCCTCGCTAGCGTTTCGCATAACGGCATCCTACCATACCCCGGCGAGGTTGAAAGGACGAATTGACCCTTGCCGGGGCTCACCTGGTTGGCGAAGGGGGTTCCTCAACCCGTGCATACAGTTCGAGGGTGTCGAGCACTTTTTCCTCGATCAACTCGCGCTGGATGTAGCCGATCGCATTCTTCTCATAAAGTTGCTGGGCGAACTTCTCCGGCTTGACGCCGTAACGTCTGGCCAATTGGATGATCCTTTTCTCGATTTCCTCTTTTGTGACAGTGATCTTTTCCTGCTCGGCTATGCGGCGGAGCACAATCATGGCCTTGACTCGTTCGCGGGCGCTGTTGCTGGCGACTGTGTAGATTTCGTCTTTTCGTTCGTCTATGGCTTCTTTGGGTACGCCGCGCTCCTGATTGGCGCGGACGATGTCATAAATGACATTGCGGGTTTCCTGCAGGACGTACTCCTCGGGCAGATCGCAGTTGACCCGTCCCAGCAATGTTGCGACAAGCTGATCACGAATTTTTCTTTTCTTGTCTGCGGCAAGTTGCAGTTCGAGGTCGTGCCTGACTCCGGCTTTGAGAGCATCGAAATTTTCAGCGCCGTACTCCCTGGCAAGTTCATCTCCCAACGGCGGCAGGGTTTTTTCCTTCACGGTGAGAATCTCGACCTCATAGTTGGCCAGCTTTCCGCGGAGTTCCTCGACGACAAAGTCTGACGGGAAGGTGATCGTTACGGTGCGTTTTTCACCGGCGGTGGCGCCGATGAGCTGGGTGGTAAAGCCGGGTATGAACTCATCCTCCGCAACACGCAGCCAGAAACTTTTCTTTTCGGCAAGACCCCGGGCGGTGGGAGCGAGATCAGTGATCGGCTTGCCGTCGATCGTACCCACGTAATTGACGACGACGAAATGTCCCTGCTGGACCGGCTGATTGCAATCAACGAACCGTGCGCGTTGGGCGCGCAACGACTCGAGGGCCATTGCCACGTCCTCTTCGGTCACGGTCCGCGTGTCCAATCTGATCGGAAGGTTGCGGTAATCCGGCAACTCGAAGTCAGGCTCAGTTTCAACTGTTACCGTGAATGAAAACGGCTTGCCTTCTTCCAGTATTCCCTGTTCGATCTCGGGTTTGCCGATCGGGCGGAGTTTTTCCTGCGCGATGGCTTTCCGGTATGCCTCCGGCATCAAGCGGTCTTTCAGCTCGTTTTGTATGTGCTCGCTGAAAGCCTTCGCGACGACAGCCTTCGGCGCTTTGCCGGGTCGGAAGCCCGGCAGGTGCGCCTTGCGGACCAACTCGCCAAGTATCTTGTTTCTGGTTTCCTCTATTTCCTCGGGCGAGAGTTCGACCCGAACCAGTTTTTTGCAAGGACCCAAATGTTCAACTGAAACGTTCACAAATACCCTTTTTTCTAAGTCGCCGTGCCGAACCCGGCGCCCCGGTTCCGTTGAAGCCCGATCCGACCCGCGACAGCACTTCATAGTGAGATGATCCGCGGCAGGCGTCAAGCGCGCCACGCAACCAACAATTTTCGTTGGCAATCAGTGCCGGGTTTCTGGCAGTATCGGGTCGCGCAGAATGATCTGGACCAACAACAAATCTGCAAACACCTTGCACATCTATCTGCAACCATGAAATCAACCAAGAAAATCGAACAGGCTTATACACTCGCTTCAGAACGCTATGCAGCCGTCGGTGTTGACACCGAGGCGGCACTTGAGAAGCTGGCGGGTGTGTCCATCTCGATACATTGCTGGCAGGGCGACGACGTTGGCGGTTTTGAAAGCGCCGGCATGGAGCTGGGGGGCGGACTGGCTGTGACTGGCAATTATCCGGGCAAAGCCCGGACTCCGGCGGAGCTGAGGGCTGATTTCGAAAAAGTGTTGTCGCTCCTGCCGGGCAAACACCGGTTCAATGTTCACGCGTCGTACGCTGAAATGAGCGGTAAACGCGTTGACCGCGACCAGATCAGCGTTGAACAGTTCCGCAACTGGATCGAATGGGCAAAACAACTGGGGATCGGAATGGATTTCAACCAGACGTATTTCGCACATCCCAAGGTCGATGGCGGATTCACGCTGACCCATCCGGACAAATCGATTCGGCAGTTCTGGATCGAGCATGGCATTCGCTGCCGCGAAATCGGCGCCGCCATTGGCAAGGCACTTGGAAAGACCTGCCTTACCAACCTCTGGATTCCCGACGGCATGAAAGACACCCCCGCAGACAGACGCGGACCGCGCGAGCGATTGCTCGAGTCACTCGACGCGATTTTCAAGCCCAGGATCGATCGCAAGTACAATGTTGACTCGGTCGAGCCGAAACTGTTTGGCATCGGCGCCGAGAGTTACACACCCGGCTCGCACGAGTTTTACCTGGGATACGCGGTGAGCCGTGGGATTTTGCTGACGCTGGACGCCGGCCATTACCACCCGACGGAAACCATCGCCGACAAGATCTCGGCGGTGCTGTGTTTTCTGCCTGAGCTGGCGCTGCATGTCAGCCGGGGCGTTCGGTGGGACAGTGACCATGTTGTGACCCTGACAGACGAGCTTCAGGCAATCGCGCAGGAGATCGTGTGGGGCGGGTATTTGGGCCGGGTCCGCATCGGACTTGATTATTTCGATGCCAGCATCAACAGGATCGCTGCATGGGTAATTGGGAGCCGGAACATGATTCGGGCGCTGCTGATGGCCTTGCTGACGCCAATCGATTCCATCAAAGCAGCCGAAGCCAGACGCGATTACACCACGCGCCTTGCTTTGTTCGAGGAAACCAAGTCGCTTCCGTTTGGTGCGGTATGGGACTGGTATTGCCTGAAGAACAACGTTCCGGTTGGCGAAGCGTGGCTTGCCGAGGTCAAGCAGTACGAAAAAGATGTCTTGTCAAAACGTTCCTAGCCATTTGATCGGTAATTGCAGAGCGCGCCGGTTTTGGTTCTGACTTTGGCCTGACAACCGGTGCGCAGAGAAAATCCACATATAACCTCAGACGTTGAAAACGGGCGCCTGCTCTTGCGGCGGGCGCCCGCCAAACCACAAATCCTGGAACTGCCATGAACGAAACCGCCCAATTAACCAATCCAGCGCTCGGCGTTGCGATTTTCGCCCTCGGCGGGCTCGCCGGCGCCGTGTTTTACCTTCCGTTCAAGAAGGTCAAGAACTGGGCATGGGAAAGCTACTGGTTTGTATATGCCGTCTTCGGCCTGTTGATTGTGCCGTGGGTTTTGGCATTTTCCACTTCACCCAATGTGATTGCGGTGTTGAAACAGGCGCCGGGGCAGCAGGTGTTCTATTGTGCGATGTGCGGTGCCATGTGGGGTGTCGGCGGCCTCACATGGGGTTTGATGATCAGATACCTTGGGGTTGGCCTTGGCTTGGCGATAGGCTGCGGTCTCTGCTCGGCTGCGGGAACGCTCATTCCGCCAATAATCTCAGGTAACCTGCAGAAACTCTTTGGCACGACTGCTGGCTACGCCTCTTTGGCCGGCGTTGCTGTGTCGCTGCTGGGCATCGTGCTCGTGGGTATGGCCGGCATGTCCAAAGAAAACGAGTTGCCCGACGCCGAAAAGAAAAAGGCGGTTGCCGAGTACAATTTCAAGAAAGGGCTGATTGTCGCCATTTTCTCAGGCCTGATGAGCTCCGCGATGAGCTTCGGGCTTCAAGGCGGCGCTGACATCGAGAAACTCGCACAAACCGTGTCGCCGATTACCTCCGCAACGTGGAAGGGCATGCCCGTGCTCGTTGTGGTGCTGTTTGGCGGGTTCATCGTGAATGCGACCTGGTGCATCCTGCTGAACTTGCGCAACAAGACCGTCGGCGATTATTGTCGGACGGACGCGCCTTTGTTTTCGAATCTTGTGTTTGCGGGGTTGGCCGGCGCGATTTGGTGTTCACAGTTCATTTGCTTCAAGACAGGCGAACCTGCCATGGGCAAAATGGCCTACGTTGGATGGGCAGTTTTGATGGCCAGTGCCATCCTGTTCAGCACACTCCTTGGCATTCTGCTGGGCGAATGGAGAGGCACCAGCAGCCGGACACGGACATTGTTGGCGTGCGGGTTGGTACTGTTGTTGCTCTCATCGGTGATTGCCGGTTACAGCGGCAATCTGGCCGAGAAAGAGAATGTCGCTCCAAAGGCGGAGCTGGTTGGGCAAGGCGCGCGAGGACTTGACCGTCGAAGATCCTGTGATCGAGCTCTGAATGAAGAAAACGTGCCTTGCTCGCGGATTGTGTTACCATCGCGAGAATGCGGCTGGAGTTTTGATCTCGGTTCTGCAATGGCGGGCCGATTGCGGTTGCGGCTGCGGAGCGCCCTTTCCCAGCTTACAGCATGAGTGATTCAGTGCCTCACGAACCCGTGAACGAATACGAGCACGAGCGCGTGCCTGACAGCGCCTTGCTCGGTCTCAAGAGCTTTGTTGGACAATACGCGGGCGAACACGTTGCGGGGACGGAGCTGATGATCGGGCCGTTGTTCGTGGCTTCGGGCGTCAGCGCGTTTGATCTGGTTTTCGGGCTGTTGATCGGGAATCTGCTGGCGGTGTTGAGCTGGACCTTCATGACAGCGCCGATTGCGACGCGGGCGCGGTTCACCCTGTACCATCAACTTGAGCAGGTCTGCGGGCGCAAGCTGGTGGTTCTCTACGACGCTGCCAACGGTGTAATGTTTACACTTTTGGCCGGCGCAATGATCACTGTCTCCGCCACGGCGTTGGGCGTCGGATTCAAGTTCCGCATGCCCGGGTTGAATGATCTTTTGCCGAACAGCGTTGGATGGGTGATAGCGGTGTTGGTTGTGGGCGCGCTTTTTACCCTGGTGGCAGCCTACGGGTACAAGGCTCTGGCCAGATTCGCCAATGTCGCCGCGCCATGGATGGTTGTCATGTTCCTTGCTCTTGGTATTGTTGCGCTTTCCCGATTCAAGATTTCCTCCGGGGTCAACATTGCCGGCGTTGGCGATTTGTGGGGCCTCGCAAAGGATGTGATATGGAAGGGGGGCGACGCCTTCCCGGGCCGGGTCAAGTTCACATTTTGGCATGTGATGTTTTTTGCGTGGTTCTGCAACATGGCATGGCATGTTGGGATGGCCGATCTGACCGTCCTGAGGTACGCGCGCAAGTCATGGTACGGACTCGCATCGGCTGCCGGCATGTACCTCGGGCATTTCATGGCATGGATTTGCGCAGCAATGCTCTACGCCCTCCAGTTGTACGAGGTGAATCTGACCCCCGCCGAACTCAAAGCACTTGCCGATGCAGGATTGCTCGAATCATTCAAATCTCACGAGTTCCTGCTCACCGCCTCGAAAATAAACGAACTGATTCAGGCCGGCATTTGGGACGGGCCGCCGGCCGTCCTCCCGGGGCCAATGGCATTCCATGCCTGCGGCGTGGCCGGGCTGTTGTTGGTTGTCATCGCCGGATGGACAACGGCCAATCCGACGCTTTATCGGGCCGGACTGGCCTTTCAGGCAATCGCACCGGGCTCATCCAGGTTTCGAGCAACGATTTGCACTGGAATTGTGGCGAGTCTGACAGCGGTTTTCCCTTTGGTCACCATGCGGCTTCTGGATTTTGTGGCGTTGTGGGGAATGATCCTCATGCCCATGGGCGCAATAATATTCGCAGACTTCTGGTTGTTGCGGCGGTTTGGAATGGCTCCATACAGGGCTGCGATCTATGGACTGACGTGGAACTGGGCGGCTGCGATGGCGTGGTTTGTAACAGTGATTGTCTGCACGACGCTGGTGTTGTCTGGCGGTGTGCCGATATTCTTTGTGGGCTTGCCGGGCTGGTTCATAGCCACCGCACTGTACATCGGATTGAGCAGACTCGGCCGGCGCCGCCCCGCTGTTGCCGGCAAACGACAGAAGACTCACTGAAACATGCGCGTGTTTGTGCAAGTAATATCCAGTGCGGTGCTGATCTGCATGGTGCTCGTATCGGCTCTTTTTTACAAAGGGTCAGTTTCAGATGAACAACTCAGGAACTGGTTGCTTGCATGCACGGTGCTGTGGTTTGTGACAGCTCCGTTCTGGATGGAGATACGCCAACGCGCCCGGCAGGAAGAACCTGCCGATTAGCCATTGTGCGCTGACATTCCCGAGTGAACGTGCACGTAAAAATCTGCGGAATCACCACAATCGAGGACGCCCTTGTGGCTGTCGATGCCGGCGCGGACGCCATCGGGCTCGTCTTTTATCCTGCGAGCCCAAGACATGTCGATTTCAAAGCTGCAATCAGAATCGTCGAACAATTGCCGGGCAACGTGGCTGCGGTAGGCGTTTTTGTCAACCCGCCCATCGAAGAATTAATTAAAGCCGCGACCGAAATTGGCGTTGACGCGTTCCAGTTGCACGGGGATGAACCTCCCGAGTTTGTCACCCAAATTGAATTTTCTGCGCAACGAAGGCCGAGGCCTGTTGGGTTTTTGCCGGCAACCCCGAGCACTGAGCCAAGTCGGGTCGCAACGATAAAAGCTTTTCGGGTCCGCGACAGGAAGTCGCTTGAAGTGTTGCCGAGGTACAAGACGGACCTCTGGTTGCTGGACAGCTATGTGCCCGGGGAACCGGGCGGGACGGGCGCGCAATTCAACTGGCAGTTGGCAGTGGACGCGGCCCGAATGGAACGCCCCATCGTGCTGGCGGGAGGGCTCAGACCTGACAACGTTGCTGATGCGATCAGGACAGTTCACCCGCATGCGGTTGATGTTTCCAGCGGAGTAGAATCCGCTCCCGGACGGAAGAATCCGGCCCTGGTACATGCGTTTGTCAGTGCGGCCAAAAGCGCGAGCTTTTAGCGAGACTCCGCCTACAGACATCAGTAAGAATGAGCCTTTTTCAGGATCAGAACTCCAGACCCCCGAGGCTGTGACTTCAACTGCCGTGGAGTTTTTCTGATACCACCGTGCCTGTAGCAGCCTTGGAAATCAATGGGTTACACGCGGAATCCATCGCTTGGTGGTTCCAAGAACGGGGTCAGACTATACGCAGAGTCATAACTTTATGCGCACCACACAGCATAGATCTCGGTGGATACCGCGTTATGTCCCATCGATATGCGCACTTACTTATGACGCTCTGTACAATTCCACAGCCTCAGGAGAACTGTGGATACATTCGCAACTTCAAGGAACTTTTTGTTGACCGAACGCGGCCCTAACTGGCGCCCCAATCCCTCTGGCGCGATCGGCCCACCGGTATCGAGCCGGGCCAAACATCCTGTCTGTCCCCATATCCCGTCCACCATGTGCCCTTTCGGACACCGCGTTGAAAGTTGAGAGTTGAACGTTTCACGTTGAACGTTCCTGATCGGCATACCGGACATCGTGTCTGTCCCCATATCTCGGCGCCGCAGCCGGCTTGGACCGTCCGACCGGCCCTTTGCCAGGTCCGGCAGATCAAAAGTCCGGTCGTCCAAATTTCGTGTCTGTCCCCATATCCCGCCCACCATACGCCCTTTCGGTCACCCAGTTGAAAGTTGAGCGTTGAACGTTTCACGTTGAACGTTCCTGATCGGCATACCGGACATCGTGTCTGTCCCCATATCTCGGCGCCGCAGCCGGCTTGGACCGTCCGACCGGCGCTTTCGCAGGTCCGTCAGATCAAAAGTCCGGTCGCCTAAATTCCGTGTCTGTCCCCATATTCCGCCCACCTTGCGCCCTTTCGGTCACCCCGTTGAAAATTGAGAGTTGAACGTTTCACGTTGAACGTTCCTGATCGGCATACCGGACATCGTGTCTGTCCCCATATCTGGCTGCCGCAGCCGGCTTGGACCGTCCGACCGGCGCTTGGACAGGTCCGCCGGGTCAAGAGTCCAGTCGTCCAAATTCCGTGTCTGTCCCCATATCCCGCCCACCATGCCCCCTTTCGGTCACCCAGATGAAAGTTGAGAGTTGAACGTTCCTGATCGGCATACCGGACATCGTGTCTGTCCCCATATCTGGGTGCCAGGGCCGGCTTGGACCACCCAACCGGCGCTTGGACAGGTCCGCCGGGTCAAGAGTCCAGTCGTCCAAATTCCGTGTCTGTCCCCATATCCCGCCCACCATACGCCCTTTCGGTCACCCAGTTGAAAGTTGAGCGTTGAACGTTTCACGCTGAACGTTCCTGATCGGCATACCGGACATCGTGTCTGTCCCCATATCTGGGCGCCGCAGCCGGCTTGGACCGTCCGACCGGCGCTTGGTCAGGTCCACCAGGCCAAGCGTCCGGTCGCCTAAATTCCGTGTCTGTCCCCATATCCCGCCCCCACCAAGCGCCCATCCCGTCACCC
>Ga0315298_1002999_pt1 | contig 27459 bp, 26 predicted proteins | sample WHS_1_MG_FD_203077 | JGI IMG/M metagenome (GOLD analysis project Ga0315298, IMG submission 203077) | Extremophilic microbial mat communities from Washburn Hot Springs, YNP, Wyoming, USA - WHS_1_MG | ecosystem: Environmental > Aquatic > Thermal springs > Hot (42-90C) | place: USA: Wyoming... | reverse complement strand
ACCCGCAAAGGGCTTCCGGAAACCGATCTGGCCATCAGCATTTCCGAACTGTTCAGGCTTATCCGACTCTACGGAGTGGATCCCCTTATGGTAGAAAGCGAAGCCCTGCCCAACGGGATGAAGGCCATTACATCCGCAGGAAGATTGTCAGATATTTCAGGAGGAATTACCGAAGGCGTTATCCGGACCTTCTATTTTATGGCTACCGGTAAGGACCTGAAAGAATACCGCATTGAAAAACTGAGAAACCATAAGAGCCGGCGCGATTATACGCTGAAAGCCGGGAATCATGAATACCGCTTTGCCGTGTTGAGCGGATTGGCTATGCTTCCTTCCCTGATCGAGGAAATTCGCTCCGGTACATGCAACCTGCATTATGTCGAGATCATGGCATGTCCGGGCGGATGTACCGCAGGCGGAGGACAACCTTCAGCACCCTCCCAGCAAATTCTCCGCCAACGGGCAAAAGAAACCTTTGAAAGCGAAGAAAAGGAAATTCTGAAATGTGCTCACAGGAGTCCGGAAATTACAGAACTTTACGAAAAAAAACTGGGTGAGCCCGGCGGAAAGAAGGCGGTAGATCTTCTTCATACCCATTTCACGGCACGCAACATTTTTGCAAGGAAGTAAGGTAAAGAGAGGAATCAGAATCAATGGAAACCAAAGGACTTGTTTATACCATCCGCGATCGGTGCAGGGTTTGTTATACCTGCGTAAGGGAATGCCCCGTCAAGGCAATCAAAATTGTTAACGGCCAGGCCGAAGTGATTCCCGAACGCTGCATAGCCTGCGGAAACTGCACAATTGTATGCAGTCAGGGAGCAAAAGTTTTTGTTAAGAATCACGAGGAGGTACTGTCGCTTCTGGAACAGCAGGGACGCGTGGCGGCCCTGATTGCTCCAAGTTTTGCCGCCGAATTTGATGAACTGGAAGATTACCGCATACTGGTTGGCATGCTTCGGAAACTGGGATTCAGCCTGGTGCTGGAAGTGGCTTTTGGCGCCGATCTGGTTACTGACCGTTACCTGAAGCTTCTGTACGCCAATCCGGGGCGCACTTATATTTCATCCGATTGCCCGGCCATAGTGAACTATACTGAGCATTACCGACCGGAGGTCATTGAGCACCTCATCCCGGTAGTTTCGCCGATGGTGGCCACAACCCGTGCTGCCAGGAAGCTGTATGGAAAAGACCTTCGCGTGGTATTCATAGGTCCCTGCATAGCAAAAAAGGAAGAATCTGCCGAAACCGACCTGGTGATCACCTTCAGGGAGTTGCGCCAGATGCTGAAAATGCGCGGCATTGACCCGGAACAAACCATTCCCTCCGACTTTGACCCGCCCGTTGGAGGCAAGGGGGCTATTTTCCCTGTAAGCCGCGGTATGATGCACTCGATGAATCTCAGCGAAAATGTGTTTGAAGAAAATGTACTGGTTGCTTCAGGACGCGGCAACTTCCAGGAAGCAATAAAAGAACTTGTCAGCGGATCGGTTGTTCCCAAGCATATGGAACTGCTGTGCTGTGAAGGCTGCATCTTGGGGCCCGGCATGTCACGGGGTGCCCAGAAATTCGCCGGCGCCTCAAAAATTTCACGGTACGTAAAAGAAAAGCTTGAGAATCTCGACCAACAAGCCTGGCAGAAGAGCATCCGGCAATTTGATGACCTCGACCTTTCCCGCACCTTTGTTTCACGTCCTGTGGGAGAATTCGTTCCTTCGGAAGAAGAAATTGAACAGGTTCTGCAACGCATGGGAAAATTCTCGCCTCAGGATTACCTCGATTGTGGTGCCTGCGGATACGACACCTGCCGGAATCATGCCATTGCCATCATCAACGGCCTGGCAGAAAATGAGATGTGCCTTCCCTACACCATTGAAAAACTCCATAAATCCATTCACGATCTTGCCGTCTCGCGCGATAAACTTTTCAACGTCCAGCAGGCTCTCAAGCAAACGGAGAAACTGGCCCACATGGGACAACTTTCAGCCGGAATTGCCCATGAACTGAACAATCCCCTGGGAGTCATCATTATGTACAGCAACATACTCCTGGAAGAATGCCCTCCCGATTCTCCCCTTCGCAAAGACCTTGAACTGATTGTCGAACAATCAGCCCGGTGCAAAAGCATCGTTTCGGGCCTGCTGAATTTTGCCCGGAAAAACCAGGTGAACCATGCCAAAGTCGACCTGAATGAGTTTATTGAACTCGCCGTTAAATCCGTTATCATACCTCCCCACATCCGACTTCATAGATTGTTCAACCTCAAAAACAAACATGCCTGCTTTGATCAGGAACAGATGACCCAGGTGATTACCAATCTTTTGAAAAATGCCGTGGAAGCAATGCCTTCGGGAGGAGAGATCACGTTGCTCACTGAAGATTCCGACAGCAGTATTACCTTTGTCATCAGTGATACAGGAACAGGCATTCAAAAGGAATACCTTGACAAAGTGTTTGAACCGTTTTTCACTACCAAAGGCATAGGAAAGGGAACCGGCCTCGGGCTGGCAACGGCATACGGCATTGTAAAAATGCACAAAGGACAGATTACAGTCACTTCCAATGCCGATCCTGCCGCCGGTCCTACCGGCACTACCTTCAGGATTACCCTCCCCCGGGAAGATGAATTCGCTGAAAAAACACTAAATGCATAACTATGGCTCCGCAAAAAACCATCCTGCTTGCCGATGACGATCCGGATTACCTTTTTCAGTTGAGTTTCTACCTGCAAAAGGCTGGGTTCAGAGTTCTGCCGGCAGGTTCCCAGAAGGAAGCTGAAAAAATTCTGGAAGCAGAAAAACCTGATCTGGCTATTTTTGATCTCATGATGGAAAATGAAGACAGTGGCTTTATTCTGAGCCACAAAATGAAAAAAAAGTATCCCGAAGTGCCGGTCATCATTGCCACCTCGGTAGCCGCTGAAACCGGAATACCTTTTGGCCTGGAAAATGAAGACGACAGGAAATGGATCAAGGCCGACTGTTACCTCGAAAAAGGAATACGGCCGGAACAATTACTGAATGAAATCAACAAACTGCTGGGATAAAATGGACAGACTGAAAATACTGGTTGTTGATGATGAACCCGGCATACGGTCGGGTATCGTCCGTATTCTCCGGAACTACAGGGTAAGTTACCCGTTTATGGACGAAGACTTTGAATTTGACCTGCTGGAGGCATCCACGGGTGAAGAAGCAATTCAACTGATTGATGCCCATAAACCCGACATCATCCTGCTTGACAACAAACTTCCCGGAATTCAGGGTATTGATGTACTCGAATACATCAAGGAAAAAAATTACGACATGGTTGTGGCCATGATAACATCCTACGCTTCGCTTGATGTGGCAATTAAGGCAACCGGTTTCGGAGCACACGATTTCATTCCCAAACCTTTTACTCCCCAGGAGCTTAAATCATCAATCGACAACATAACCAAACAACTTTTCCTGAAACGAATTACCCGAGGTCTTAAGGAGGAAGGGAAAAAAATACGTTACCAGTTTCTTTCGGTGCTGAGCCATGAACTGAAAACGCCCCTGAATGCCATTGAAGGATATCTAAGGATGATGCAGGAACGGCAACTGGGCAACGATATGGCGGCATACGACCCGATGATTGACCGCGCTCTCTCGCGCATCCAGGGCATGCGGAACCTCATTATGGACCTGCTCGATTTTACAAAAATCCGGTTCGAAAAACGGCAGGAACATATACGGGTAGTCAATGTGGGCGAATTGACCCGTAATGCCATCCAGGCCTTCCAACCCTATGCCATACAGAAAGGAATTGAATTTACGGTATCCTGCAACGATCCGGTTTTAATGGAAGCTGATCCCTCCGATCTGGAAATTGTTCTGAACAATCTTATTTCCAATGCCGTAAAATACAATATCGACAATGGCAAAGTAACTATCACCATTTCCGATACCGACAAAGAAGTCAAAATAGAAGTGGCTGACACAGGAATCGGAATGACCACGGAAGAGATCGAAAAAGTTTTCAGGGAATTTACCCGCATAAAGAACGAGAAAACCAAAAACATACCGGGAAGCGGTCTTGGGCTGGCGATTGTTAAGAAAATTACCGAGCTTTACAACGGTTCCATTGAAGTGGAAAGTGAACCGGAAAAAGGAAGCATTTTTCGTATTATATTGCCGAAAAAACAAAAATCCGTTTCCTGATTAATCCGCTACCAGTTATGATGGCAAAACTTCCGGAAAAAACGGTGGAAAGGCTGAGCCAGTACCGCCGCACCCTACTGAACCTGATGCAGCAGGGACGAACCCATGTTTATTCGCACGAACTGGGACACATGCATAATTATACCGCCGTTCAGGTGCGGCGCGACCTTATGTTCATCCGTTATTCCGGCGCCCAGAGAAAAGGGTATGACGTGGCCGACCTTGCCCGGTATATTGGTACAGTTCTTGACAGCGAAACCGGACTCAACCTGGCAGTTGTTGGTATGGGAAATCTCGGAAGAGCCATCACAGCGTATTTTTCCGGAAAACGACCCAAACTCAATCTGGTAGCGGCTTTCGACGTTGATCCGGCCAAAACCGACAGGGTTATTGCCGGCGTTTACTGCTATCCCATGCGCCAGCTCAGGCAAATTATTTCCGAAAAGGACATTTCCATTGCCATGATCACCGTACCGGTTGACCACGCCATAGAGGTGACCAATGAACTTGTTCTGGCCGGTATTAAAGGAATTCTCAACTTCACCACCGTGCCGGTTACTGTTCCTCCTCACGTGTACCTCGAAGAATACGATATGATTACCTCCATTGAAAAGGTCGCCTATTTCGTAACATCCATGCAGAAACAGGATTAAGACAGCACCGCATGCGGATTTTCAGAAGATTTGACGAAGCAGGATGTGTGAGAAATGCGGTAGTTACTACCGGAACGTTCGACGGAGTCCATTTGGGACACAAGGCTATCATCAACCGTCTGAACCGGCTCGCCGGTGAGGTGCAGGGAGAATCAATGCTGATTACCTTTCATCCTCACCCGCGGAAAGTTCTTTACCCTGAATCGGAAGGACGAAACCTCCGGATGATCCTTACCCAGGAGGAAAAAATCGAGCACCTCAGGCAAACCGGACTTCAGAACCTTCTGATCATCCCCTTTACCATAGATTTTTCCCGAATTTCGTCCTATACCTTTGTGACCGAATACCTGCTGGGCAAACTGAATGCCAAGGTGATCGTGGTGGGATACAATCACCACTTCGGACATAACCGGGAAGGGGATTACAGCTACCTCTATGAACTCAGCAAGAAACTTGGTTTTGGCGTTGAGGAAATTCCCATGCAGGAAATCCAGAACGAGAGTGTCAGTTCAACTAAAATACGGAAAGCCCTTCAGGAAGGAAACATTCAAAGGGCCAACGCCTACCTCGATCACCTTTTCTGCCTCAGCGGAATTGCTTCCGAAGGAAACCCGTTTCTTCATGCAAAAGGATTTCCGACCAGCTTTCTCACAGTGAGCGATCCCGAAAAACTGATTCCGCCGCAAGGCGTCTATGCGGTGAGGGCAAAGGCAAATGACACATCATACAAAGGCATTTGCAATATTTTTTTCCCTGACAACAGGTACGATTTGTCACCCTCCATTGAATTTATCCTGCTGGAGCAGGCACCGCCCCTCATCCCTGGCATCAAAGTACGGCTCTTTTTCCATAAACGGCTCCGCGGTTTCATGCAGTTTGCAAACCCGGAAGACCTGATCCGGCAAATCACCAGCGACAAACAACAGGTTGACGAACTGATCTACTGAGATGACCGTCAGAGTGTCCGGATCCGGACAGTGGTTTTTCAGAACCGGACATTTTTTCACAGGTAATCCTTCAGCTTACAAAATCAGAATATTCACATTAGCAACAATCTAAGATTATTTTGCATAATTTTTGTGGCCATGCTGCCACTAACCCATTTCTATGAGAGGTACAGCATTTGTTTTTACACTGTTCATTTTGCTCAACAGTTTAGCCGAAGCACAGGGAGTGCGGCAATACACTGCCGGACGGATCAGTGGAACATCACTAACCATTGATGGCCGCCTGGAAGAAGAGACCTGGCATAGTGCACATTGGGCCGGGGATTTTATTCAGCATGAACCCTACAACGGAGCACCTGCCACACAAAAGACCGAATTTGCCGTTCTGTTTGACGATAACAACGTGTATGTAGGCATAAAGGCCTTCGATACTCATCCCGACAGCATTGACCGCAGGCTTACCCGTAAAGATCAGGAAGAAGGGGACATGGTTATGGTAGCCTTTGACAGTTACCACGACCGCCTTACAGCCTTTTTTTTCGGTGTAAATGCAGGGGGTGTTAAGACCGATTATGTTATTTCGGAAAACGGGGAAAACAAAGACCGAACCTGGGATCCTATCTGGTATGTTAAAACCCGCATCACCGCTGAGGGTTGGCAGGCCGAAATGCGCATCCCCCTCACCCAGCTGCGCTTCGAAAAGAAAAGTGACGGGGTATGGGGCCTCGAAGTGATTCGCGTGCTTTTCCGCCGGCAGGAAGTTTCCCTGTGGCAGCATGTCCCGAAAGAATCCTCCGGCTTTGTGCACCTGTTTGGCGAACTTCAGGGACTCGACGCTATCAAACCCCACCGGCAGGTGGAAATTGCCCCCTACGGAGTAGCCCAGGCAGAGCGTTTTGAAAAAGAAGCCGGCAATCCGTTCATGACGGGAAAATCTTCTGCCCTGAAAGGAGGTATTGACGGTAAAATCGGCCTTACCAACAATCTGATTATGGATTTTACGGTCAACCCGGATTTCGGACAGGTAGAAGCTGACCCTTCGCAGGTAAACCTCACCGCCTATGAAACCTATTACAGGGAACAGCGGCCGTTTTTCGTGGAAGGGAAAAATATTTATTCCTTCCCGCTCATGATAGGCGACGGAGATATGTCAAACGACAATCTTTTTTATTCGCGGCGCATAGGCCGTTCACCCCACTACTATCCGGACCTTGGCGACCATGAATATTTTAAAACCCCAACGGCAACACGGATTTTAGGAGCAGCCAAAATAACAGGAAAAACCAGGAACGGCCTTTCCCTTGGTTTTCTCGAAAGCGTCACGGCCAGAGAACAGGGCGAAATGGATTCGGAAGGAGTTCGCAGAAAAATTGATGTGGAACCTCTCACCAACTATTTTGTAGGTCGCATGCAAAAAGATTTTGACAAAGGAAATACCACCTTCGGGGCCATGGTTACTTCGGTCAACAGAGATATCAGATCTCCGGAGCTAACGTTCCTTCCATCCTCAGCCTACACCGGGGGAATTGACTTTGCCCGTTACTGGAAAAACCGCAACTATTATGTGGCGGCCAGAGCTATTTTCAGCAATATAAGCGGCAGCAGAGAAGCCATTACGGAGGTTCAGCAATCACCGGCACGTTATTTTCAGCGTCCCGACAACTTCCGTCTCGACACATCCCTTACAACATTGACAGGTCATGGCGGAAGGCTGGAGATAGGGAAAATAGGCGGAGGCAAATGGAATTACGGCGCCTTTGTTAACTGGAAATCCCCGGGCCTGGAGCTGAATGATGCCGGCTTCCTGCGCGATGCCGACATGATATTGCAGATTTTCTGGACACAATACCGGATTCTTCAGCCCAAAGGTAAATTCCTCCGCTTCAACCTTTTCCTTGATCAGTACAGTGTTTGGGATTTCAATGGTATTTCAATGGGCAAGGGAATTGAAGCCAATGCGTTTATGCAGTTTGTCAATTACTGGACGTTCCGCGTTGGTTCCAACATAGAGGGACAGAATCTTTCCAAGGAGATGCTGCGGGGAGGGCCTTACATGAAACTTCCGGGAGGCTTCAGAACCTTTTTCGGGCTGGGATCGGATGAACGTAAGAAACTGAATTTCAACATCTTCGGCAACGGCTACTTCTCATTTCAGAACGCTGCAAAACGCTATTACACTGAAGCCGAAATTCAGTACCGGCCTCTGAACGTATTTCAGGTTTCCCTTATCCCCTCCCTGATGCAGAGCAATGAAGAACTTCAATACATCGACACATACTTTTCGGAAGGCAAGGATCAGTACCTGTTTGCACGGATTAAGCAAAACGTACTGAGTACCTCGGTCAGGCTGAACCTGACCCTCTTACCCGGCCTGAATATTCAATATTGGGGACAACCCTTTGTAGCTTCGGGAAAATACAGCCATTATAAACTGATAACTGATCCCAAGGCAGCATCCTTTGACCGGCGGTACGAAGCCTTTTCTCCTGCCCAACTCTCCTATGATAAGGATAATCAGATTTTCCTTATTGACAAAAACACTGACGGAACTCCGGAATATACCTTTGGGCTGCCCGACTTTAACGTAAAGCAATTCCGGTCGAATCTGGTAGTAAAATGGGAATACATACCCGGTTCGTACCTGTACCTGGTCTGGTCACAAAGCCGTGACCGATCGGATCCTACGGGAGTATTTATGCCGGGAGAAGACCTGGCGGACTTGTTTTCCAAAAAGCCGCATAATGTGTGGCTCATTAAATTCAGTTACAGGTTCAGTCTGTAAATAAATGCGCTTGTTGTTAGGCGTTGACCCTTAGACCCTACTCTCTTTCTTCCCTTGATTTACCCGATTCATTCGTTAGCTTATTTGCATTTCGAATGAATTGTCCGGATTTTTATTGCCGGGTTTTATCTCAAATTTTGGACTGTTTTGCAATACTGATCCAATCCCGAAGAGATAATATTATAGTAGAAAATTCCATCAGGAAAATCCATCAGAACCCCGAAGGGGCGGCATTATAAAACAGCCAATAATGCCGCCCCTTCAGAGCTTTTGACACCTTTTTACCATTCGATTCTACAATAATGTCGCCCCTTCGGGGCTTTTATTACCTTCTTACCTTTCGATACCGTCCAGGTTTCTAATAAAAGTCACGAAACCGGAGGTTTCGAACTCCAATGTCCATGGCGGGATCCATGGTTGATGGGACGCTCACTTAAGCAACGCCGGAGGTGTTAAAGAAGGCAATGAAAATTTAGATTCCTACATTTTATTTCCGTAACCGCTTCCGGTGATATAGTCTTCGAGGTCTTTAATGATGGCTTTCTGCTCACTGATAATAGCATTTACCACGTCGCCGATGGAAATCATCCCCACAATTTCGTTCTGATCCAGAACGGGCAAATGCCTTACACGCTTGTCCGTCATCAGGGCCATGCATTGATAAATGCTGTCAGACGGGTTCACGGTATAAAGGCTTGTACTCATAAAATCCTGAACCTTCGATTCTTTGGATGATTTTCCGTGCAAAATCAGTTTGCGGGCATAATCGCGTTCCGAGAATATGCCTACCAGTTTATTCCCGTCCAAAACCATAAGGGCACCCACATCTTTATCCGCCATCTTTTCCAAAGCAGAATACACGGTATCTCCGGGCTGGATGCTGTACACTTCATGCCCTTTCCTGTCAAGTAGTTGTTTTACGGTAATCATACACTATAGGTTTAGCAGTTAGTATTAAAGGGTTCCTTTAATCCGGCATTTTTACAAATATAATGATTCCGGAATATTTTCCTGCTTCCTGCAGCAAATTGTTGTGTTCAGGGCTGGTCCGGAGCAGAAAGGTCGATAAGAGCCCGTATCTGCTCTTTAAGAAAGGATTGTTTATCCGGGGCATTTTCTGAGGTCATTAACAGACGTGCCGGAGCTGAGCTGAGAACATGAATGTACTGTCCCATCTGGAGCGCTTCCTCCAGATTGTGGGTAACAAAAAGTACGGTACGGGGATGGGATTCCCAGATACGCTGAAAGGACCGGATAAGGTTTTGCCTGAGCCGTATATCCAGTCCGGTAAAAGGTTCATCCATCAGGATAACATCTGCCGGATAACAAAAGGCTCTGGCGAGGCTGACTCTCTGTTTCATTCCACCACTGAGCTGGGAAGGATAAAAACCGGCAAACTCCGTGAGATCAACCAGGGACAGGTATTCGCTAACCAGCTTTTCGGCATGCTGATGAGGCATTTTCCCCTCGAGAACAAACAGGAGGTTTTCCTTTACTGTACGCCAGGGCAATAAACGCGGTTCCTGAAACACATAGGCCGGCACACGGCCGTCCATTCCCTTCACCAGTCCTTCATCGGGCGGAAGTGAACCGCTGAGAATTCTCAGCAGGGTAGTTTTTCCGCAGCCCGACGGTCCCAGAATACAGCTTACCTTATTGACGGGAAATTCCGCAGAAAAATTCCTGAAGACAATCAGTGACCCAAATGCTTTGGAAATATTATCCAGGGAAATGACCGTATTCATGAGGCAACAGATTTCCAACGCATCAGGCTTTTTTCAGCCCTGCGCACAAGGGTTTCGAAAAGATATCCTGTGAGGATGGCTACCAGGGTCCATCCGATTAACTCAGGCACATTGAGATAATTCTGCGCATCACGCATGCGTGAACCAATTCCCCGGAAGGGCTGACTGAGAACTTCGCCAATGATGACGGCTCTCCATCCAAATCCCATCGCATTTGACATTCCGTTGAATAAAAAGGGCAGAAGGGACGGAACATAAATATGCCGGATCACATTCCACCGGCTGACCCTGAAGCTGTTGGCCATTTCCAGAAGTTCACCGTCGGTATTCCTTATTCCGTCAATAATTCCGAATGAAATCAGGGGGAGCATCGTCAGGATGGCAATAAATACCGGGACGTTCTCTGAGCCAAACCAGATGAGGGCAAGCAGAATAAACGAAATCACCGGAGTACTGCGCATAGCTCCCAGCAAAGGGCTGAAAAGGAACCATGCCGGACGCCAGGAGGCCGATGCAAGACCAATACACAAGGCCAGCATCAGCGCTATGGCAAAACCGGCAAGCCCGCGCAAAATGGTATAGAGCCATTCCCGGTAAAAGGCGGGGTGCAAAAACATGCGTACAACTTCCGCTATGGCTTTCCATGGCGAAGGCAATAGAACAGGGTTGTTCAGCCACAGGGCAATAACATGCCAAACCAGCAGTAAAACCAACACTCCCGACAGGTAACCTGCCGCTTCCCGTACTGATTTTTTATCGGTCAATCTCAGCATAAAAATGTTCGTCAGGGAGCCTGCCTCCTACCGCCGCAGGATTAAAGGTAAACAAAATTCGCCAGTAACGGTCAATTTTTTCCTGTTCGTCCCTGGCAAATGCAAAGCGGATGTGGATACGATGGAGGGAATTCCTTGCAACTTCCTCATCTGGAACAATATCATACTTCACCATAAGCCTTCCGGCTTCATAATAATGGTCCCCGAGCCAGGTTATTGCCTCGCTGTAATTTCTGAAAAATTCCTTTACTACGTCTTTGTTATTTTCCAGAAAATCCCGTTTTATCATAACAGCCGTCTGCACCATGGGGACAGAATCGGCGTGGATCCGGTCCCACACCTTTTCCAGGTCGATGAGAGCTTTAACGTCGGGATTTTTTGAAGCAGCAAGGGAAACAAAGGGTTCTGAAATAACCCCCATGGAGGCCCTGCCGGCAGTGATAGCGCTGGCCAGTTCAAAATGGCCATTGAAGGTGTAATCAAGCTCAACATCTTTCTCCGGATCAATGTGATTTGCCTTCAGAATATAGCGAAAAACAATATCAGGGGTAGCACCGCGGGCCATGAGATAAACGGTTTTGCCGCGCAGGTCGTCAATTGACCTGACCGAGGTGTCGGTTCCGGCAAGGTACATGCTTCCCCAGACGGGAACAGCGGCAAGAACATATTCCGATACCCCCTTGTTGTAAAGAACCGCAGCCATATTGGCAGGCAGAAGCACAATATCGGCCTGTTTCCTTATCATCAGGGCATTTACCTGATCGGGTTCGTTATATATTCTGAATTCAGCTTGTTTTCCACGGTCGGAGAATCCTTCATTGATCATTTTAATCATGCTGATGGCAGAGGGGCCTTTCAGAACAGCGACCTGAAAACGGCCATCTTTGCCTGAAGGCGGATTCCCGCAACCGAAAAGGAAAACAACAAAACCGATAACCCAGAATTGACGAAACATAACTAACAGAATAATTCAGCAAATATAGGAAAGAATGCAGGATTCCATTATTCTTAATTCCCCAAAGCCAAATCTGTGGCTATCCGCGGTAAATGCCTGCACCCGTAAACCAGCGATAGCATAGAGCGTAGAGCGTAAAACGAAAAGAATTGAGATTAGAGTTTAGAGAAAAGAGTTAATTCTTGAATGCCATTTCTTTACGCTTTATGCTCTGTGCTTTAGGCTTAGTTAGAGGGTTCCAGAGTTCCAAGGTTCCAAAGTTCCAGCGTTCCAGGGTTCCAGAGTTCCAGGGTTCAATTTGTGATTTGTGAATTTTGAGTTGTGATTTGAGATTTTCCAGTGTCGAGTAAACAAATGGGTAGAACGTTAAGATTAGAATAAACTGATGAACACCATTTCTTTACGCTTTACGCTCTCCGCTTTACGCTCTTTCCCCGCAGGGGATGAAGGGAAATAAAAAGCCCAAAATCACAGTCCGAGGAAAAGAACAGCCGCACCGCTCAACGCAATGGCCCCGCCGGCTGCCGCGTGCATCCACCGGTCGAATTTGGCCACCGGAAGCTGATTCAATCCATACCTGCCCAGAAACACAATGGTGAGCATGGTGGCTATGGTGACAGCCGAAAACACAACAGCCACCAGCACAACCCCATCCATACTGTGCCTTGCCGCCGGATACATAAGCACCGGAATCAGGGGTTCACAGGGCCCCAGCACAAAAACAATAAAAAGAATCCATGGAGTAAGGTTCACGTCTTCTTCAGGCCGGTGATCATGATTATGAACAGCCCTCTGTATATGGCTGTGCTGGTGGGTGTGAATACTTCCATCGTCGTGCACGTGGAAATGCCTGTGCGGTTTGTTTCTTATCCCCTTCCACAGCCCCCAGAGAAGGTATCCGATCCCAAAAAGGAAGAGAGCCCATGCGGCCCAGTCGCCCCTCACCGACTCAATTTTTTCGAGATGCTGTACCCCGTAGCCAAGCGCTATGCCAATAGCTCCGATAACAATGGAACTGCCTACATGCCCGATGCCACATAACAATGTGATCAGGCCCGTCTTCGGCCACGACCATTTCCTCGCCCTGGCCATCACAATGAAGGGCAGATAATGATCGGGGCCAAAGAGGGTGTGAATAAACCCAATGCTGGCAGCCAGAGGAATGAGTACCGATAAACTTTGTTCCACCTTTTCGCTATTTCAGATCAAATATTATTCCACCTATGAAATTGATCCCGGGCATGGGATACCCGTTAAAAATCTCATAATCTGCATTCAGAAGATTGCGGCCTGTCACAAACACTTCGGTATATTTCACCACCTGCCAGGAAACCCGGACATTCAGCACGGTAAAATCCTGCTTCACACCGGGATCGCTTTCAGCAGGAAGCTTTGTATAAAGACCGCTGATCGTCTTCCCGTCCAAAGAAACCGAAAATTTTTCATTTTTCCACATCGCTCCGTAAAGAATCTGATGCTGCGGAGCGGCCAGTACCAGGTTCTCCATATGCAGATAACTGTATCCAGCACGCCAGCTCAGCCCGGAAGAAATCATGCCTGAAATCTGGCATTCCACACCCTGATTCTTCACAGATCCCGCATTCTGCCGTTTCATGGGCGGCGGAGGATTAGGGTTAGGCAAAACCTGGATAAAGTTGCTTCCGTCAAGCATATAAAGCGTCAGTTCGGTATTGATTTTTCCATCCAGCCACTTCTGCATGATTCCGGCTTCATAGTTCCAGATACGTTCCGGTTTCAGGTCCGGGTTCGGGGCAAACAGATAGAGTTCCATGATGGTTGGGTTGCGAAAACCTTTTGAAGCGCTCACCCGCAGGGTGGTCAGACGGCCGGGATTCCAGGTGGCGCCGGCCTGCGGAACCCATTCAGAACCGTAAATACTGTTGTTTTCAAGCCGAAGGCCTCCGCTCAGATTTACCTGACCAAACAATTGCTGCTGGGCAAAAAGATACCCCGCAGTTTCATCCATGGCAAGCCATTTGTCATGATTCATTCCGCTGCTGCCAATCCCGCCGGTATTTTTGTAATCGATACCTGCCGTCAAACGGTTTCCCCTGAACAGCGACACTCCCTGATACAGGCTGATGCCGGCCTGCCCGTCGCGTGAATGCCATCCGTCGGCCAATACATGCTTGCCAAAATTGTAAAAGACGGTAAGTCCTCCCTGCGTTTTTTCAAATTTATTTTCTACACTCAATGCCGTCTGTCCCCTTTTAATATCTACCCAGAATGAAGCAGGTTTAAAGATGGGGCCCGGATCCTGTGAAGTAAAGGCAGCAGCCATTACGTTGGCACTTACTGATAAATGGGGCGAAGGATCCCACGATAACTTGACAAAGCCGTTGGTAATGTCAAAAACACTGCTGTCACGCTCTCCGTCGGTATGGTCCCGGTTGACGGATGCAAATACTCCGAATTTCTTCCACCGGTATCCTCCGTTCACCATATATTTCTGTGTATTGAACGAACCATACGAAACCCTGGCTGAAAGGGAAGGCCCTTCGGCCTGCAGACGGCGCGTGATGATATTGACCACCCCGGCCATAGCGGCGGAACCGTATAAAACAGATGCCGGACCTTTCACCACTTCCACCTTTTCAATGTCCGAAGCCACATAGGCATCGGGCAGGGGATGGCCAAAAATGCCCATGTACTGAGGATGGCCATCAATCAGAACCAGAACCTGGTTATTAGGGCTCACCCCGCCTACCCCGCGAATCAGAATCTGCCCGGCCGCACCGTTGGAAACGCCAAATCCGGTCATGCCTCTTTCGGTAACAAAAACGCCCGGTATGCGGTCAGAAATCTCCGGCAGAATGTTCGAACGGTCAATCCGCTTCACCTCATCTCTGGTAAGAACACTTACAGATACAGGAATCCGGTTCCGTCCTGTCTCAACGCGGGAACCCGATACAACCACCTCCTGGAGGGGAATGGTATCGGCTTTTTCCGCTTCCTGTGCACTGGTCACATAACTATTCAGAAATGCAATGGCTGCTGCTAAAAAAACTGAAAAATTTCTCATCGGGTAAACAGTTTATTGGGTTGGTAATTCAATGATTTCAAAAATGAGGTTCCTGTCCCAGTTTTTCCAGTAATCAAGAGCCTGGGAACGAACCATTTTCCAGTATCCGGCATTCAGAAGCCCGTATTTCACTATGCCGCGACTGATATCATTCTCAATCTGCCGTTTATATTCCTCCTTCAGGCGGATCCGGATGGTTTTGCCTTCATAGCTGAAATCAGCCTGCGGCAAAGCTTCCTCAACAGAGGCCACGGTTATCAAACCCTGTCCGATGGTAGCACCGGTACTGGCCTGCAGTCCGTCGTTCAGACAGCTCTTGGGCGGTTTGCTTCCTCCATAAGTAACTACGCGCAGTTTATCGGTGCCGGCATGAAAATAATCCCTTGCACGAATGCCCATCTTGGCGCCTACAATGGAATAAATACCCAGATGACCATGAATTTCGTCTGTCAGCACACAGGCTTTCCATTCATCCAGGCCAAATTTCCGCATGGTCTCATCCATCATGGCACGCACATCATATTTGTACAGCGAAGGATCCGTCGGAAAGCCTGCCAGGGCTACTCCTTCTCCCGGCCGGTACTGCCCGGTAAGGATTTCCGCCACCATGCTTCTGAGCATTGCCGTATCATAATCAACGGTTTTTGCCAGCGTCGGATCGGAAACAGAAGGCTTCATATCAAACACCTCAGGGAAAAGCAGATACGCCGCCAGCAACTCATACTGAATAGCCGGGTTCGTTTCTTTGTAAGCATACCGATGCCACAAACCTGCAATTCCGTTTTTACGGTAATCAGCCGGAAGAAAACCGTCCGGCGGAAGAGAAAGGTTTCCTGCGGGAAGAATTACGTCAACAGCAGATGCAGTGCCTCCTTTTCCGGGCCGCTGAAATTCCTCATCTGCCTTGCCAAAAACAAGAATACGGTACCAGAACTTTTCAGCCAACAGACGGACAGGAATGCTGTTCAACGGAGCCAGGCATGTTAGTATGATGCTGTCTCCGCAGGGAATACTTTTTTCTTCTGTAAGGATCGAAGGAATTCTCACACCTTTTGGTACTTTCTTCAGAAAGGCTTCCGTGCTTTTTCCGGCGGCAGGCCGGGTTACGACAATTCCTCTCAGGGAGAACTCCTGAACTCCCATCAGAACCGACAATCCCGCCAATGATGCAGGAGAACCGTCGGTAACAACAACGATGCCTTTTCCGCGAAACGGATTCACATAACGCTCCTGCGCGGAAACCAGGCTGAACCAGCCGGCGAATGGAACCATCAGAAGAAAAAGAATCAGGAATCCCGGCTTCTTCAAAAAGTCCCTTCGCAAACCTTTTTTAATGCAAGACATCAGTTGAAGTGTTACTTTTTTTATTATTGTGTTACTAATTGTTCAAAAAAAATTATCCAACCATGCTCATTACAAGCTTTCCGTGGATAATACCCTTTACTCCGATAAGAAGGTCAGCCAGTTTTGTAAGGTCTTTTGATTTCCCTTTCACGAGAATGGTTTCCAGGCAGGTATCATGATCGAGGTGCACATGCTGCGATGACAGGATCAGATGATGAGAATCATGCTGTATATCCGTCAGTTTATTTGTCAGGTCACGTTTATGATGATCATATACCAGTACGATGGCACCGGCCACCACATTGTTACATTTCCACTTATGTTCAACGGTATGTTTTTCGATGAGGAAGCGGATAGCCTGGCTTCGGTTGGCGTATTTACCGTCCTTTACAAACCGGTCGAGCTGTTCCAGAACTCCGGCATCCAGCGAAACTCCAAACCGACGAACCGACATGCGTGTTATGATTTTTTAAAGTATGACACAAAAATAAAGAAATCCTCTGATTTACCAAAATGGTTGCATCCAAAAAACTTCTGCATCGTATTTTTTTCGATGACGGCCGGCAAATGGAATTTTCAGTTGATGGGGGCCAGATTACCGGTATAAAAAAGACCTTACTGCGTTTTTTGCAGACTGTCAACAAACTTTCCCAGTTCGATATACAGTTTCTGCACCGGCAGGCCCATCACATTGTAAAACGATCCCCGGATTTCCTCAATGGCCACATACCCTATCCATTCCTGAATTCCATAAGCTCCGGCCTTGTCGAAAGGCTGGTAGTGACTCACGTAATACCGGATTTCTTCTTCGGTCAGTTTACGGAAAATCACTTCCGAGCGGTCAGAAAAACAATACTGCTTGTTTCTGGTGCGGAGACACACTCCCGTAATTACCGTATGGATGTGGCCGGAAAGCTGTGAGAGCATGCTTACCGCTTCTTCTGCTGATGACGGCTTTCCGATGATCTGGCCATGAAGGATCACGATGGTATCGGCGGTGATGAGAATATCGTTTTCTCCGAGCCCTGTGGCAAAGGCATCGGATTTTTTCCCGGCAAGGTAAACCGGCACCTCCCGGGCGGGCAATCCTTCGGGAAAGTTTTCTTCCAGATCATGATTGGGTGCTAAAGTAAATGAAAGACCAAGATCTTTCAGCAGAGCCCGTCTCCGGGGGGAACCCGATGCCAGAATCAGATGGTATGGGGAAAGCTTTTCATGTAACAGCATACTCAATGAATCGTATAGGTCATAATGTACCAGGCCAGGAAGGAATACCCAACTCCGGCCAGCATAATTCCCTTTAACCAGGAACTCACCTGGTGGTACTGTTCAGCGGTGGATGCACGCAAAAGCCTGAAAACAGCAAAGGCAAGAGGCGCCATAACCAGCAGAACCGTGTACAGCAGGGTCATCAGGTCGGTGAGATACAGGACCAGCACGGCGGCTATAAATACAACGGCAACCCCTGTAAGGGCAAGAACAACATATCGTGTGGTTTTCAGGCCCAAAACCACCGGGAGGGTATTTCTTCCGTATGCCCTGTCGCCCTCAAAATCTTCCATATCTTTAACTATTTCGCGGATCAGGGTAAACAGAAAGGCAAACAGAGCATAGCCGCCCACCCATGCCGTCAGCGTATGAAAGTCAATCTGGTTTCGAACCATTTCTCTTCCATATTCCCTGATCAGAAGGGGTACCTCGAACAGAATCACCATAAGCGGCACCAGTGCAGTAAGAAACGCCACGATAAGGTTTCCGAGAAGGAACTGGCGTTTGTAGGTAGTTGAATAAAACCAGAGGATGCCGGGTACCAGAAGAAAGATCATGGAAAGAAACGACAGGCGGATGGCAAAGGAAAGATAGATACCGGCCGCTACCCCGATGATGCTCAGCGTGAGGTGCACCACAATGGCCATTCTTCGGGGAATCAACCTGCTCAGCATAACACGCGAAGGGCGGTTGATCATGTCAACCGGTGCATCGAAGTAATCGTTGATCACATACCCGGCAGCCGTAATAAACAGCACCGAAACAACCAGCAGGGCAAAGTGCGCTTCGCCGAACTGCAGATCCATGCCATACAGCAGAAGCTGGGGCCTGACAATAAGAAACCGCATGGCATACATGGTAAATGCAATCATCATGAGGTTCGGCAACCGGACGAGTCGTAAATAGGTTTTCATAAGATGGAGGTATTACCAGTGAAAGGCATCAGCATGCGCCCATTTTCCCTGCAGGCGAAGCACCTGTTCAATTACATCGCGGGCGCACCCCTCTCCTCCGCGGCAGTGTGAAATGTATCCGGCAATGCTCTTGATTTCTTCGGCTGCATCGGCCGGACAGGCAGAAAGTCCGGCTTCCTTCATCGGTTCATAATCGGGAAGGTCGTCGCCCATATAAAGAACATCCGCAGGACGGAGGTCGTATTTCTCAAGAAAGTGCCTGAAATGCTCAATTTTGTTACTCGAATTAAGGTACACATCCTTGATTCCGAGCTTATTAAACCGCATACGTACTGATTCCGAATCCCCTCCCGTAATAACGGCGATTTTGTATCCCTTCTTCACCGCGTATTGCATGGCAAATCCGTCGCGTATGTTCATGGTACGCATCATTTCGCCCGAAGGATGCAATATGGCGGTGGTACCCGACAGAACTCCGTCAACGTCAAAAACAAAGGCTTTGATTGCATGAAAATCTTTTCGGATATTGGTCATGAAGCTCCGGTAATTAGTGATGAAATGCCTGAATACTTTCTGTGACAAAAGTATACATTTTCTGCAGATCGGGATGGGATTCCAGCAGTGAGAGGTGCTTTTTTATCACGTTGGCATCTCCACGCACAGCAGGGCCGGTCTGCACATCCCTCGGATTGTTTTCCAGGGCCTTGCGCACGGTTTCCCTGATCAGCGGATGCAGCAGGGTACTGTCCAATCCTTCTTTTCGGGCATATTCCATTCCCAGCGCCAGCATGTGGTTGATAAAATTGCTGCAGAAAACCCCTGCCAGATGAAGCCGCGCGCGCTCTTCAGAGGAAACAGGCTGTACCCTCCCGGAGATACTCTTTCCAAGATGGTTGAGCAATGCCAGGTCGTTTTCGTTGGAAGCCTCCGTCAATACAGGCACTTCCTGCATATTTACCTCCACCTGTCGGGAAAGTGTCTGAAACGGATAAAAAACGCCCCTGCGGGTTGAAAATGGGGCCAGAACATCCATGGGCAAACTGCCGGACGTGTGGACCAGCAGCAGATTATCCCATGAACGCAAGCCCAGTACATTTTCTATGGCTGAATCGCTCACTGCCACAAGCACCAGGTCGGCCGTTGCTTCGATCGCATCCGGATGCCGCAATGCTTCAGCACCCAGTTCCCTGGCCAGCACTTCAGCATGCTCCCTGTTTCTGGACCATACCTGAAGAACGGAATGCCCGGCTGAACGGAAAGCTTTTCCCAGCCTGGTAGCCACATTGCCTGAACCGATGAGCACAATCCGGCAGAAAGAAGAATTCATAGGCGGATCAAATTTTATACAAGGTAAGCAATTTATTGTTTCGGTTTCTGGATTTAAGGTTTGCGCCGGGTATGGGTCAGGATAGTTCAGGTTTTTGAGCGGATGCAAAAGATTTCCTTATATTTGTCCGCAAAGCCTTGTATTGTTGTACCAATAACTGAAAATCATATGTTCAACGGGCATCCAAAAGGGCTGTTTGTCGCCTTCTTCGCCAATATGGGCGAACGTTTCGGATACTATACCATGATTGCCATTTTTACTTTGTTTCTTCAGGCCAAATATGGGTTCTCCAGCAGTACCGCCCTGCAAATCTATTCAATTTTTCTGGCAGCCGTTTATTTCCTGCCGCTTTTTGGCGGAATTCTGGCCGACAGGGTTCTGGGCTACGGAAGAACTATCAGCCTGGGCCTCATCGTTATGTTTGCAGGCTATTTCCTGCTGGCCATACCTACCGATATCAATACAGGGCTGTCGCTCGTACTGGCTGCACTGGCTGTCATTGCTGCCGGCACGGGATTGTTCAAGGGAAACCTGCAGGCACTGGTGGGGAACCTTTACGATAACCCCCAATACAGCGGTAAACGAGACAATGCCTTCAACATCTTCTATATGGGCATCAACATTGGTGCCATGTTTGCCCCAACCGCAGCCGAATACATCAGCAATGCCATCCTGAAAAAGCACGATCTTTTTTATAAAGCCGACATTCCGGCTCTGGCGCACAAGTTCCTCAACGGAGACACTTCGGTGCAGGACCGGCTGAGTGAACTGGCCGCCGCACAGCCGGTTCATATGCAGAATCTGACCGAATTTGCCCGTTACTACCTGAATTCCCTCAGCACCTCGTACCACTATGCTTTCGGGGTGGCCTGCATCAGCCTGATTGCTTCGATGCTTATATTCTGGGGTTTCAGAAAATACTACCGGTCGGCCGACATGACCGAACGGGAAAAAGCCAAAAGTGCCGCACACCAGGATCAGGTGGTTACCCTTTCCAGGGAACAGATCAGGGAAAGGCTTGTTGCCCTTGGGTTAGTCTATTTTGTGGTGATATTCTTCTGGATGGCCTTTCATCAGAACGGAGCTGCCATGACCATCTTTGCCCGTGATTATACCGTTGACCACATTGACAAATGGACCAATCTGTGGTTCGACCTGTTTGGTCTTCTGCCGGTCTTTCTCACCGTAGTGAGCCTTTACTTTGCCCTGCGGAAGAAAAGTTCCCTGCAGTACAGGCTCTTTGGCCTGGCAGGCGCACTGATTTTCGGATTTCTTGCCTATCAGCGTTTTCTTACTTATAGTGATACCAACGAATTCACACCCCAGAAGTTCCAGCACTTCAATCCGTTTTTCATTGTAGCCCTTACACCGGTAGTGGTTGGTTTGTTCAGTTCACTGAACAGCAGGGGAAAAGAACCCTCTTCTCCACGGAAAATCGGAATAGGTATGCTGATTACCGCCGCAGGCTTTATGATTCTGGTAATAGGCTCTTTCAAACTGATCGGATACAGCCCGAAAGAACTGGGAGAAGTCAGGGCGCCTGAGAATGTATTGCTTTCGCCCTATTACCTCATCTCGACGTATTTTATGCTCACGGTGGCTGAGTTGTTTCTGAGTCCTATAGGTATTTCCTTCGTATCAAAAGTCGCTCCGCCCCATCTGAAGGGATCCATGCAGGGCGCATGGTTTGCCGCCACAGCCGTCGGAAACTATGCTGTAGGCATCGTAGGTCTGCTATGGGCAGTCGTGCCTCTGTGGGTTTTCTGGAGTGTGCTGGTAGTTTGCTGCCTGCTGTCAGCCGGCTTTATTTTCTCGGTTCTCCGCAGGCTCGAAAAAGTCACAGCTTCCTGAGAACTGCCCATTAACGGCTTCAGGGCAGAACAACCTTTGCCAGGACGGGATTGTGATCCGACAGATAAAGCGTATCGCACACCTCGGCGAGGGAAGCACAGGCATTGACTTCTGCAGAAGGAGAAATGAAAATAAAATCAATCCGTTCCCTTTCAGGTAAAGGCACCCGGCCAAATCCGTGAAAAGTCCATTCCGGCCCGTAAACGAGCGCGGCCGATCTTCTGGTATCTTTCAGCTTCCCCCCTTCCAGCAGTTTCTGTATGGGCTCCGAACCTTCGGTATCGTTAAAGTCGCCGGTAAGAATGACCGGCATATTCCCTGCAATCTGGCTGATACGGTCTTTCAGAAGCAAAGCACTGTTCAGGCGGGCGACCTTTCCCATATGATCAAAATGGGTATTGAAAGCGGCAAATTTCTTTCCATTCGCCCTGTCCTTAAAAATGCCCCAGGTTACCATACGTTCACAGGCCGCATCCCAGCCCATGGAACCCGGAACCTCCGGCGTTTGGCTCAGCCAGAAATTTCCGGTCTTCAGCAGATCAAAGCGGCTTTTCCGGAAAAAAAAGGCACTGTACTCCCCTTCTGTTTTCCCGTCCTTCCGGCCCGCTCCTAAATAACCATATTCCGGCAGAAGATTCAGCAGGTCCTGAAGCTGATTGTGCAGAACCTCCTGGGTACCCAGCAGATCCACATCATAAAAACGAATCATCCGGGCTGCATTTTCCCTGCGGTACTTCCAATTGTTCATTGAATCAGCCGGAGTATCAAGCCGGATATTGAACGTCATCACCCTGATTTCCTCCTGCTTATGGTTGCAGGAAAAGACTAATCCGGAAAGAACAGGCAGAAGCAAGAAAATACCTTTACTACCCGGAAAAAAAGAAAACGATTTCATCATCACATAAAGATTTTTAAACTTTAATGGAACACCATGTTTGATAAAATTATAGGCAAAGGTTTTTTTGTTCGCAAAATATGCGGGTTTCATAAACAAAAAAATCCCTTAGCGCCGGGCAAACTTACAAAAAGAATTCCCTTATTTTTTCTGCAGGAGCAGTTTTCCCTTCAGTCTGCCATCAGGGGTGTCAAAATCAACAATATACATTCCCGACGGATAGAAGGAAAAACCATTTTTTCATAGTCCACTCATGTTTTGCTTATTTTATTTCCCCTGGTTGAAGATGCTTGCCCAATTCGAGTTCAGTTGTATGTGTCTATTTCGTGAGTATAGATTTAAAAAATGCACCCTGATGGGTCGCGGTGTAATTCCAATCCGAGAACATCATCGGAGCCCAGTCCGGGTCAAACACCCACACCATCCATGAAATTCCCTTGGATGCACAGTAATCCACAATTCTCCTGCCGTATTCCTCATCGGCCATAACCGGCACATGGGCACCCTTGTCGGTAGGATAGCAGAAACCAATTTCGGTGGCAAAAACCGGGTAGGTATCGGCCACGAACCCCCAGTCTTTCTCCCATTGCGGTTCCCATGGTTTCTGGCGCTTCATGGGATAGGGATGGGAAACATAAGCGATGCTCTCAAATGGTAATGGTTCATAACGCACGGGAGTCAGATCGTAGGCCCAGTCGAAACCGGCTACAAGCACAATTTTGTCAGGGTCATATGCCCGGATCAGCCGGATCAGATCGGCATTGATTTCTTTCCATTGCGGCCATGTAATGCTTCCCAGACGGCCGTTAAAGTCAGTCGGCTCATTGAAAAGCTCAAAGAACGGAACGGAAGTACGGCCGGCATAGTGCTCTGCCATGGTGCGCCAGAAATTGTTGGTTTCCTGCAGGGTAGTATAGTAGCCCGGATTCTGGAATAAGCCCATACGCAGATTTCCAATGGAATGCCAGTCGATAATCACATACATTCCGAGCGATTCAGCCCATTCAATTCCCTGGTCCAACAGCTTCAGGTAGTTGGCCTCACCCAGTTCACGCCAGGCGGAAGGATGCACCGGAAACCGGAGGCAGTTTGCACCCCAGGCCTTTGCTTCCTCAAAATACTGCCGGGTCCAGTGTCCTGACCGGCTCAGTTTGGCAGGATCAGAGGTATTAAAGCCTCTGAAAACCACTACTTCGCCTCTTTCGTTTACAAACTGATTTTTCCTTACAGCAATTTTGGAAAGCTTTTGCTCAACCTGCGCCGATACGGATGCGACTGAAAACATTGCCAGCAACAACAAACCAATGTACTTTTTCATAAAAGCTGTTTTTTTATGTTATAAAGACCTGTGCCTTTGTTTTGTACTTAAAAGCTGACAACATTCAGCAAAAAACAAAAAAGACATCCGCAGGAACAATTTTGCGGATGTCTTTTCGCACAAAAGTGTTATTTACTTTACGTAATCGGCTTTATTAAGAAATTCAAACGACAGTTTTACGCTTTCGATAGGGGTTGTGGAGTATTCTTCCTGTTCCACAATAGGATATTTCATGCCAGCCAGTTCGGCATTTTCGAACAAAGCTTTGAAATCCATTTTTCCGCTGGCGCCGACTTCCTTTTCATCTTTCACATGCCAGAGAGGGAAGCGGCCAGGGTATTTTTTGAAATAGGCAATCGGGTCAGCTCCGCCGACAACCACCCACCACAGGTCCATCTCCATGAATACCTTGGAAGGATCAAGGTGGGCCAGCATGTAATCGTAAATAACCGTTGAATCGATGGTTTTGAATTCAGCATCATGGTTATGGTATCCGAATTCAATGCCTTTGGCCTTGCACTTTTCCCCTACAGCATTGAAATAGTCGCAGTACTTCTGCAGAACATCCAGCTTTTCGAAAGCATCTTTCCCCATAAAGGGCTGAACAATGTATTTAACACCGGCGGCTAAATGAGCGTCAATGCAGGTGTCCCACCAGGCCATGGTCGCATCCCACTGGCCTTCTTCCGGCAATGGACGGCCGGTATGCGAGCTTATAAACTGCATGCCGTTCTTTTCAACCAGAGCCTTAAAATCTGCAGGACTCATGCCGTAGAATTTGCCATCGGCATATCCGGCTGTTTCAACAAAGGCATAACCGATTTTTCCTACCTTTTCGACCGTTCCAACCGGATCAGTCTGCATATCATCGCGGAGGCTGTATAACTGCAAACCAATATTCTTCTTAGGGGCAGCTTTTTTACAGCCGGTTTGCATAATAACGCCCGGAACAAGCAGGGCAAGCAATGTAACAACTGACAGAATTTTTTTCATGGATTACAGGTTTAAATGGTTCGAGGCTCAAATTTATTAAATTACTGATACAATAGAAGAGGTAATGAAGGATATTTATTCAAGTGTACCCACAATTTTTCTTCCGTGGAATTCCTTTGCAGGTATTTTTTCGATGTGCAGGGCGATGTTTTCGCTGGTTATCTTTCCGGCCGCGACAATTTTCATCCTTCTTCCCGCCTGATGAATCATGGCACGCAGCATGTCAGCCCCTTCCATGGCAGTAGTTGCCCCGCCCGATGAGAGAACCCTGTCAACCCCAGCTTCTTTAAGGCGGTTTAGTTCAAAAAGAATATCATGGGTCTCATCAATGGCCTTGTGGAAAGTAACCGGCAGAGGCCGGGCCAGTTCCAGAAAACTGTACAGGGTTTCCAGGTCCACCCTTTTTTCCGGAGTGAGCATCCCCATCACCAGACCATCGGCTCCGGCTTCCTTCAGTCTGAGCAAATCTTCCCGCATCACTTCCTTCTCCTCTTCGGTATAGGTATAATTACCACCCCGCGGCCTGATCATTACGAAGATGGGGATGGACAAATACCGGCGGCATACCTTCAGCGTACCTACCGTTGGGGTCGTCCCTCCCATAGCCAGATTCTCGCATAGTTCAATACGATGCGCCCCCTTTGCCGCCGCTTTCAACGCTTCAGATATATTTTCCACACAGGCTTCCAGAACAATCATAGCAAAAAACTGATTAGGGAGGCCAAAGGTAGAAATTTCCCCTGAATGACAGGAAGGAAATTCAACGGGGTCGCTTTTCCCCTTGCACGGAGCTGTTGGAAATGAATGTTTAGCCCGGCACCAGAAATTTTCGCGGCATCCTCCGTTATTAGTTTCGCAGGCTGTGCTATGCTATGGCCCGGCAAAAAATTCTGCAGTGGATGCAGAAATCGAAGCGGTGAGATATCACAAAAAATTGGATTAATTTTACTGAAACAAATCACTATGCGCAGCATTTTTCTTCTTTCATGTCTTCTGATGCTGTTTTCGCCCCGTCTTTACCCGCAAACCTGCCAGGTGCTGGTGAAAGAATTGCAGGGCGAATATACGGGAGGCTGCAAGAAAGGCCTGGCACACGGACAGGGGAAAGCCGCCGGCACGGATACTTATGAAGGCCATTTCAAAAACGGATATCCCCATGGAAAAGGAATCTACCGATGGGCTGACGGATCTGTATATACCGGCAACTGGAACATGGGAAAACGGGAAGGCGAAGGCACCTACCGGTATATGAAAAACGGCAGGGAAGAACTGCTCACAGGAATCTGGAAAAATGACGTGTATGTGGGCCCAAAACCGGTTCCCCCTAAGATTATCAAAAAGTACAACATCAATCAAGTAAGCTTTCATAAGGCAGGTGAAGGAAACCAGGTAATTATGATGTTCAAGCAGGGCGGCATGGCCAATGCATCGATCATGGAACTAATGATAGCGGCGAACAACGGAATTGAATTCCGAAGCGGCAGCCAGATAGGCTATCAGCAGGTTACCTTCCCCTTTGAAGCAAAAATTACTTACAAAACCTGGAATCCCCTGCGAACCGTCCTGCTCGACTGTACCCTTGAATTTGTTATTACGGAACCAGGAAGGTGGGAAGTAAGAATAGAGAACTGAAACTCAGTACATGATTATTTCCTTGATGGGAATATCATCAGGCAGGTTCCGGATGTAAAACATTTCGGCGTTAAGAGCCTCTTCCGGAATCTGAAGCCGGAACGAACCACTGAACCCCTTTACAATAACATTCACCCCTATGCCACGCGAATAGTTGACGTTCAGCACCCGGTACTTTTTTTTCAGGTCACCATACGTCATGCCCACCCGTATTCCTTTGTCGGAAACAAATTCTTCGCGGGTAGTGCGAAACTCCCCGATGCGGTTATAGGTGGTATCGGTCCAGCCGGGCTCCAGTGTAAACAGAATACCCTTCTTATCGCGGATTACAAATTTTCTGGCGGTTTCCTTGCACCCGTCGCAAATGGGAACTTTTTCAAGTGTTACTCTGAAAAAGCGGGCCAGGTTCTGCGTAGCCGTATCAATATTCTGCCCTATCCATGTTAGATCGCCGATTTTATTTCCGTAGAGTACAAAATTCACAGTGTCCTGCCCCTCAGCAGTATAATGGATTACCGTAAAAAAGCACAAGAGAATAAAAAGTTTTTTCATCATGCATGTTCTCCGTCAGGGGACACTGAGCAGAACCTACATTGCAAATTTAATTGAAATTAGGGCAATTGATGCATGGACAGATTAATGTTGCACCCGAATTGTGCTCTTCATCTTTTTTATCTCTATTTCCCGCTTTATCGCATCCGTCTTGCTTTCATACGGCTCAATGTATACCAGTTTCCATGGCCTCCCCCGCCTGGTCGAAGTGGTTGCTCCCGCGTTGTGCTCTTCCAGCCTCTCCTGTGGACTGTGAGTGTAACCCACATAATACTTGTCTAT
>Ga0315298_1002998_pt1 | contig 27459 bp, 28 predicted proteins | sample WHS_1_MG_FD_203077 | JGI IMG/M metagenome (GOLD analysis project Ga0315298, IMG submission 203077) | Extremophilic microbial mat communities from Washburn Hot Springs, YNP, Wyoming, USA - WHS_1_MG | ecosystem: Environmental > Aquatic > Thermal springs > Hot (42-90C) | place: USA: Wyoming... | reverse complement strand
GGAATAAATGGTTTAGAGCCAGTTGCAATAATGACTCCGTCATACTTGTCAATTAAATCATCTTCTGTAGCTTCTTTATAAATAACTTCAATGTTAGCATCTTTAATTTCTTCGACAAAATAATCAATTTGTTTTTGCAAAGATTGTTTTTGTGATGGAAGTGGTGCGAGATTAAATTGTCCTCCAAGTTTATCTTTCTCAAATAATGTAACTTTGTGACCACGTTGTTTCAAAGCTAAAGCGGCTTGCATTCCAGCTAATCCACCTCCAACTACTGCATAATTTTTCTTTTCATTTGCAGGAATAATCTCTTCAAGCTCTCTACCGACAAGCGGATTGATTTCGCACTGAAGTCCTTTGCCAATTTTTATTCTTCCTAAACAGCCTGTTAAACAAGAACTACAAGGACGAATTCTTCCTTCTACTTGTTTTAAATATTTTCCAACGAAATCCGGGTCAGCAATTAGTGCTCTTCCTATTGCAATAAAATCTGCTGCATTATTTGAAAGAATCTCATCAATATCTTTTGGTTCATTAATTTGTCCGACCGTAATAATTGGGAGCGAAATATGTTCTTTAATCTTTTTTGATAATTCCCATGTTTTCCCTTTTGGTATGAAATGGTGTTGATAATACCAAGCTGGACTCATGCATACATCGCCACTTGTTATGTGTAAAGCTGCAATATCTTCCTGTTCAAGAATTTTTGCGATTTGGATTGTGTCATTAATTGTTAATCCACCTTCATACTTTTCTTCGCTGCTTAATCTTACAATTACAGGTAATTTTACAGAAGATTTTATACCTCTTAAAATTTCTAATCCAAAACGCAAACGATTTTCAAAGCTACCACCATACTCATCATTTCTTTTATTTGTAATTGGAGAAATGAATTGTGCAATTAAGTAACCAAGTCCAAATTGCAGTTCAATAAAATCATAACCAGCTTTTTCAGCACGAATAGCTGCATCAATATATTGTTGTTGAACAATTTTAATCTCATCGGGAGAAAGAGCTTTTGGTTTTTGTCCACCGTTTGGGCATTCAATATCTGATGCAGATAGATAAACATTTCCGGGTAATTTTGGATTAGCCATTCTGCCAGGATGATTAATATGAGCAACAGCTTTTGCACCATTACGATGAACTGTTTCAACTAATTTTTTATGTCCATCAATTTTGCTGTCGTCTTCAATTCCAATTTGAGTGGGAAGTTCTCGAACTTTTTTATCAATAAAAAATGGTTCAAAAATTACTGCTGCAACATGTCTGGAACGTCTTTCCCAGAAAGCAATATGGCGTTCGGAAATATTACCTTCAGAATCACCATAACCAGTTTTAACAGCGCTCATTAAAAAGCTGTTGTGAAGTTTTACATTTCCAATATCCATGTTAAAAACTCTAATTTGTTATTAAATAAGATGCTCAGAATTTAATATCGGTTCAAATGCATTTTTGTTATATTAAATAAAACTTTACTTGGCTAAAATTTATTGTATACCAAGAAGAAGCAATAATTTTTTTGATTTATATGTAAACTAATGTTTAATCTCTATTGATATTCCACCATAATACATTCTTCCGTAAATAGGGGCATACATGAAAGCAGCATCGTCTAAATGTCTTTCGTCTTGGATAAAGTTGAAAATGTTGTTTACCCCGGCATAGAGCTTAAAGCTATCTATATTTTTAGAAATACGAGCATTGAATACCATAAACGGAGCAGTTTTTTTGATTTTTGATTCTTTAGGGTTCTCACTATAATAATCAATATACATATTACCTTGGAAATCGCCAATCAGGCTAAAATTCCATTCTTCTGGGTTGTATTCAATTTTCAAATTACCAGTTGTTGAAGGAAATCTCGGGATATACTTGCTAACACTTTCATATTGCGTTCCAATCCAATCTTTTCGAGCTTGTTTATATTTACCTTGATTGTAAGTTAAATCAATTCCTAAAACCAATTTTTCAGTTATGTTTGAGAGAATAGATATTTCAATACCTTGAACAAAAGCGTTATTAAAATTTTTCCATTGGTAATCATATCCTAAGGCAGCAATGTTAGGATCTGCCTCAGTAAAACCGATTTTGTTTCTCAAATCAGTATGAAAAATATTTGTACTTACTTTAATGGATTTACCATAATAATCTGTAGAAAAATTATAACTTACAGATGTTTCGGGCTTAAGGTCTGATGATTTCCATACACGTGGAGAACCGCTGCAAAGGTGCAAGTCTTCAGAGAAGCCGTATGGCGCACGAAAACCAGTACCTGCATTAACCCTTAATGTAACCTTTTCTGACAACTCATATTTTATTGCTAATCTTGGGTTGACACTTGATTTATTAAAACTGGTTTTTGGGAAGGTGGTATTAAAAACTTGACTGTCAGATTTGTATTCTTCCCAAGAATTATGATAGTCAATTCTAATTCCAGGGACGAGTGTTAATTTATCTGTAATAACCCATTCATCTTCGAAAAAAACACCAAATTCTTTTGCTGATTTTTTCCCAATTGACTTGTAGGATTGCCCCAAATAATTACTTTCGGGGTTAACTACTACATACATTCCTGACTCTTCAAGATTGTCATAAAAACCTTGCAAGCCGATAAGTAAGTTATGATTAAAGATTGTTGTATTAAAAGTCAATGTAGATGTTAATAAACTCTCCTTAGCAAGATAAGGTCTCATATTTTGAACATCTGGTGAACTGTTGTTGTGTGTTGCCATATAATCATTTAGATAAGTATCATTTGTTGCCTCTCGATAATGGTTCACATATGCTATAGAAAAATTTAATTTGGAATTTAAACCAGTTACTTTATCATAATTAAGTTGGGTCTCATAACGATTTGTATAAATGCTTTCTGTACCGCTGCTAAAAGGGTTTTTGAAATAATCATCAGTTAACTTTCCTCCTTGTCTTCGTTCAATTATCGATTTACCTCTTATTATAAGTTTATCATTTTCAAGAAATGCATCATTAATAAATAAACCAAAGCCTGCATTTATATTCTTAGTTGCAACTCTGTCAGAGATTCCATCTTTATTTTTTACTTCATTCTTAGATAATCCAGGACCTGTTTCATCAATAGCATCTCCTGTTAATTCTTGAGCAAAAATATTAAGTCCTATATTCCCTTTTTTATTTCTTAAAGAAGATGAAATATCATATCTATTTGTATTATAATTCCCAAGTTGAATATCAATCTTAGTAGATGGTTCGAATGATGGTTCTTTGGTTATAATATTTATTGCACCTGCAACAGCACTGCTTCCATATAAAGCTGAACCAGCTCCTTTTACAACTTCAATTTGGGTAATATCAAGTGTACTTAATTGTTGTAGTCCATATACGCTTGCAAGTCCTGAATATATAGGCTGTCCATTAATTAATACCTGTGTATGCTCAGCTCCAAGTCCTTGCATTCTAACCATTGAAAAATTGCAATATTGGCACTGTTGTTCAACTCTAATTCCTGGTGTGCCTTCTAAAGCCTGATAAAGATTGCATGCATTTTTACTTTCTATTTCATGCATTGTAATAACTTCTGTTCGTACAGGGGCATCTTTAATGTAATGTTGTGTCCTTGTGCCAGTCACTACAATATTTTTTAGATATAGTATATCTTCCTCTAAATTAAAATTTATTTTGTAGACTATAGGTTCTTTTAATTTAACTTCGATTTCTTGGGTTTTGTATCCAATATATGATGCTTTTAATATAAAATTGCCCCTTGTTAAATTTGTTAATCTATAGTAACCGTCTTTATTGGTTGTTGTACCAATAGTTGTTCCTTTAAGTATAATATTTGCTCCACTCAAGGGCATATTTCCCGAAAAAACATACCCCTCAATTTCAGGGTAAACGGTCTGTGATAATAAATTAATGGAAAATTTTAAAATAAATATATACAAATAAAACCTTTTCATTTCTGGTCCTCTTTTTAACTATGTATAAAAGTTTAATAAAACACTTATTATTAAGCTGAAAAATCTGTTAATTGTGGAATTGATTATAGAGAGGCCAGTATTTGAGGAGGGGCGCGAGGAGCTATCTCTTTGTTATATAATTGTGAATTAAATGGTTCAGATATGAATATAAGAAATTTACAAGGGATTTTGTGATATAATGGTATCTCAATAGGGAATATAAATGATTTGTTAAATAAATTATAGATATAAGAAAGTTGTAAAAACTCCTGAGATGTATGACTATGATTAGGTTTTGAGTCTGAATTTTTACCTGTAGTTTTAAATGGGTGAGCGTGTTCAACTATTTTCCCGTCGAGTAAAATATGAGTGTGTATAAAAATAGTATTGTTAATAAGAATAACAAAAACAGCAATAATTGTAAATGACCAAACTATCTTACTTAATCTTGCAATCATACTATCCTAAAAAAATACAGAGCAAAAATAATACTTATTTAGATTAAATCCAAACAAGTAATAATTGGTTATGTAGAATGTTCTACAGCATTTTTAAATTCATGATATAGACATAATTTAATTGATAAATATTTCCGCGTGAAATTATTGATTTTTATTTTTTGTTTTATAGACGGCGAGTGCTTTTTTTAATGTTTTGATTGCAAAGTGAATGCACTCATGCTTATCTGGAGGCACTTTTTCTGCATAGTTTAAAATATCTGTGAATTTTATTTTGCCAGCTTCAGTCAATGATAATCCTTTAATAATTTTGGTAATAATTGTTCCAGCAAGTTGCAAACCAATACAGCCCACAGATTCAAACGACGCTTCAATAATTTTTTTGCCAGAAATTTTTAGGTATAGAGTTATTATATCTCCACAGTCTTCTGTATCTGTAAAAATAACATCTGCATCTTTTATCTTGCCTATATTTTCTTTACTATGTATTAAATTTACAGCTTTATTAGAATAGCCAATTTGTATAAGTTCATTTTTGCTTTTCATTTTAAACCCCTAATTTAATTACTATTGTAAAGCATAATTATTTTTTACTTGCTTTAATAACAACGAATCCTCCTTCTCCATAACCTTCTTTGAACAACTGGATATTTTTAATTTCAGATAGTTCACCGAATATGGTTTGAATTATTTCAATATTTTTAAATTTATTTTCTTTTAATAATTCTATTACTTCCTCAGTAGAATAAAATGTTGCATAGCGGTAGAATTTATTCTGATTTTTCTTTTTTTCATATATTTGACCGAGCGCACTATTTTTATCAACAAATCCAACAATGATACAGCCTTCAGGTTTTAAAATTCTATACACCTCACGGAATGCTTTATTAACATCATCAACGAAACAAATTGTCGTTACCATTAAAGCAAAATCATATGATTTATCTTCAAGGGGTAGTTTTTCAGCAGTTCCTTTATATACTGTTAAACCGAGTCTTAAAGAAAAATTTCTCATCGAGGTGGAAGGTTCAACGCCTTCTCTTATATCAAAAGGGATGGCAAATCGTCCTGTGCCAATTCCGATTTCAATTCCTTTTTTACCGGTTGGAATAAAATGCCGGACAGCTTCAACTTCGGATTGATATACCCAATAGTTTTCTTTAAACCATTTTTCATATTCATTTAGATATTTATCAAAAGGTTCAGTTCTTGCCATATTTTGCTTTAATTTTATTATTAATCAATTGTAATAATTTTGCCGGCTCCAATTTCAATATAATTTTTGTCAAAAACTTCTTTAAACATTTTACGTGCGATGTCGCCTGAACAGTGTGCTGGTGCTATAGTTAATATACCCATATCGAATATTTTTTGAATTATGTCATTTATTTCATCCTCATTTAATCTGTGAAGATGAAAGCCTCCTAAGGCAAGATAAATTAATTCATTTGGGAATTTGTTTTTTGCTTTTTCTAAAATTTTAATAATACCTGGATGTGCACATCCCGTTATAACAACTATTCCCTTAGATGAATGAAGAGCAAGAGACTGTTCTGGTATTTTTCCATCAATTTCACCGAGTGAGAAAACCTCCTGGAATATTTCCACGAAGTCAGAAACTGGGACCGGCATAGCTCCAGAATTTTTTATCATATCAATTATTTCTAATGGGAACGATTGTGGATAGAAAATTTTTACTTTCGAATTCTTTTTTAAAAATTCTTGTAATCCACCAATGTGATCGTGATGGAAATGGGATAAAAAAACTGTATTAATATTTTTGGGTTCGATATCAAGTTTATTCATATTACTCAATAAAATACTGCCATTGTCTCCTGTGTCGAACAGTAGTTTTGTTTTGTCAAATTCTACCAAACATGAAAAGCCCCAATCGGTTTGCAAATTTTTTTGCATAGATTTATTGTCATATACAATTGTTAGTTTAATATTTGTTTTCATATTTGACTCGTTATTTATTTTAATTAGCTTACATAACAGTTGTGTTATTAAACCAAAATCTTTTTAAGGTAACAATATTGCTGCAGCGACAACAGTTGTCCACAAACCATTTTTATCACCTTCTGCAGTTTGAGTAATATTAAATGTTTTTACAATTTTTCCTGACATTTTAAAAACCTGTTCACGCTCGTTCCAATTGGTTTCTGAATCGAATTCTACTCCAAGCGTTGTAGCAAGCATTTGAGCAGCTAAATCTTCTGCATAATCGCCGGCAATTTTTTCTTTTACTCCAAATGGATGATATTCAGAAAGATAACCGTAGTGATGACCATCTGCGGGGATTGCAACACCAATTGATGCGGCTATTAATCGATTTGGTTCGTTTGTAGAGTTTCTTGCCATAACTGTAAAAGTAATTTGCCCGGCTTTTATTTCTTTTAGCCCCTGTTGTTTAGAAATTATTTTGCAACCTGGAGGATAAATACTGCTGACATTTACCAAATTACATTTCTCAATACCGGCTTTTCTAAGAGCTAATTCGAAAGAGCTAAGATAATCTTTGTGTCTACCGACACCTTTTGTAAAAAATATTTTTGTAGGAACGTACATTTTTTACTCCTCTTTATTTTGATAAGTAACTGGTGACTGCATCTCTAACCTTTATCGTTCCTTTGAAGCCGTCAATGATTTTAATGCCAGCTCTTTTAAGAACTTCCTCAGCCTTATCGCCAACATGTCCAGTGAGCAAGACCTCAACGCCTTTACTTATTATTAATTCTGCTGCTTTTGGACCAGCTCCACTTTGCATTTGCCCACCTAAATTAGATATGGCTTCAAACTTCATAGTTTGTGGGTTGACAATTAAAAAATATTGGCAGCGTCCAAACTGTTCACTTACAAGCGCATCCATAGAGCCGCCTGTTGAAGTAACTGCAATTTTCCCGGTTTTATGGGATTTCGTTTCGTTTAACATAATTGCTCCTATTAGTTAATTGATATTTCAATTTGTAATTCCAGCTGCCGCCAAATTGTTTGAATCTCTTTGCGAATTTTTTCATTAGTATCTACAACATTTTCTTTATTAATAAGAGCGTTCACAAATTCAATATCAAAAGGGATTGTCCCTATAATAGGAATATTTTCACTATTGGCGTATTTGATTATTTGTGAAGTTATATTTTCGTTTAAATCATATTTGTTTATTACAATTCCTGCATGGATTTTAAATGTATTTAAGAGCTGGACAAGCCGAGTCAAATCATGAATACCCGATACAGTCGGTTCAGTAACAATAACAGCATAATCTGCTGCAGCTATACTTGCATTGACAGGGCATCCAACTCCAGGTGGTCCATCAACAATTACCCATTCAATGTCTGATGAAATATTTTCAAGGGCTTTCCGTTTTATTTCACTTACAAGTTTACCGGAATTTCCTTCGCCTGGTAAAAGTTTTGCATAATAAAATTTAGATTTATCCGGTAGTTCGCATTCAAAGTAATATCCTGATTTTTTAGTATTGAATTGGATAGCTCCATAAGGGCAAATTCTAAAACATAAACCGCAGCCCTCGCAACTTAGCTGATTGATAGTATAATTATTAATTGCATCGAAACGGCATACGGTTTCACATATTCCGCATTCTTCACATTTACTTCTATTAATTGAGGCTCTTTTGCCACCGTAAAATTCGTAACTATGTATTATTTCTGGCTTAAGAATTAGGTAAAGATTTGCAGCGTCTACATCACAATCGATAATTACTTTTTTGTCTATTAAACTTGCCAATGCAGCTGACAATGTTGTTTTACCGGTTCCGCCTTTACCACTTATTATTACAATTTGTTTATATGTATTATCAAACATTTATTTTTTCCAATCCTAATTTTTCTTTAATTCTATTATACAGCCGTATGAAATCTTTTTTCAATTCGGGATATTTGTTTATAGGCAGTGTTCCTTCCGAATAAGATTCTGCATATTTTCTGTCAAAAGGAATCTTGAGAAGAACATCAATGTTTGCTTTTCTTAAATAATTTTCCATTTCAGTAAAAGAAGAATCATATTTATTAATAACAACACTAAAAGGAATATCTATTGCTCTTAAAACATCTATGGCAAGTTTCAAATCATTCAGCCCGAACGGTGTTGATTCAGTAACAAGAATACAGAAGTCAGAATCTTTTATTGCTTCAACCATTGAACAAGATGTGCCAGGAGGGGAGTCAATTATGTTTGTTTTTCCTTTAACTATTTTTTTCTTCACTTCTTTGATTAATGGTGATGCAGATGCTTCGCCAATGTTTAATACTCCGTCTGCAAAAATTATTTCATTTTTTGTAATCCCAACTCTTACAATACCTATTTCTTTTACTCTTTCGGTTATTATTTTTAATGGACAAAAATATTTGCAAGCTCCACAACTGTGACACATCTCTTCAAAAAGTACAATTTCGAATTTGAGATTTATTAGAGCATTAAATTCACAAACACTAACGCATTTACCGCAGAATTTGCATTTATCTTGATTAATATGAGGCAGTAATTTTTCAGCTTTTTCTTCCGAAATGAATTTCGGTTTAAGAAATAAATGTCCGTTAGGTTCCTCAACATCACAATCAATGTAAACGCATTCAGGAATAACTGAGGCAAGACTAGCAGCTATAGTTGTCTTGCCCGTTCCGCCTTTGCCTGATGCAATAGATATTATCAAATCAAATTCCTGCATTTAATTATAATGATGTTCATGTTTATGTCCGTGAGAACATGCTTCATAACCTGTAAGTTTTCCCAGGATAAAAAGATTTAATGCTTCTTCATATAATAATCCAGGAGCTGTAATGACATTGATACCATATTCAAGAAAATGTGAAATTGCTTTTTGTCCCATTCCGCCTGCAATAATTGTATTTACATTGAACTGTTTGACATAAGCTGGCAGCTGACAAGCACCGCCGTGTTCTCCCGCAAGCGGATTAAAATATGTTTCAGTTTTCAATACTTTTTTCTGTTCGTCGAGTTCACATACATTGAATTTTGTACATCTGCCAAAATGTTCGGCTACTTTTTCTACATTACCAATTTCTTCAATTGCAATTGCTAAACGATGATTCATATTATCTCCTTATTTTTTTGTATTAATTAATTATTAAAAATTATTATTCCACCCCCATCCTTTTCTCATGTGTCTTTTTCTGCTAAAATCCATCATAGATTTTGAATCAACTATTGTTAATTTATTTTCCATAAAATCCTTTACAGCTTCTATAACTTGTTTTTTAGAACAAGAATAAACTTTGACATTAGCAGAATTTAAAAGGCGAAGAGGATTTAATCCAATGTCAATTGTAATTACAGCGTCAACATTTTTTTCAATGATTAATTGAGAAGTTTGAATTCCAGCTCCACCAAATAAATTAGCATAAGGGTTGCGGAGAGATTCGAAAATATTTTTCTCAGTTTCATAAAAAATTAAGAAAGGAGTTCTTCCTAATTTCTCCGCAACCAAAGAAGTCGGTTCCAAACCTTCGGATGTAATTGCAATTAACATAGGATTCACTTTATATAATTAGTTTCCGAATCCTCTTCCTTGAGATCTGCCAAAACCTCTGCGACCGCCAAAGCAATATCCTCTGCCGCCGCCACGTGGTCTTCCGCCACGACCAACCCCATATATAACTTCTTTATTTTCTGCAGATTGTTCTGAAGTTTTTTCTGTTTGAGTTGTTTGAATATAGCGGCAGAAACCTCTTCTTCTGCCTGTTAAAGGACCTTGTCCCAATGGACCTGTTCTATCGAAGCCTGGCATATTAACCTCCATTATTTGTTTTGAGATATTTATTTAATTATACAAGATGATTTTTAATAAGCCATTCATCATTATAAATTGTTGAAAAATATTTATAACCTGAATCGCAAATTATAGTTACAATGTTTGCTTCATTATTAATTTCATTTGCAAGTTTTACGGCTCCCCATATATTTGCACCGCTCGAACCACCAGCAATAATTCCTTCTTCAAATGCTAATTTTTTCGTCCATTCAATAGCAGTTTTATCATCAACTTGGAACATATCATCTAACAAATCTAATTGTGCTGTTTTTATAAGAAATTCATCTCCTATCCCTTCAATTAGATATCTTGAAGGAGTAATCAGTTTTTTATTCTTGAAATAATTATAAAAGACTGAACCAACAGGGTCGATTCCAATTATTTTAATATTTGGATTTTTTTCTTTTAAAAATTTTCCCGCACCGATAATTGTTCCCCCAGTACCTATTCCGCCAATTAAATAATCAATTCTCCCATTTAACTGTTCCCAAATTTCCGGTCCAGTTGTAGCATAATGTGTTTCATTATTATCAAGATTATTATGCTGGTCTATGTAAAAAAGTGAAGAATCATTTTCGGCAAGATTTTTCGCATACTGGTTGTATGATTGCGGGTGTTCCGGTGGAAGTGATGCGTCAACTTTAATAACATCGACACCTAGAACTTCGAGCATTTTTATTTTTTCGGGACTTGTTGTATCGCGTATTACAATTTTTAGTTTGTAACCTTTCTGACGACAAACAATAGCTAGACCCATTGCAGTGTTACCAGAAGAATTTTCAATTATAGTATCTCCAGGTTTTAATTTGCCTTCCCTTTCAGCTTTTTCAATCATATATTTTGCAATACGGTCTTTTATACTTCCTCCAGGGTTCATAAATTCTAATTTTGCATAAATATTAGCTTTCAACTCTCTCGATATATTCCTGAGTTTTACGAGCGGTGTTCTACCTATTGCATCTAAAACATTTTCGTAACAGTTATTTCTCATTAGAATCTCGTTAGTTAATTTGTTTTAAGAAGAAAATATTATCGTTGTATTCAACAGTTCTTATCATCTTATTTTTTATTAAGTTGTCAATTAAGTCCCAATTTGAATTTGCTCTCGATAAAAAAGCTTTGATGGCATCTTTACACATCGGGTGAACAGAAAGTATGCTTAATAATTCTTTTTCAGCATCTGATAAATAAGTGAAATAATTGCCTTCATCATATGCAAGCAGTTCTACATTGTTTATTAAACTGCTGAAAATTTGATATGCTACATTCAAAGTTTCTTCTGTCGGTTTCTTGACTGTTTTTTCAGCAGGAGGACGAGTTGGAATTAAAATGTAAGATTTATGAGGATTTATTTCGCTAATTACTTGAGCCGTTTTATTAAGTGATTCAACATTATCATTGATTCCTTTCACAAGCATTGTTTCTGTAACCAACGTTCCTTTGAAAACAATCGCAAACTGTTTTATACCCTCAATTATTTTTTGAAGTTTGAGCAAACCATGAGGCCTATTAATAGTATGCCATATATTTTCATAAGCAGAATCAATCTTAACCGAAACCCAGTCTGCTTTCATCAAATCGTTTTGAACTTCTTTATCCCATATCAAAGATGAATTTGTAATTACGGCTATTTTTATTCCAAAGGATTTTATTCTTTCGATTGTTTTACCAAGGTTAATATCTAAAGTAGGTTCACCATCTGGAACAAAAGTTAAGTAATTAATTTGTTCTCCTGCTTTTTGTAATTGATTGATTCTTTCTGAGACCTCATAGAAAATTTCATCCGTAGAAAAAAATTTTTTACGTTCAATTAACATTGGATTAGTAATGCCAATCTGGCAATAAACGCATGAATAGCTGCAAACTTTGGGAGGTATATTATTTATTCCAAGACTTCTACCTAATCTGCGTGATGGTATTGGACCAAAAACAATCGACATGGTTTTTCTTTGATTTTAATTATTTATGAAATTCGATTATATCGTTAGCTAAGTTTCTAAGATCTAGTTTTCTTAGTATATCGCAATCGCAATTTATACCTTCATCTTTAAAGAATTTAATAATTGCATCAACTTCTTCAGCAGAAAAATTATCGCGCAAATACCATTCTGTGTATTTAAAATTTTTTTCGCACTTTTTATCTATGCTAAAGATTTCATATAAATATGCTTGTAATAAAGCCAATTGATAAATTGCTATTGGTAATTCATTCTTTTTCATTTTTATTTTACTTTTTTTATTTAAGTCAATGAGACATAATTCAACTTGTTATAGAACTTATTTAAAGATGATTGTAATCAGTTTAATTTATTATTCTGTTTTAATAAACAATATATTCTAATTGCAACTAATTTTTAGTTTCCAATTTTCTTCCACCAACTTTCATAGGATCTCCAGAATAACCCAATGCTTTCCAGTCTAATCGTCCTTCTTTACTATGACAAGAAATACATTTCAAAGCATTTTCTTTTGGAGCGACCATATGATTTATTGGCCAATACATTTCAGTTTCAACAAATGCAAAAGTTCCTGAATAAGGAAGATTAACCTCTTTCATCCCAAGTTGTGATGCTAAATTCCAATCATAATTTTTCCAGTAACCGCCTTCTCCAAAGAGTTTTGGTATAATTAAATAATTGTTTTGTGAATCGTAGATTTGTTTCCCGCGCATTACTTTGAAAGGTGCGATTTTAGCTTTGGGATCTTTAATATCGCCGTTTGGCATGTTAAGCATTACAATCTTTGAAGGATTAATTTTATCGCCAAATGAGTAATAATTTGCGCTTCCATTATACCACTTATAAGTTGGGATAACATTTTTAGCCCACTTAAATTCGCCTTTCATTTTATTGTAAGTCTCTTTTCCAAACTCATCTTTTGATTCTGGTCTATCCTCACCGGCTTTGGACCAATCCCACCAAACCTTAGTTGGTTCAACCCTTGCAAATTCTGGGATGTGACATGTTTCGCAAGCAACAGAAGTAGTATGTTTGTTCAATGTTTTGTTTTTATGAATTTCACCTTGGTGGCAATTAGTACAATAAATATGGTTAGCATTTGCAGCCATAGAACCGTGACTGGCTCCCATTGTTTTATGTTGTTCTGTTTTATGGCAGTCGATGCATTGAAATCCTAATTTCCCCATATGAACATCAAGTGACGGGTCAGGATTTATAATACTTCCATCTAAGTCTCCATGCTTAACGCCTGTTCCACCGCCGCCGTTAAAATGGCATGCCCCACAGTTTGTTCTTGTCGGTTTTCCAACACTTTGTGCAGAGAGTAAAAGGTCAACATTTTTATCTGGCATACCAGCGCCAGTTGGTGTTTTATTGTATGTATTGGATTGATCGTGACAAACCAGGCAATCAACATTTTCCTCTTTGCTGAAATCAAACGACGCATCTTTCCAGCCGTATCCTATATGGCAGCTTGTGCAGCGTGGATAGTTTGATGGAATAGCGAGACAAAAATTATTTACAAAATTTTTCTTACCTCTTTGGACTGTTTGGTTATTATCCACGAATTTCTCGTTTAGCCAATTCCAGTGCCCAGTTTTCATAATTTCTTTTGCGGCAGATTCATGGCATGTTAAACATGTTTTTGTTACATCTTGCGGAGTTGAAAAAGGTCCCTGAATTAAATCTTTATGAGACTGACCCATTATAGTGATACTAAGAAATAAAATTGTAGAAAAAATTTTTCTTGGTAGCATTTGAAATTCCTTGTTTTATTGTTTCTTATGATTATTAATTACATCATCTTGTAATATTTTTTGATAATATTTCTTCAATTAAATTAGCAATTGATTTAAATGCATTTGTTACTTCGCTACTTGGTTTTTCAAGAATAATCGGTTTGCCTTTGTCTCCAAGTATTCGAGCATCAATATCAATAGGAATAGAACCAAGAAATGGAACGCCATAATTATCTGCTAATTTTTTACCCCCGCCTTCACCAAAAATATTAAGTACAGCGCTACAATGGGGGCAAACAAATCCAGACATATTTTCAACAACACCGATAAAAGGTATTTCGAGTTTCTTTGCCATATTTAATGCACGTTCTGCATCAATAACAGAGACCTCTTGAGGAGTAGTAACTATTACAGCAAAATCAGGTTTCATTTGTTGTGAGATAGTCAAAATCTCATCTCCTGTTCCAGGGGGTAAGTCAGCAATTAAATAATCGAGTTCTCCCCATTCGACATCTGCAAGAAATTGATTAATTACTTTCGAACGCATTGGACCGCGCCATATTACAGGCTGCCCAGGAGGAAGTAATGAAGCAATAGAAATCATTTTTGCACCATACTTTTCAAATGGTATCATTTTCGAATCGAGAACAATCAATTCGCTGTCTACCCCCAGCATTTTAGCTACATTTGGACCTGTAATATCAGTATCAAGAATACCTGTTGAGAAACCTTCTGATTGAAATCCATAAGCAAGATTTACGCTTACAGTAGTTTTTCCAACTCCACCTTTTCCGCTGAATACTGCAATGCGGTGTTTAATTTTAGAAACATTTTCCTGAATTCTTTTTTCTTCTTCTTCAAATTCTTTTTGCTTGTCTTGTTCAGTCATTGTAAATCCTTTTGAATTATATGTGTTAACATTTATTCCACTTTTTAATTGCGTCTACAGTCGCATTAATTATAGGGTAAGCAATGGGTGACGCTGTTAAAAGGGGATGTGTGCCGATTTGCAAATTGTAAATATCAATATCGGTCATTTTATTTAAAATCATTACAGACATTATATTAATCATTTCACCAACAGAATTTCCGCCCATAATTTGTGCACCCATTAAAGTGTGAGAATAAGTTGAAAAGATTAATTTGACAGTTATTTCTGAAGCATCAGGCAACATAGCTGGATGACGGTCAACAGCTTTTGCAATTCCAACTGTATAATCGAGCGAACGTGCTTTTGCGCGTTTTTCGGTTATACCGCTAACAGCAAATGCTATATTACCTATTTTTGTAGAAAATGTACCAAGTACACCAGGATATTGGCGTATAGTTTTGATGGAATAAAGATTGGAACCAACAAGTCGTCCTTCCGCCATTGCGGTAGAAGCAAGCATAATGTTGGAAAACTCACCAGTGAAAAAATCATATTTAGCTGCGCAATCACCAATTGCAAATACATCTTTCTCCGAAGTGCGTAAATAAGCATCAACTAAAATTCCTTTTCCTTCTTCATAAACCAGATTGAATTTTTTTGCTAATTCGAGATTTGGTCTGAAACCGCATGAAACAATTAAAAGGTCGCAGTCAATTTTTGTTCCATCATCCAATTCTACGCCAGTTATACTTTTGTTGCCATAAATTTTTTGAATGCTTTTCCCGGTAATTACTTTAGCACCTTCTTTCTCGAGAATCTCTTTAACTTTATTGCCGAACTCATCATCCATTGTAGGAAGAATCGTATTCATCATTTCAATAACCATAACATTTTTTTCTGCTTTTACTAATTCATCAGCAACTTCTACCCCTATGTACCCACCGCCAAGAATTACTATTTTTTCAGCTTCTTGAATTCGTGCTTTCATGTTTTTCAGATATTCTTTGTCTTTCTTAATAAGAAAGACATTTTCTTTATCAGCACCTTCTATTTTAGGCATAATTGCTTTGGAGCCTGTTGCAATTACGAGCTTTTCAAATGCAATTTCTCCATTATTTGCAAGTGTTATCTTATGGTCATTCTTTCCTGTTGCTTCATCGTTAATAATATCAATTTGACTTGCTATTAAAGGATTATCCGGCAAGATATCATCACTTACTTCGTTAAGAGTGTGGAATACATAAGGTATGCCACAAGGAATCAAAGGTTTTGACTCTTTTCTTATTAAGACAATTTTTTTGTCCGGGTAAGTATTTTTTGCTGATAGAGCACAGGTAACTCCAGCGGGTCCACCTCCAACTATCACTATGTCATACTGTTTCATTTTGTTCCCCAGATCTATTCTTATTTATATTATTTAATAATAGAATCCCTTTGCCAACGGGATAACCACATCTTTGCGATATCGCTTCACACTTAACCTTGAAAAGGAAATAGATTGGGCGCGATTCATTCAACAATGTTTCATAATTACCTTGTCCTTTAGCAATCACAATATCAGCTTTATGAAATAGTTCTAAGAATTCCTGTGTGCATTCGCTTAAATCAGTCCCTGCAATTGTGCTTCCGCTTTCAATTACTGTGCATAACTTATCAATCCCCAATTGCTTTGCATCTTCAAGCGTTATATCATTTAAAATCGGTTTTGAACGGACGGCAAACACAATCTTTTTTGGAAGTAACTCGTTTATGAGGAATTTATCGAATAGAGCTTCTTCATAATTGTCGGCTATATATAGTATAAGTTTTGCTTTACGATAATCTTCTTTAAATTGAGGTAAAAAAGATAATTCAATATTACTTGATGCAATCCTGTTGATTTCATATTCAATATTAAAATCTGGATTGGCAGCAAAATCAATAGAATTACCAACTATAGCAGCACGTATTGCGGTGTCAAGTTTGTCGCTTGAACCCTCAATCATCATTTTAATAAACATGTAATACTTTTCGGCTTTCTTAATATTTTGTTCTTTGATTTTTTTATACGGATTTTCTGCTCCATAATATTTTTCAATAACAGATTGCATCTTTTTTGAAAACTTAGGGGCATTGGAATATTGGTCAATATTTAGTGCTTCGGCACAAACTTCCTTTATTATTTTTAACTGAAGTTCTTTGTTCGAATTTGTAAAAAGTTTCGCTGAATTATATGCTTGCTTTATAATGCAAGGGATACAAGCTGGATCAAAAAGCATTTTATTTCCAAATCTGCTTATTATATTGCAGTATAATTGTCAATTAGAATGCCACTATTAGAATTTAATTTTTAGCGGATATTTAACATTTATAAAATAAAATTATTGCATGCTTGCAAATATATATTGCATAGTATTTCATTAATGCAATAATTTTGTATAGATTTGCAATGGTTAATTGGAGTTTATAGAAATGAAAGAAGTTCAGCAAATTATAGATATAAATAAAGAAGCGGTTATAATTCCAGATGGAATTGCTGTTATTGGGAAAGATTTAAAAGTAATTGTTTTTAACGAAGCAGCTTCAAGGATTAGTGGTTATGAAGAAGATGAGATTATTGGAATGAATTGCAAAATTATTTTTCGTGAATGTCCTGATGATATGAACTATATTATCGAATCTCTAAACGATAACCGCACTTTTACAAATCTTGCAATAAACATAACGGATAAAAACGGCAATATAAAAAATGTTCTTGCCTCAATTACACCAATTAAGAGAAATGAAAATGTTTTAAGTGTGGTCTTCGTTTTTAGAGATACCAAAGAGATGCTTTCTTTGGCAGAAGAAATTCAACAGAAAACTTTAGAGTTGATAGATCAAAAAAATAAGCTCGATGCTATTTTTAATAGCAGCATTGAAGGCACATTTACAATTGATAATGATTGGAATATCACATCATTTAACAAATCAGCAGAAAAAATTACAGGCTACAAGATTTCAGAAGCAATAGGGAAAAAATGCTGGGAAATATTTAATTCATCGTTGTGTAGAAATGGATGTCATATGGAACAGACTCTTAAAAAAGGTAAAGCTATGATAGGTAATGAATTAGAAATATTGCATAAAAGTGGCAGGAGAATTCCTATAAGAGTTAATTCCAATATTTTAATTAACAACAAGAATGAAAAGATAGGCGCAGTCGAAACTTTTGTGGATATATCAGAAATAAAAAATTTAACTGCACATTTAAGTGAATTTTTTAAGTATGAAAACATTGTCGGCAGAAATAAAGAAATTAAGCAAATTATTTCTGTGCTTGAAAGCGTATCGCAAACAGATAGTTCAGTTTTAATAACAGGTGAAAGCGGGACGGGGAAAGAATTAGCTGCACGTGCTATTCATTTAAATAGTTCAAGAAAAACAGGTCCTTTCATAGCAGTTAACTGCAGTGCATTTGTAGAATCACTTATTGAAAGTGAATTGTTTGGACACGAAAAAGGAGCATTTACCGGGGCGATAAAAACCAAAATTGGGAAATTTGAACTTGCTCAAGGAGGTACTTTATTTCTTGATGAAATTGGGGATTTATCAATTGCTGTTCAAACTAAATTGCTTAGGGTTTTAGAAATGCGAGAGTTTGAAAGAGTAGGTGGAAATAAAACTATTAAAATGGATGCAAGAATAATTGCGGCTACTAATAAAAACCTTTTAGAAGAAATTGCAGCTAAAAGATTTCGCGAAGATTTATTTTATAGAATAAATGTTATTCATATTCATCTGCCTCCATTAAGAGAAAGGATGGATGACTTGCCATTGTTAATAAATCATTTTATTGAAAAATTCAATATGAAGTTCAATAAAAACATCAAACAATTTTCTTCAGATGCTTATGAATTTCTTCTGGAATATAATTGGCCTGGTAATATAAGAGAATTAGAAAATGTTATTGAACATTGCTTTGTTCTTTGCAACAAAGATATAATTGATGTTGATTGTTTGCCTAAAAGATTAAAAAATATTCAGAACAAAAATAATTTTATAAATAATATAAATATTCGTAATGGTATCGAAGAAACTGAAAAAGAGTTAATTATTTCTGCTTTGAAAAAGAATATGTGGAATCGAACTAAAACAGCTAAGGAATTGAATATTAATCCTTCAACACTCTGGAGAAAAATGAAAAAGTATGGAATTTTTAACCTCCAATAGTTTATTCGACTCAAAGGGCGAACTATTCGACTTATAAGTTCAATTACTTCTTATATGCTTTTAAATTTCTTTGTAATTCTAATGAAAAACTAACTTTTTGTAATTGGCATGGTTTTTAATTCTTATGTTGCGAACTAACAATTACTAACAAACAACATAAGGAGTAATAAAATGAAAAAGCTAATAGTTCTCTTCGCAGCAACACTTTTATTGAGTTATATCAGCGTAAGTGCACAAACTCAAGACCAATCAAAACCAAATCCTCCAGCTCAGCATGGTAAAAATTTTATTGATAACAATGGTGACGGTTACAATGATAATGCACCTGACCATGATGGTGATGGAATTCCGAACGGTTTAGACCCTGATTACACAGGACCAAAATTACAAAGAAATAAATTTGTAGACCTTAATGGCGATGGAATTAATGATAATGCTAAAAAAGGAAGGTTAAATAATAATGTTGGAAAAGGTGGATATGGTTCGGGTAAAGGAATGAAAAACAATGTTAATCAAGGGACACAAACTGAAACACAAACTGGAACACAAACCGGAACCCAGGCTGGAACTCAGACTAAAGCAGGTCGAGGCTATAGAGGCGGTAAATAAAATTATTGGGACTCTTCGGAGTCCCTTTTTTAATGAAATAGTGAGTTAAATATGCTATCCAGAAAAATAATTTTTACAGTAATTATACTTTTATTTTTGTCAATTAATGAGTATGCACAATTATCTTCCAGCATAACAACAGAATATGAATACAATGATAATCCATTCCGAACAAAGTATGCATTGGAAACATCTATTTTTTCTTTGAATTATGAACTTGGATACGACTTTGATATAATGGCAATTAATTACTCAGGGAACTATATTTCTTTTAGTTCTGATGTCGCAAGAAATTTTTATGTTCATCAATTTTCAGTATTAAAAAGTTTTGATAAATCTTATTTAGGTGCTTATTTGGAACAGCGATTTGGAAAGGATATTTATAACTATTTTGATTATACAAATGCATTCATGTTTTATTACTACAACACAAATTTCAAAGATTTTTATATCAGACTTTCATCTAATTTAAGCATTGCAAATTATCCCAATATTGCTATCCTTAATAATTTAAAATACTCTGCAAATATTTTTTTGAATCATGGTTTTGAAAGCGGAACAACATTAATTCTCGGAAGCAGTTTTAATTATAAAAAATATTTAAATCCAACTCAGTCAGGTTCTTATTCTTACATTGATGAACATAATCAATTAATAACTGAGTCATATCTTGATAAAAATATTTCTTATGTAACACAATTCTTAAATTATTTTAGAGTTGCACAATCAATTACACCAACAACAGGAATTGCATTACAATTTACAAACAGAAGCATTTTGAATAATGGATTTAATAGTTATGTTAAAGATGTCAATATGATTTATGGCGATGAATCTGAAATTTTTGATGACCCGGTGAATTATGAAGGTAATAGTATTCTCGCAGAACTTACAAAAATCTTTTTAAATGATTTTACAATAAAAACAGGTTTTTATTTTAATAGAAAATTTTATCCTTCTCAGGGGATTTATGATGAAGAATTAAAATATCATAATAACTATATGCGAAATGATAAACAGAAAATTTTTAGTTTTATGATAAAAAAAGATTTTGTTCTTGGGGATGCAGAAGATATGAACTTGTCATTATTGTTTAATTATCTGCATATGGAAAACACATCAAACAGTGACTTATTTAATTATAGTAATAATTCTATGAGCATTGGTATTCAGTTTAGTTTTTAGTCAAAGATTATTTGAATCCTTTTGAAACTAAATGCTTTTTACTGGGTAGACAATTTTTTATTTTCCATTCACATTTAATATGTTATACTATGATTAAAAACTTTTTAATACAGCCGCGCATTTTAATTTCAATTTTTGTTGTTATTGTAGTTGTTGTATTTACTTCGGCTTTGGTTGAGTTGAATCAAAGCAAAAAAGAAATGCTCGAACTGCTTGAAGAAGAAGGTGATTCGCTGCTTGAAACAATTTTATCTTCATCAAGAAATGCTTTGATTTCCTATAATAAAATTGAAGAAGAAGTAAAAAGAAGATTATTGAATAATGCAAATACAATCAAAATTATAGAAGAAAGAGGAATGATAACTAATTCTTTCCTTGAAAAATTTGCTGAAGAAAATAATATCTATCGAATCAACATATTTAATTCTGAAGGTAAAAAAATTTATTTCAGTCATAAAGATATTCATCATAAATATTTATCAACTGATACTGTTAAAAAATATTTAAAACCAATATTTAATGGAGAGAAAGACACATTAATAATTGGAATTAGACAAGCCAGATTTTTTGGCGGGCAACGTTTTGCAATCGCAGTTTCTACAAAAGATAGAAAAGCTATAGTAGTAAATATTAATGCTGATGAATTATTCAAATTTCGTAATGAGATTGGTTTTGGCGTATTATTGAAAAATCTTACACAAAATCCACAAATTATTTTCGCAGTATTGCAAAATGAAGATGGGATAATTGCTGGTTCGGGTGATATAGAGGTGATGAATAAAATTGCAACTGAAAATCCTTTTCTTCAAAGAACAAATAGCAATTTGTATAGATGGGAAATTAAGAAGTATAATACATTCGAGGTATTTGAAATTATTCATCCTTTTATATTTGAGAAAGATACTGTAGGAATTTTTCGGCTTGGACTTTCTCTTCAACCAGTGAATAATATTAATGAAAGAATAATTCGCAGAATTATAATAATAACTGCATTATTATTTGTGTTCGGGTTTGTTACAATCACATTAATTTTTGTAAGCCAAAATTTTAATCTGCTTTCCAAAAAATTCAAAGTAGTAGAATCATACTCTAAAAAAATAATTGATAATGTTAGCGATGGAATTATAGTTGTTGATTCAAATGATAAAATATTTTGATAAATAAAGCTGATAAATCAATATTAAATATTACAGATGAAAAAATTGGATTGAGTGCTCAAAATATTTTTAGTGATGAAAATTGTGGTGATATATTTAGAAGCGAAAATAAAGTTTTAGAAAAAGAATGTATAATAAATGGCACTACAAAAATATTATTATTCTCTATCAGCAGATTCGAAGATAATAATCAGAATTACAATTTAATAATTGTGTTTAGAGATTTAACCGAACAAAAGTTGAAAGAAAAACAAATGTTTATTAACGAAAAAATGCTTGCTATGGGTCAATTAGCTTCGACAGTTGCACATGAAATTAGAAATCCTCTTAATACTATAGGCACTATAGCCCAACAAATAGGAAAAGATTACGAAGTTAAAGAAAACCAGGAAGAATTTAAGAATTTAATTACAATAGTTTATAATGAAGTAAAAAGAATTAATGAATTAATTGAAGCATTCTTGAAATTTGCTAAACCTCAACCAGTTAGAGCAGAAGAATTTTTATTAAAAGATTTTTTTGATGAATTGTTAAATCAGTATAACTGGCAGTTAAAACAAAAAAATGTTTCACTTATTATTGACCTGAAATATTCCGGAAAAGTTGTTCTTGATAAATCCCAATTGAAACAGGTATTTATTAACTTAATTGAAAATTCATTAGATGCAATTGAAGAAAAAGGGATAATATCAATTCATGCTTATCAGGAGAATGAAAAATTAAATATTATTTTTAAGGATAATGGGAAAGGAATTGAACCAGATAAGCTAAAAAAGGTATTCGATCCTTACTTTACTACAAAGAAAAAAGGCAGCGGTATTGGATTAAGCATAGTTCATAAAATTATTACTGAACATAATGGAAATATTTTTGTTCACAGTAAACTAAACGAAGGAACAAGTTTTTATATCAAATTACCTTTAGAATATAAATGAGAATATTATGACTCAACTTAAAATATTAATAATTGATGATGAAGAACCACAGCTGCAATCACTTAAAAACTTTTTAACTAAAAGAGATTACAAAGTTTTTACAGCAACTGACGGCGAAAAAGGTTATAACATTGCCAAAGATGAGCAAATAGATATAGTACTTACAGATTATAGTATGCAGGGTTGGGATGGTTTTAAGGTATTAACAGAAATCAAGTTACTAAATCCTTCTATTGAAGTAGTGATAATGACAGCTTATGGTACAATAGAAAATGCTGTGGCTTTGATGAAAAATGGTGCATATGATTTTCTTACTAAGCCTATCAATCTTGATGTTCTTGAAAGCATTTTAAATAAAATCAAAGAAAAAAAATTTCTACAAAATGAAAACAAATTATTAAAAGAACAATTGCAGGAAAAATTTAGATTTCAGGAAATTATTTCTCAAAGTGAATTGATGGAAAAAGTCTTGAATATTGCTGGCAGAGTTGCATCAACTAAGACAACTGTTTTGATAAGAGGTGAAAGTGGAACCGGTAAAGAATTAATAGCAAAAGCAATTCATTATTCAAGTCCGAGAAAAGATAAACCTTTTGTTATTGTTAATGTTGCTTCTTTATCAGAGAATCTTTTAGAGAGCGAACTATTTGGACACGAAAAAGGTGCATTTACGGGAGCCATAAAAGAAAGAATTGGAAGATTTGAAGAAGCAGATGGTGGAACTTTATTTATAGATGAAGTTGGTGATATACCATTAACTGTTCAGGTAAAATTGCTGCGAACAATTCAATTTGGTGAATTTCAACGGGTAGGTAGTAATCAAGTTTTTCATACTGATGTGAGAATAATTGCAGCAACTCATAGAAATCTTGAAGAGATGATATCAAAAGGAGAATTTAGAGAAGATTTGTTTTACCGATTAAATGTTGTTGAAATAAGATTGCCATCTTTAAGAGAAAGAAAAGAAGATATTCCTTTGCTAATAAATCATTTTATAAGAAAATACGCATCAGAAATTAATAAAGATGTTAAAGGTATTGAAAACGAGGCTATTGATTATTTAATGAAATACGATTTTCCAGGTAATGTTCGAGAACTGGAAAACATAATTGAAAGAGCAGTTGTGCTTACAAGAAATGAATTTATTACTAAAGATGATTTACCACAATTTAGAAAAATCAGTGAGCTTGACAGAAAATTAGATGCATTCAATCTTGAAGATCCGTACGAAGAAAAATTAAGAGCATTTGAAAAAACTATTATTGATGAAGCATTAAGCAGAACTAATGGAAATAAAAGTGCTGCTGCCCGCTTGCTAAGAATAACCGAAAGACATCTAAGATCAAGACTCGAAAGATTAAAGTAGTTCCTTCCTCATAAATTTACTTTTCTAAAAATTTATTTGCTTATATGCAAATGTAAGCATATATTTGCATGCAAAAATTGGCATGTAATGTATGGATAAAATAATAGATAAATTCAAAGCGCTATCTGACGAAACACGGCTTAGAGTTATTAACCTTTTTATTAAGAGTGGTAAGAATCTTTGTGTATGTGAACTAATGGATGCTTTATCATTGCCACAATACAAAGTGTCAAAAGCTCTGAATGTTTTAAGGTCTGCGGGTTTCTTTACAACAGAAAAAGAAGGAACATGGATTTATTACAATTTGAACAAAGATTTGGAAGAAATAAAGCCTGTTATAAATTTCCTTAAAAACTACTTAAAATCAGATGCATTTATAAAAGATGAAGAAAGGTTACAAAAAAGGCTGGCACTTCGAGAAAATAATAAGTGCGTGGTCGGAATAATTTCTGAAAAAGAATTATTAAAACTAATCAAAGAAAAAATCGAGAAGTAGATATTGAAATCCCTCATAATTAAAACTCTTCATAAAATGATTATAAGCAAATTTAAACTCAATAGAATTTTACATGTTGAATTAAATACTATAATAATATGAACTGGAAAGAAGAATACAAATCGTTTTTGTGGATAACAGGATTTTTCCTGTTTGCTTACTTTTTGCCAATTCAAACAGAAACTTTTCGTAATGCAATTGTTGATGCATTTGCACTCGCAAAATGGTATGCACAGGAACATGTTCTTTTATGTCTTGTGCCTGCTTTTTTTATTGCTGGTGTAATTGCGGTTTTTATAAGTCAAGCATCAGTTGTAAAACATTTTGGTGCAAAAGCAAAAAAATGGAAAGCATACTTAATTGCTTCTGTATCAGGAACAATTTTAGCTGTTTGCTCATGTACAGTTTTACCTTTGTTCTCGAGCATTCATAAAAGAGGAGCAGGATTAGGTCCCGCAATTGCTTTTCTTTATTCAGGTCCTGCAATAAATATTCTTGCAATCATTCTTACAGCAAGAGTTCTTGGTCTTGAGCTTGGCGTGGCTAGAGTAATAGGTGCTGTTTCATTTAGTTTAATTATTGGTTTAATAATGGCTTTTATTTATAGAAAAGAAGAAAAAGAAAGAGCTGAGGCACAACTTGCAATGCCAGATGTTGAAGAACCACGACCATTATGGCAAACATCTCTACACTTTTTTATTCTCGTAGCAATTTTGGTTTTTGTTAATTGGGGAAAACCAATCGAGACAGATGGCTTTTGGTATTTTATGTATGCAAATAAATGGTATATAACTTCTTTATTTGGAATTGGATTTGCAATTTCAATGATATATATAATTGGAGTTAAGAAACTGTATGTTCTGTTGGGAGGTTTAGCTGTAATTCTTTCAGCAATATTTTTTTATAATAATCCGACAATTCCATTTGTTATTGGGGTTGTTGCAACTACATTGGCTTTGACATTTACAGAAGGAGAGCCAAATCAGTGGCTAGGAGAAACCTGGGGATTTACAAAACAAATTATGCCCCTGCTTGGTTCTGGTGTTTTAGTTGCTGGATTTTTACTTGGCTCTGCTGAAGGTAATGGCGGAATAATTCCGAAAGAGTGGATTTATACTCTGGTAGGCGGTAATTCTTTGTTTTCAAATTTATTTGCATCCATAACTGGTGCATTTATGTATTTTGCAACTTTAACTGAGATACCAATTCTTCAAGGATTAATTAATAATGGAATGGGAAAAGGTCCAGCACTTGCGTTATTACTTGCTGGTCCTGCTTTATCATTACCAAATATGCTTGTTATTCGTAGTGTAATCGGAACGCAGAAGACAATTGTTTATGTTACTCTTGTTATTATTATGGCTACAATCAGTGGACTTATTTATGGGTATCTATTTTAATCAATAAATTAATTACACAGAGAACCACAGAGTATTCACAGAGAAACTCGGAGAGTTTATGGAATATGAGGATTTAACAAGAACTATAATAGGATGTGCGATTGAAGTTCATAAGGAATTAGGCCCTGGATTATTAGAATCAGCTTATGAAGAATGTTTAGCATATGAATTAACTAAATTTGGATTAAAAGTCGAACGACAAAAGCCAGTTCCAGTTGTATATAAAGAAATTAAACTTGAGTGTGGATATAGAATCGATATTCTTGTTGAGGATAAAGTAGTTCTGGAATTAAAAACAGTTGATGAATTTAATCCAGTCCACGAAGCACAAATATTAACTTATCTAAAATTTTCTCAAAAGAAGGTTGGACTTTTAATGAACTTTAACGTGCTTAAAATGAAAGATGGAATTAAAAGATATATTAAATAACTCTGTGGTTCTTCGTGTTTTCTCAGAGGTGCTCTGTGTAATAAAATCATTATAGGAGGTTAAATGAAGAAAAAAATCTTAATACTTTGCACAGGTAACAGCTGCCGAAGTCAAATGGCAGAAGGATTTTTAAAATCATTCGATTTGGAATTGGAAGTTTATTCTGCAGGGACAAAACCAGCAGAAAAAATAAATCCAAAAGCAGTTCAAGTAATGAAAGAAATCGGAATAGATATTAGCAATAATTATCCGAAAGATGTGGAACAATTTATTAATCAATCTTTTGACTATGTAATAACTGTTTGTGACAATGCAAAAGAAACATGCCCTGTTTTTATTGGGAAAGTTGGAAAACAAATACATATTGGATTCGAAGATCCTGCTGATGCAACAGGAACGGAAGAAGAGATACTTACAGTATTTAGGAAAGTAAGAGATGAAATCAAAGAAGAGTTCTGGAAGTTCGTACAAAATTTGAGAGTTGATAGTTGATGGTCGGGTATTGAAAATTTCTTGAGCTTTTGTAATGCTCGATATTCAATGCTTAATGCTCAATATTTAATGCTCAATATTCAATGTTCAATATTCAATGTTCAATGTTCAATTTTCAATTTTCGAGTAATAGTAAAACAATTTAGTTGAATCATTAAATAATTTAATTGAGAATTGAGAGTTGAGAGTTGATTGTTGAAAATTTTTTATATGCTTTTGCAATGCTTGATGCTCAATGTTCAATGCTCAATGCTCAATTTTCAATGCTCAATGCTCAATGCTCAATGCTCAATAATCAATAATCAATAATCAATATTCAATATTCAATATTCAATATCCAATAATGGAATTACTAAAGACTAATAAAGGAGAAAAAAAATGCTTGATATCAAAGTTCTTGGTCCTGGTTGTATAAACTGTGAAAAACTTTACAATCTCTGCAA
>Ga0315298_1002997_pt1 | contig 27464 bp, 21 predicted proteins | sample WHS_1_MG_FD_203077 | JGI IMG/M metagenome (GOLD analysis project Ga0315298, IMG submission 203077) | Extremophilic microbial mat communities from Washburn Hot Springs, YNP, Wyoming, USA - WHS_1_MG | ecosystem: Environmental > Aquatic > Thermal springs > Hot (42-90C) | place: USA: Wyoming... | reverse complement strand
AGGGTGGCGACACGTATTGCATCCGGGGCTTGCCCCGGATGGGGATTGAAACTTGGCAAGAGCAGCTGGGAGCAGTACCTCATGCGCATTGCATCCGGGGCTTGCCCCGGATGGGGATTGAAACTGAGCACGCGGGGGGATACCCCGGGGAGTATCTATTGCATCCGGGGCTTGCCCCGGATGGGGATTGAAACTCTGAGCTGCGCCAGCACCGGCACGGGTTCACAGATTGCATCCGGGGCTTGCCCCGGATGGGGATTGAAACTTTTGGCCTCCGAGGCAATTTTTTTTCGGGCGGTATTGCATCCGGGGCTTGCCCCGGATGGGGATTGAAACCCGGCGTTGGAGGCTGAGTGGGAGCAGGTCAAATTGCATCCGGGGCTTGCCCCGGATGGGGATTGAAACCCCGAGCGCAGGCGCGCAGGCAACCTGAGCAAGATTGCATCCGGGGCTTGCCCCGGATGGGGATTGAAACGCGCTCCTCTATCCCCAGTGCGCAGCAGCTCGCCAATTGCATCCGGGGCTTGCCCCGGATGGGGATTGAAACTGGAGCCGGTGCGCTAGTCGCGCCAGAGCCGTTCATTGCATCCGGGGCTTGCCCCGGATGGGGATTGAAACACCTGGCTGGTGTGGTTTGATTGCGTAAGGGGCATTGCATCCGGGGCTTGCCCCGGATGGGGATTGAAACTGCCCAGTTGTCGCCGTCGCCACCGTTACCCGTGATTGCATCCGGGGCTTGCCCCGGATGGGGATTGAAACGACGCAGCCGAGGGTGCGTTCAGCACCGCTGGCATTGCATCCGGGGCTTGCCCCGGATGGGGATTGAAACGGAAATGTCCTGGTCTGTGCTGAGCACCGCGCCCATTGCATCCGGGGCTTGCCCCGGATGGGGATTGAAACGTATTGCTTCGGCGGCGGCCCCTCTGCTACTCGCATTGCATCCGGGGCTTGCCCCGGATGGGGATTGAAACGCATAATCTGCTTGGCCAGCTCGGCCCGGCGGGCATTGCATCCGGGGCTTGCCCCGGATGGGGATTGAAACGCCTGTGTCGCCGGCGTTTGCGTTTGAGTCTGGATTGCATCCGGGGCTTGCCCCGGATGGAGATTGAAACTGCTTTTCCCGGCCGCCCTACCGGCAGATGGCAGATCCCACATTCCAGATCGCATAGGGAAGGGAGGCCAGGGACGGCCTCCCCTACGGAGGGGCGGGGGAGGCGCGCACCCTCCTTCGCCATCCCACTTCGCCAAGGCTTCGTAGGCCAGGAAGCGGTGCGTCTCTACGGGTGGTGGGGGAAGGGGAAGGCCGGGCAACAGAGTGCTCGCCCCACGGGGGACAGGCGGGCAGCGGCGCATGCAGGGACCCGCGGCAACCCCTCACCCCAGCCCTCCCTCGGCTACGCTCGGGGCAGGTCTCCCGGGGAGAGGGAGAGGGGGGCGGGCTACCCGCCGACCCTCAGGAAGCGCTTATGGCCCAGGACAGCCGGACCCTCGAGGGTGACCGGGTACCAACCGGGCGGGGTATCCGGGGGCACTTGCAGGGTGAAGGAGCCAGGGAGGGCGACCTGCTCGTGGAGGCACAAGCCGGGGGCGGCCAGGGTGGCCTGCGCGGGGCCTGCGTCGGGCGGCACGAGGGATAGCGCGAGGGGCAGGCTGGCGCCGGGCCTCAACTCCGGCAGGTCGCCGAAGGAGACCAGCGGGCGGCAGCCGGCACGCCCGAGTATGACCACAAACCAGCGGCTGTCCAGGTCGAGCACCAGGTCATGGTCGTCCTTGGTGATGGTCACCGGGAGCGGTCGCAGCGTCTCGACGTCACAGGCGACCACCGATTGCACCGTGTCCGCCAGCCCCGGCACGCGGACCTGGAGCGGCCCCCGGGCCGGGTCCAGCCCGAGCACGGGTTGGCCATCGAGACCGCGGGGTAGCAGCCAGGGCTCGTCGGAATCCACGCGGGCCCCCACCAGGGCCCAGTGGTCCTCCCCCCGGAAGAGGCGGCAGATGGCTCTGGGCACGGAGGCCGTGGGATCGGCCTCCACCTCCCCCCACAGGACCGTCTCCGCCACGGGGAAGCGAGCGCACCGCCAGTTCATCTCCCCCTCGCCCACGCCGCCCACATAGCCGCTGAGCGAGGCCCACACCGGGCCCAGAGCGCCGTAGACCAAGGGGTGGTAGCCTGGAACGGCCACGCGCATGGGGGGGATGTGGCGTGGGCACATGCTGGTGAGCGCTCCGTGCGCGTAGGGGGCGAAGCAGTCGGCGGGCGCCTCGGTGGTCAGCACCGCCTCCGGGTTCACCTCGCGCATGGCCCGGCCCACCTTGTCGAGGAGGCGGCGCACGCCGTCGTTATAGACGAAGGGGTGGGGGTGGTGGTGCGCGGGGTTGTAGCAGGGCAGGAAGTAGAAGCCCAGCGAATCCAGCCTGACCCCGTCGGCCCCCGTTTCCCGGAGCAGCCGGCTGCAGACCGCCGCCAGGTGGTCTTGCCATTCCTCACAGGCGGGGCACATGTGGTAGAACCCCTCGCGGGTGTAGTTGCCGGTGATGGCGCCGTTCTTGTGCATGACCGACCAGCGCTCGGCCCGGCCCGACCTGGCCAGGTCACTCGAGCGGTGGACGATGTAGCCCTCCACGTAGAAGGTGAAGTGGAACCCCAGCCGGTGCACGGCGGCCACCCCCTCCCGCAGCGCCGCCGCGCCCCCCAGGTCCTCCCGGAGCACGTTGTCGCCGGTGGTATGGACATAGCGCGGCGGCTCACCAGGCGGCGAGACGGGGAACTGGCAGCCGCGGTCGTGGAAGGCCCATTCCTGGTTGTCGAGGGGCTGCTCCCGGTAGGCCTCCGGCAGGTCACGGAAACTCTCCATAGCGGTCGCCGCGGGCATGGCGGCGCCGCCCCGCTTGCCGAACCAGCGCCCCGTGAAGGAATCCGAGCGCCGCAGCCACGCCGGCGGCGGCAGGGGCCGAAATGCTGGCTCAAACCAGGCGCGGTAGGCCCGGGCGGTCGGCCGCCAGTCGCCGCGGTAGATCAACACCTGCACGGGGGGCAGCGCGAGGGACTCGCCGGGCTGCAGGCGGGTGGCGGGGAAGGTGGTCACCCGCAGCCAGCGGGAGTCGGGGGCAAGGCGCTTGTTGCGCACCTCGGGGTCCTTGACGATCATGCCCAGGGCGCTGCCCGAGGCGGGGTCGAAGAGGCAGTGCCACCGCATGGACAACTCGCCACCATTGCCGTAGATGCCGCCGGGGTGGTCCCGGGCGGGGGCGAGGTGGCCGGCCTGCTCGTGCACCGTGGCCAGGTTGCCCCGGCCCGTCTCCCCGAGCGACAGGCGGCCGAACCACGGGAAGTCCACCATCACCTCGCCCGGTTTCCCACCGACGTTCAGGATGGCGAGCGCCCACTCGGAGGAACCCGCGCCCGCCAGGGCTACCGTGAGCAGCACCTCCCAGCGGTCGGCCGGGTCCCGATACACCAGCCGCAGGCTGTCCCGTTCCGGGGCGACGGAGACCAGGCGCATGGAGCCGGGATCGAGGGCCGTGTGGGCGATAGCCGCGGGGTCATCCTCGATCTCGAAAGGGCGGACGAAGTCGGTGTAGACCCGGAACGGGTTGCCGATCTCGCGCGGATTCTTCAGGTACTCGTCACCGGTGGCCTGGTTGAGCAGCGAGACCAACCCGCCGTCCTCCCGGCGGAAGGCGATGCGCGCCTCCGGGCTGTCCAGGACCAGCAGGTTGTTGTCGCCCGCGCCCATGGTGACCCTCCCTTTCCTGTAGGGCGGGACTGCCACGCCCCGCCTGCGCCGTCAGGCGCGTGGTTAGCTGTCGGGCGGGCTGCGGATGGAGGGAGCGCGCTCGGCCCCTCACCGCCGCCCTCTCCCAGCGGGGAGAGGGTGAGGAGAAGGCAGCCAGGCTTGTCTGCGGTACCGCAGCCAGGGACCGGAACTGCCATCCCTCTCCCAGCGGAAACGCTGAAGGGGCAGATGCGCTCGACGGCGCTTAGCCGCTGAGCATCTTGATGTAAGCCTCTGCGACCTCCAGGTCCTTGACCGCGTCAGCGGCGGGGGAGAGGTTGGGCGACCGGCCCAGGGCGGCGGCCACGAAGCACTTGGCCTGCTCGCCAAAGCCCCAGCGCGGGGGTAGCACCGGCTGCTCGAAAGTGGTGGGTAGGTCCTTGCCCCGGAAGATGCGCACTCGCCCTGACTGCTGCCGGGCCAGCGGTGCGGGCAGGCTCACTTCCATCCATCCCTGCTCGAAGAACAGGGTGTAGGTCTCTACCCAGTGGTCGCGGGTGGTATAGGGAGCCATCTCCAGCACGAGGGGTAGGCCGCTGTCACTTACCCCGGTGAAGGTCACCCCGGCCGGGTCGGCGTAGGCCACCCGGTAGTCCTCGCCCAGCAGGTAGCGGGTGAGGTTGACCTGGTGGATGTAGTAGTTGATGAAGGCGTTGTAGCGGTCGGCGGTGGCCTTGTCCATCCAGGCGGGGAAGGGCTCCCAGGACTGGCCTTCATACGAGGCGCCGGGCTCATCGCTGCCGATGGGGCCCTCAATCTCCAACTGCCAGGGGCCCGGGGGCATGGTCACCCGCAGGTAGCGGGGGCGGCCGCATTCGCCGCTCTGGCGCCAGCGGGCTGCCAGGTCACGCACGTACCGGCTGCCCAGATCACAGCGCTTCATGTAGCCGACCTGGTAGACCACCCCCTGCTGGTCGGCCAGTCTGGTCATGGCCCGCGCCGTCTCCACTCCGATGCAGATGGGCTTCTCGGTAATCAGGTGCTTGCCCGCGCGGAGTACGTCGGGCACCACTGCGTGGTGCAGCCCGTAGGCCATGATCGCCACCACCGCGTCTACCTGCGCCGATTCCAACAGCGCCCGGTGGTCGGGGTACACCTGGGCGATGCCGTAGCGCGCCGCCACCCGCTCGGCCAACTGCTTGCGGCCCTCGGCCACGGCTACCAACTCCACCTCGGGGAGCCCCACGTAGTTGGCGATATGCGCCAACTGGCCCATGTAGCCCGCGCCCACGAACCCCAGTCGCAACTTGCCCATCGTGCCTCCTAAACCTTCGCCAGCACCTCGTCCAGGGTGCGCTTGGCTTCCCGGACGATGTTCTCATGCGTATCCGCCCAGTAGTTCCGGTTGAAGATCTCGACCGAGAGGTAGCCCTGCCAGTGCTTCCTTTTCAGTATGCGCAGGGTCTCGACCAGCGGGATGTCGCCCATGCCGCAATAGACGCGCATGCCGTCGTTGAGTTCGGCCTTGGGGCGGTCGGGGGCGTCGTTGATGTGGACGATGAGCAACTTGTCTGTGGGGATGGCGTTGATGCGCTCCAGGGAAATGTCGGACTTATAGAAGTGAAAGGTATCCATCATGATGCCCACGTTGGCCATACGGCTGGCCTCTGCCACTGCCAGGGCGTCCTCCGGGCCGCCCATGAAGGCAAGGCCGCCGATGGGCTCCAGAGCGATCGCCACCCCGGAGCGGGCGGCAATCTCCGCATACTCGGCCGCGGCCTTGGCGGAGATCGCGACGGCCTCATCCCGCTCCATGCCGGCGGGCGGTGCGTCGCCCATGAAGCATAACATGGTGGGGGCGCCCAGTTGCGCCGCCACCGGGCACCAGCGCTCGAGCGCGGCCCTGGTGCCAGCCCGATCGCCGAAGGCCACAAAGGGGAAGGCCATCAGGGCTGCCACCTGCACGTGGCTGGCCTCCAGCGCCGCACGGAGGCCGTCCACGGTGCCGCCGGCCAGGTATTCCTCCAGCCGGCCGGTGTCTATCTCCACGCCCTGGAAGCCGTACTTGCCCAAGTACTCGACAGTGTCACGCAGGGGGTAGGTGCCCGAAGTGGCGGTGTTGAAGCAGGTGAGCATGGCAGAAACCTCCAGGGTCTCGGGTCTCGGGCTCAGGAGGGAACGGACCTCCGGAGCAGGGGCCGGGAGTATCTTGCGGCGCGCAGGGGCAAACTCCTGCCGCCCGGGCTGCCGGGAGGAGGACATGCGTGCTTAAGGCGGCGGCAATCGTGGCGGCGGCGCTGGCCATTCTCCTCGCCGCCGGGGAAGGGATGACGATGGCACGGGCGGGCAACCTCGGGCGGCGCCTGCGGGATGACGGCTCTTACCAGAACGGCGGCTACTGGGCCACCCCCCTGCCCTGGGTGATGGAGGCGCTGGCGCGGGTGGACCCCGCGCTGGCCGCCCGCACCTTCTGTGACGCTGTGGATGACTTCAGGGCTGAGGGTGACATCAACGAGTGGGTGAATGACGGTACCCGGGGCGTGCGCGACTACAACGCCAGCGCGGCCATGCCCCTGGCGGGCGCCCGGCGGTTGCGGGCATACCTGGCGGAGCACCACAAGCATTTGCCGGCGGACCTGGAGCGGCGCCTGGCCAAGGCCGAGCAGTGGCTGGGGCCACAGGCCGACCGCATCCTGCGGGGCAGCAGCCGCGTGGGCAAAGGAGGGGTGCGCATCTTCACCCCGGATGCCAGCGGGGGCTACGGCGCCTTCTGGGTGCGCGACTGGTCATACTCGCTGGAGGGGCGCCCGGAAGCCTTCACCCCGGAGGAGATCAAGCAGGGCTACCTCTTCCTCGCGGCCGCCCAGCGCGAAGACGGCTGCATGCCCGACCGGGTGCGGGCGGACGGGGTGGGGGTCTTCTCTCCCGGCGGCGAGGACAGTCCCCTGAGCAAGCACGGCTCGGTAGACCAGTCGCCCTTCATGGTGATCGTCTGCCACCAGTGCTGGCGGCTGACCGGGGACCTGGAGCCCTTCCGCCAGACCGCGGCGCGGCTGGAGCGGGCCATGCGCTTCACCCCGCGCAACGAGCAAAACGGCCTGGTCACTATCAACGACGCCGCGCTCTTCCGGCCCTACTCCTTCATGGACACCGTGCCCCTGCAGGGCGACGAGCAGTTCTCCTCGGTGTTGTTCTTCGATGCCTGTCGCAGACTGGCCGAGATGTATGAGGCAGCGGGCCAGCCTGAGCAGGCGGCCTCCTGGCGGCAGGAGGCGGCCAGGGTGCAGGAGGGGTTGCAGTCGCTGTGGGACGAGAAGGTGGGGATGTTCAAGGCCGCCAGCGCCAAGTGGCCCCAGCCCTCGGTGTGGGGCTCGGCCTTCGCGGTGTACGCCGGCGCCGCGACCCCCCGCCAGGCGGCCCGCATAGCCCGCTGGCTCAAGGCCAACTACAGCCTGGTGATCAAGCGCGGCCAGGTTCGCCACCTGCCCAAGGGGACGTTTTGGGGGCAGGCGACGCCACAGTGGGTGGAGTAGGCGGTAGGCCGAGTGCGACAGGGGGCGGCCGTCGCTGGTGACCCGGAGGCGAGCCCACCTTGCGCGCCTCAATCCACGGTGGTACAGAACCATCCGGAGGATAGTTTGCGACCGGAGAGTGAGCCATAACGCCTGCTCGGTCGATATACCAGCATGCCCTGGGGAAGGACGTCCAGGTTGAGCACGTAACTGTCGCCGTGGCGGGAAGCGTGTGCACCAGCGGGGGATTCGGGCGGCGCGCCGCCGGGCGTATGGTATTCCCAGTTGCGAGCTGAGCCGAGGCCGGTGGGAGGGACGTACCCCCCCAGCCCTGCAGGTGGGCCAGGGATTCCGGATACCGGCCCTCATGGTCACGATAGCGCTCGATGGCCGCTACCAGCCGGGTGCCCGCCCTGGCAGCGGCAGCCATCTCGGCCCGCGAGGGCGAGGACTGCATACCCACTGCCGGCAGCATGCCCAGCAAGGCCACCCCCAGCCAAAACCAGCGGTGGTGCCACGCCCGCTTGGCTTGCACCAGGAAGCCCGCCACGATCACCACCGCCGCGGCAACACTCAGCAGGGCGAAGGGCAGAGGCACAAAACCATGCCCCGCCTCCTCCCAGTACAGTACGTCCACCCGCACCCCCCAGACCTGGCCGGCGATAGCCCAGCGGGTCAGCAGGAGGAGCGGCACCGCGGCGAGAGCGATCAGGTGGGTGCTATAGCGGGCAAGCAATCTCAAGGCCGTCCCCCCGGGCAGTACATCAGACCATATGCTACTCCGGCAGGAGATGCCTGTCACGGGGCGATTGTGCCGCGAGCGCACAAGGAGCGGGGAACGGGGCGCCCTACCAGCGGATTTTCTGCCGGCGCATGCCCACATTGAGCGCGATCCCCACCACCGCCAGATTCGTGAGCATGCTGCTGCCCCCGTAACTCAAGAACGGCAGCGGAATCCCGGTCACCGGCATCACGCCCATGGTCATGCCCATGTTCACCACCCCCTGAAAGGTGAACATGGCCGCGGCTCCTGCCGCCAGCAGTCCCCCAAAGCGGTCGGTGGCCGCCTCGGCCACCGTCAGCAGCCGCCAGACGAGCAGCAGGTACAGAGCCAGGACCGTTGCTCCCCCCACCAGCCCCAACTCCTCCCCGATCACGGTGAAGACGAAGTCGGTATGCTGCTCGGGGATGAAGCGCAATTGGCTTTGCGTGCCGTGTAGCAGGCCCTTGCCCGCCAGCCGACCTGACCCGATTGCGATCTTGGATTGGATGACATGGTACCCCGCCCCCAGCGGATCGGCCTGGGGGTCGATGAAGACGCGCAGGCGGTCCTTCTGGTAGTCCTTGATTACCCCCACGTTCCAGGCCAAGGAGAAGACCAGGACGATCCCGGCCAAGATCGTGATCAGGTGCCAGCGCTTGGCTCCGGCGACAAAGGCCATTGCCAGCCAGGTCGCGCCTAGTACCAGGGCGGTGCCCAGGTCCGGCTGCCTGAAGACCAGCAGGAACGGCGGAGCCAAGTAGGCCGCCGCGCGTGCCAACGTGCGTCCAGGCAGCCCGTCCGGCCCCGGATCGGTCGCGAAGACCCCCGCCAGCCCCACGATCATCGCGAATTTCGCAAACTCCGACGGCTGTAAGTTGAAGGGCCCCAGGGCAATCCAGCGCATCGCCCCGCCTGATTCCTGCCCACCCCGGAGCACGGCCAACAGTAGCAGGCAGGCAACCACGTAGAGCACACGCCGCCAGCGCGACAGGAAGGAGTATTCGGGGTAGAGCAGGGCCAGCAATGCCACCAGCCCCACGCCCAGCCAGGTGGCCTGCCGGATGAGCAGATAGTTGGCGGGGAGCCGCTGCAGTGCGAGGTCGGCCCGGGAGGCGCTGTAGACGGCGGCCAGGCCCAGACCTGAGAGGACCAGGACTGCCGCCAGCATCAACCAATCCAGGCGGCGCAGCAGGCGTGGTTCAAACATACCGCCTTCTTCAACCGGCCACCGCCGGCCTCCTACCGGTGCCTGCCCGTTGCCCGGGTTCGATTGACCGGCCGCTCTCCCCCCGGATAGAATGAGAGTATGACAGCCCTCCCACTGCGCGTGCTGCTTGGATTGGCCCTGCTTGCCGGGGGGGCCGGCGGGGCCTATGCCGCGGTGAGTTGCTGGGTGCTCGGCAACGGGCTGCGCGTGGTTGCCCGGGAGGACCATTCCTTCCCCGTGGTAGCCATCAACCTGGTCGTGCGCGGGGGTGCGGCGATCGAGCCGGAGAGCCAGGCGGGAATCAGCCATCTGCTCGAACACATGCTCTTCAAGGGCACGGCCAGCCGGGGCAGGGGGGAACTGCAGCGGGACATCGAGAGTATGGGCGGCGTGGTCAACGGCGGAGCCACCCGGGACTATACCCGGGTGTACGCCACGGTGGGTAGTCGTTTCCTGCCGGAGGCCCTGGAGTTGCTGGCGGACGCCGCCGCGAGCCCTGCTCTGGACGCCGTGGAGTTGGGGCGCGAGCGCCTGGTGGTGATGGACGAGGCGCGGCTCGTGCAGGACGACCCCCTGGCCATGCTCTGGGATGCTGCGTTTGGGGCCGCTTTCCGCACGCACCCCTACCGGCGGCCCATGGGAGGGACGACAGAGAGCCTGGGGAGCCTGGAGCGCGCCGACCTGGTGGCCTGGCACCGGACCACCTTTACGCCGGCGAACATGAGCCTGGTGCTGGTGGGTGACTTCGACCCCCAGCGAGCATTGCTCCTGGTAAGCGAGACCTTCGGCAAGCAGGCAGCGGGCTTGCGGCCGGTGGCCTGCCCGGCCTCCGAGCCGTTTCCGCCGGCGACAACCCTGGTGCGCCACCTGAAAGGCGACCAGGAATGGTTCATGCTGGCCTTCCCCGCCCCCGGGGCCGATACCTGGGACGAGGTGCCGGCCATGGACCTGCTCGCAGGCCTGCTGGGTACAGGCTATGCCTGCCGGCTTAGCCCCGAGTGGCAGCAGGCCCACGGCCTACATGGATTGCGGGTGCAGTATCTCACCCACCGCCGGCGCAGCCTGCTCGGTATTGCCGCCGCCTGCCCCCCTGGCCAGTGGCGGCAGGGTGCGCAGGCGATCCACGCGGAGATCTCCCGCCTGGTCCGGGAGCCGATCCCGGGCGCCGAACTGGAACGGGCAAAGGGCATCCTGGCCGGACATTTCGCCCTGGCCAATGAGTCCTTCGCAGACCAGGCCGATACCCTGGGCTTCTATGAAGCCATAGGCTCCTACACCTGGGCTGCCGAGTACACCGACAAACTCAATCGGTTGACCCCTGCCCAGATTCAGCGCTTGGCTGGCCGCTATCTGGATGCGACCCACTGCACCACGGTGGTGTGCACGCCATGACAGTGCGCGCCTGGTTGCTCTTGCTGATCCTGGCTGCGACCGCGGCCTGCCCGCTGGCAGCATTCCAGCGGGTGCGCCTGGGCAACGGGCTGACCGTACTGGTAGCCCCTGACGATGCAAACGTCGTGAGTATCCGGGCTGCGCTGCGCATCACTGCCGGCGATGAGCCTGTGGGGCAGGAGGGCGTGCGCTTTCTCACCCAGCAGTTGCTCCTGCGGGGCACCGCGGGGTGCAGCGGACGGGAACTGGCAAAGACCGCCGACGCGCTGGGAGCAGTGCTCCAGGCCGGGGTGGAGACCGATTATGTCTACCTGCAGGCCGATGCCCCGGCGGAGGCCATGCCGGCAGTACTGACCCTGGTGAGCCAGGCCCTGCTGCAACCCAGTTTTCCGGAGGCGGAGGTGGAAGCAGCGAAAGAGGCGGCACTGCGGCTGGTGCGGCCGCTGGCACCCGGGGCGGCCGCCCAGGCCGGCATGCTGGCCGGGCTCTATGGCGCACACCCCTATGCCCGGGGCGAATCGGGGGTGGGACCGGCCGTGGCGAGGCTGAGCCGAGCGGCGGTGGTTGCCTTCCACCGCCGCTGTTATGTGCCAGAACGTACGGTGGTGGCCGTCTGCGGCCGCGTGGACGTTCGGGAGGCGCTGGCGCTGGCCACCCGCCTTCTGGGAGGCTGGGCTCCGGGCAGTTCGGCTGCTGTCTGTGCCGCTGCTCCGGCGGCGCAGCCGGACACCCGTCCCCGCGTGTGCGAGTTGCCGGTCAGCGACTGCTACCTGATGCTTGGCTTCAGGGTGCCGGGTCTGGCTGACGCAGATTACCCTGCGCTGGCTGTACTGAACACCCTCCTGGGGATGGGCATGGGTTCTCGGCTGTATGCGGCCATGCGCGACCGGGAGGGGCTGGCCTACCAGGTCTATAGCCGGCAAGGGCAGTTGCTGCGGGATAACTACCTGGCTATCACCGTGGTGGTGCCCCCGGGTCGGCTGGAGGCGGCAAGGCAGGCCGTGCTGGCAGAGATCGCCCAGCTGCAGCAGAGCCCGCCCAGTGAGGCCGAGATGCTGCGCGCCCGCCGCTACACGGTGGGCACCTACCTGCTCGACCACCAGCGCAACCGGGACCTCGCCCGCTACCTGTGCTGGTACGAAGTGCTGGGACTTGGGTATACTTACGATGAGCGATTCCCTGCCCTGGTGGAGCGGGTAGGCGCGGCCGACCTGATGCGGGTAGCCCGGCAGTGTCTGCAACGCGGCAGCCTCAGCGTTGTGCTCCCCGAAGGCATGGCTCCCAAAGAAAACGCACAAAAGCCAAGACCGGCGCGACCAATTGAGCCTTGACGTGTCTAAACTGGCAGAGGGGCGGGCGCGGCCTCGCTGGTATTATTATTCTCCTCAGCGCCATGCGGCCGATTTCTTTGTGCAGGAGGTGCCGACGCGCTAATGTCATTCGAGAAGAAGCAGTTGCCCACTGAGCACCCGATGTACCTGTTCTCCAGCCCCGTGCATACCGATGGAGAAGTGGCCATCAAGGAGGAGGTGGAGGCCTACGTGATCAACGAGGTCGACCATACCGAGGCCATCCAGGTGAAGGGACGCACCCTGCCTATCTCAGCCAGCGTCGACCTGCCCGACGCGGTCTGTGAGGGCTTCACCTTCAAGCAGCGGGTGGTGCACTGCCAGCAGGAGTGCTTCCTGCTGGCCCGCTGGAAGCCCGATCGTTACATGCGGCGGGCGGCGTCCGGCACCTCACAGCGCTGGTTTGTGGACAAGCAACTCTTCCCGGACGATCCGGGAAGTTTCCTGAGCGCCCTGGCTGAGATCTCTTAGTCCCCGCGCGCCCGGCCGGCCGGACGTGGAATAAACAAGCAGCCGCTTTGTGCGGCGTCGCGAATCCACGTCTATAGTCTACCCGGGAGGCCGCAGCGCGTGCAGGAACGTCCTCTCTCCAGTCCCCCCGGCGCGCTCATGGAGTACCGGCTGGGGCTTGTGCGCCTCATTTTCACCCCTGCCGTTTGCCTGCGGGCCCTTCAGCAGCATGGGTGGGAGGGCTGGCAGTCGCTGCTCATCATCTGCCTGCTGGCCGTCTACCTGGTGATTTCACATCTGGGCAGTCGCGCCAGGCTGCGTGGGGAGCGGATCGCCTTGCTGCTGGGCATGCTGGAGGGTGCAATCGTCGCCTGCGTGTATTCCTACGACTCCAGTTTCAACGTCCTACTCTTCTTCCTCGCTGCCAGCATGGGCGCCCGTTTTCCCGTTAGCATCCAGTTTGGCGTCATCACCTTCGCCTGGGCCATTGGTGCCAGCCATGACGCTATCCTGCTCGGGCTGACCCCTCCCGTGATCGTGGACCTGATCATGGAGTGGGGTTACTACTTCATCACTGCCTTCATCGTCGGCTCCCTGGCCCAGGAGGAGCGCGCCCGCCGCCGCCAGGCGTTCCGGGCCACCGTGCTCCACCAGATAGCCCGCGCCACCGGGTCCTGCCTGGACCTGAGCCACATCCTGGCGAGCCTGCGCGTGCACACCGACGAGTTGTATGGGGCTGGCAGTTGCTCGGTCTTCCTTGCCCACGGCAACATGCTGTACCGCGACTCCGTGCCCGGTGCGTCAGGCAGCAGTGAGGGTATTCCGATGGCTGCCGCCGGCGCGGTGGGCAAGGCCTTCCGGGAGGGGGTGACTGTGTGCCTGGAGACAGTCGGGGAAGAGCCACTGTTGATGGGCGACCGGGAAGGGACACGCTACCGCGCCATGATCAGTCCGCTGGTCGGGAAAAACCGCACCATGGGTGTGATTGCAGTCACCTGCCCTGCTCAGCAGCGTCTTGACACCCAGGACCTCCAACTCCTGGAGACCATCGCCGCCCAGGCCGCGGCGGCAATCGAACTGGCCGGGCTATACCGGGAGGCGGTTGTGCGCAGCCAGTTACTGGAGTTGCTCTACGAGTTGAGCCAGGCCCTGGACGAGGTGCATAATGTCAAGGGGGTGATTGCCACCTCCGCCTCCTATGCCCTCCGCCTGGTGGAGGCCCACACCTGCCTCGGCCTGCTGCCTGACCTGGATGGCGATCATTTCTACTGCGCGGGTGGGCAGGGCGAGGCCTTCGCTGCCCACAGCGGGCTGGTGCTGCGGGTGGACCAGCGTGCGGTAAGCAAGGCCCTGGCTGCCGGCCAGCCGCTGCAGGGCAGCAATGAGGAGCTTGATCTCGAGTTGGGAGCACCCTACCACTGCTGCCTGGTGCCCCTGGTAAACGAACACCTACCGGTGGGCATGCTACTCCTGCTGCGTTCCCCGGACACCCCCTTCAGCGAGGCCGAGATGCACTCGCTGTTCACCCTGGCCCGCCAGGCGGCGGTATCGGTGCATAGCGCCCGGCTATACGAGGAGACTCAGGCCCGTGCGGTCACCGACGGCCTCACCGCGCTGTACAACCATCGCCATTTCCAGGAGCGCCTGCGGGAGGAGATGGCGCGGGCGGCCCGCTATCATCTCAACCTGGCGCTGATCATGCTGGACGTGGACGATTTCAAACGCCTGAACGACACCGAGGGACATCCCCGTGGCGACGCAGTGCTGCAGGCGGTGGCCCGCATCCTGCGCTCCTTTGCCCGGAGCACCGACCTGGTGGCCCGTTACGGGGGAGAGGAGTTTGCCATCATCGTGGTGGAGGCGGGCCGAGAGCAGGCAGTGGCGCTGGCCGAGCGCATCCGTAGTGCGGTGAAGCGCATGAGCGTGGTTGAGGAGCAGCCGCTACGCGAGCGGCTAACCGTGAGCCAGGGGGTCGCCGCGTACCCGGAGAACGGCGATACTGCGCAGGCCCTGATCGCCGCCGCTGACCAGGCGCTCAATCGAGCCAAGCAAATGGGCAAGGATACGGTAGTGTCGGCGCTACCCGAGGCCCACGCTCAGGCCTGACCTGCAAGAAGCCCCCGCTCCTCCAGTTCCCGTTCCAGCGCCTCTGGTCCAGTGAAATGTAGCGCCTGCCACCCTGCCGCCTGGGCCCCCGCTACGTTGGGCAGCATGTCGTCCACAAAGAGGTGTGCGGCCGCCGGTAGCCCTGTCTGCCTGGCTACGGCCTGATACACCGCCGGCTCGGGCTTGGCCAGGCCAATCTCACACGACATGAATACCTGGGTGAACAGCCCAAGCAGGTCCTGGTAGTGCTGCCGGATATGCCGCACGTGCGCGGGGTTGGTGTTGGAGAGGAGATAGTGTGGCACCCGGAGCCGGGGAATGAGGGCCGTCATTTCCTCCAGCGGCCAGAAGATGTGGTTCCAGGCGTGGGTAAAGTCCTCCAGGTCCATGCCCAGCCCCGCCCGGGAAACGAACCAGTGGTGGAAGTGGTCCAGGTCCAGTTGCCCCCGGTTGGCTGCGTCACCGTGCTCCTGGCTGTACTCCCGGAAGGCGGTCATGGGGTCATAGCCAGGTGGGCAGTATGGCGCCACCTGGCCCGCCCAGATCCCGAAGTCATATCCCAGGCACACCCCGCCCAGGTCCAGCACCACTGCTTCTACCGGGGGTTTGCGCACCGTCATCCCCGCCATGCTCGCTGCAGCACGGCCAGCACCTCGGCCTCACCGCATGGCGCAGGGTTGGTCTTTAGCGCCGCGCTAAGCATGGTGCCGGGCACCATCTCGGGCAGCGCCGCTTCCTCCACCCCCACCTCGGCCAGAGTCTGCGGCAATCCGAGGTCCTTGAGCAGTCGGCGCACTGCATTCGGGGCATCCCTGGGGTCGGTGTTGCCAGGCTCGAGGGCGTCCGCGATCTCGCCCATCTTTTGCGTGCAGTGAGGCAGGTTGAGTTCCATCACGTACGGCAGGAAGATGCCGCACGCCATCCCGTGCGGCACCCCGTAGCGGGCACCCACCGGGTGCACCAGCGCATGCACCGCTCCCACGTTGCAGTTAGCGAAGGCCATACCCGCGAGCATGCTGGCCATGGCCATCCCCTCTCGTGCCTCCATGTCGTGCCCATCCCGGTACGCCCGCCGCAAGAAGCGCCCCACCAGTTGCACGGCGCGCAGGGCGGTGGCGTCGGTCACCACCGTCGCCTTGCGAGAGACGTACCCCTCCAGGGCATGGGTCAGGGCATCGATGCCGGTGCGGGCGGTCACCTCGGGCGGCATTCCGACTGTCAGTTCGGGGTCAACGATTGCCACCCGGGCCACCCAGTGGGGGCTGCGCATGCCGAACTTCAGGTTGCGCTCGGGATCCTTGATCACCGCCACCTGGGTGATCTCGCTGGCCGTGCCGGAGGTGGTGGGGATGCTGACCAGGGGGAAAGCCGGTCGGTTGATAGGCTTGCCACCTGGCCCCTGGTAGTCGCGGATGTGCTCGGCACCCAAGCCGAGCAGACCGGCGATGGCTCGGGCCACATCACAGGGGCTGCCGCCACCCAGGCCCACGATGACCTCCGCCCCTACAGAGCGGGCAAGCGCCGCCCCCCGGTCCACGGTGTCGTTGCTGGGTTCCGGCTCCACCTCGGGGAAGACCGTTACCACCATTCCCGCGCTCTCCAGCAAGCCCTGCACCCGGGCCAGCAGGCCGGAGGCCTTTGCCGCCGAGCGCCCGCAGACCAGCAGTGCCCTGCTCCCGAAGCGGGCTGCCTCTTCACCGACGCGGTCCACGGCGCCGCGGCCATAGACGATCAGGGGGGGGACGCGATATTCCTCAACAGCCACCAGCAGCCTCCTTGCGACGGGGGTCGTGCCCCCGCCGGGCGAGCCTTGACGCGGGGGGGCACCTGTCCTATCATTCGTATCCGCTCCCGCGAAATCCTGTCCCCACTCATCCCGGAAGGAGACCAGTGTGCGCCTCTTCGTGGACACCGCCAATGTCGATGAGATTCGCACCGCCGCCAGTTGGGGCGTCATTGATGGCGTCACCACCAACCCCTCATTGGTTGCCCGCGAGGGCCGTGACTTCAAAGAAGTGATCATGGAGATCGCGCGCATTGTGGACGGTCCCTTGAGCGCCGAGGTAGTGTCGCTGGATTCCGAGGGCATGGTCTCCGAGGCCGAGCACCTGGCCTCCTGGCACCCCAACATCGTGGTGAAGATCCCCATGACGCCGGAGGGAGTGCGCGCTACCGCCCAACTCTCGCGCAAGGGCATCCGCACCAACGTCACGCTCTGTTTCTCCGCCAACCAGGCCCTGCTTGCGGCCAAGGCCGGGGCGACCTTCGCCTCCATCTTCCTGGGCCGGCTCGATGACGCCGGCAGCGACGGCATGGAGCCCGTGCGCCAGGCGGTGGAAATCTTCGACCACTACGCCTTTGACACCCAGATCATCGCCGCCAGCATCCGTCACCCCATGCACGTGCTGGAGGCTGCCCGCGCCGGCTGCCATGTGGCCACCGTGCCCTTTAAGGTGCTGGAGCAGTGCTTCCGCCACCCGCTCACCGACATCGGCATCGAGCGCTTCCTGGCCGATTGGCAAAAGGTCCCGCGGAAGTAATGCGACAGTTACCTATCGGCGCCAGCCGCGGTTACTCGCCAGCCGGCGTCTTGGCAACTGTCCCTGTCGGCGCTCTGCCTGATGCCTACTGCCCGTTGCCTACTCGCCGTTGGCGGTGGCTTCCACACACTCGCACAGCCGGTTGAGGGCCCAGGCAGGAGCGTAGCCGGTAAGCAGGCACAAGATCAGCAGCGCCAGGCGTATGGCTACCGGTCCACCGGACCGGTAAAGCCCGGCCCCCCGGCGGCCACGTAGCCCCGGCTCTGCCCCTTGGCCGAGGGGCTTACCCAGAAGGCATACAGGCTCCCGTCACGCAGATGAAAGCGGAAGCGCACCGGCTGCCCGACCAGTGCTGCCAGGTCCTGTGTTCCCTGCCACTGCACCCGGCACCGGGTGCTATCACCGGCAACGGGCCGGCAGTTTGCCCGGGTGAAGGGCGCGATCACCTTGCCCGCGCGATCCAGCACCTCCACCCGTAACCCTCCTCGCACCTGCGCATTCACGAAGAGGTGCTTGCCGGTGAAGGTCACCGGGCGGGTGGTGAGGGTGCCCGGGCGGTCAGCCGCATCCATCGAGGCAAAGCCGTCGCGCCGTAGCACCGCAATCCCGGTCGCGCACACCCCGGAGCCGTTCGACCCCTCGACCCCCTGCCGGCCGCTCACGTAAAACCACAGTTCATCGCCCACTACCAGGCAGCAGCCTCCGGCCGACTGCACGTTGCCCCAGTTCCAATCCCCCTTGCGCTCGGAGACCGGGATCAGCGGCTCCCGGTTGGGCCGGTACCAGTGAAAGCCGTCGCGGCTGGTGCCCAGCACCAGGTCGTTGGGCTTGGGGCGGTTGGTGTTCTGCCCGCGCCAGATGTCGAACAGGCCGATCAGCACGCTCTCGTAGGCCACGCAGTCGAGGTTGTACAACTCGCAGGGGATCTTCATCTCCGGGCGCTGCGGGTCCAGGTCGTCCGCCCCCGTCCAGGGCACGGGTTCCCCCTGCTGCCACTTGGCGCCGGCAATGAGGTCTGCATTCTCCCAGTAACGGCGCACCCGACCGGGCCCGGAAGGCGGCGGCAGGTACTCCCGCACGCTGTACACCCACTTGCCACGGAAGGGGTTGTAGAAGATGGTGGTGCGGTCGCCCATTGGGCCTGTCTGCGCCACTTGGTGCCAGTGGATGCCGTCGGGGGAACAGTAGACGTCGGGGGTCCGGGGATCCAGTTGGTAGACGAACATCTTCCAGCGGCGCCCGGGATCCGGGTCCCGGGCATCCAGCCAGACCGTGCTGGAGTCACGCCGCACGGTGTGCACCACGTTGGTGCCCGGCACCACGTCCAGCGCCGGCTTGTCCCAGTGCAGCCCATCGCGGGACGTCGCATAGCAAGTGGCGTGGACGTAGCCGCCCATGTACCACATCTTGAAGAGCCGCTCGGCCGGGTCCCACCACACCCCGTCGCTGAAGGGCATGGCACAGGGTCCCTCCTCGTTTTCCCAGGGCCGGTCGGGCACCAGGACCGGATTCTCCGGGTGCCAGGTCGCCTGGTGCCAGGTACGCGTGAGCGTGGTGCGCTGGATCAGGAAGTCGTCCACGAAGAGTTGCCGCCCCACGTCAATGGGGATGACCTCGGGCGGCGACTGCAGGTAAGGCGGCAGCGGCTCCGGTTGGCGGCTGAACTCCACCTGCGGGGGCCAGGGGTCGGGCACGGGGATACCGTTGTAGGTTTTCATCTGCTCTCCCTTCAGCGGGATGGCCAGCGCGAGCAGGAGGAGTGCGATGGCCGTGCGGATGGTCCCGAGCGTCATCACACTCCCCCTGTCAGTGGTGGCATTCCCAAGCGGAGCGGCCGCACAGAGCGCTCGGCTGCGCAGCCGAGAAGTCTCGCTATCCTCACCCTCTTCTGAAGCAGCCTATCTCAGCCCACCTCTTCCTGCCGGTGCCAGTAGATGTCCCAGCGGAAGTAGTTGGCCAGGGCTTCTTCCACGGCCGCTGCGCACTCGGTCAGGCTGATCGCCACGTGGTGTTCGTAGCCGTGCTCGCAGATCCAGCGCATCAGGTCTTGCAGCCGGGGTATCTCCACCACCCCGTAGCCGCCGAAGGTCTCCAGGGGGTCGCTTGTCACCTCGCCCTGCCCCACGTAGCCGGTCACTTGGCCGGTGAAGTCGTCAGTGGAAACCCGGCAATAGGTGAAAGGCCCGCTGCGCAGGCGGCCCTGAATGGTGCCGTAGGTATTCTCCTTGCCCACCGCGTCGGCCAGGATCTCCTGGAAACCCATCTGCGGCTTCTCCAGCAGCGCTTTGGGCCAGTTGCTGCAATGGAAAAGCACGCACTTGTCCGGGTCGTCACCATAGTTGTTGTTCCAGTCGGCCAGGGCGCTGGGCGTGCCCGAGGCAGCCTGGAGCGCCAGCATTGCGACCAGCCCGGTAACGTCCACCTCACAGGCTGCCGGGAACAGGCGGTTGGTCATCATACTCATCAGCCCGCAGGGGGCAATGCCGTAGAACTCCTCCAGGCTCGACCAGCACTGCAGGGCGATGCCGATCAGTTCCCGCTCGGCAGCCCAGCGGTCGATTGCCGTGGCGGCTTTGGCCATGCGCATGAAGCCGGTGTCGCTGATCCCTTCCCAGGGGACGTAATCCCGCACCTGGGCCAGTTTGGCCTGCACGTCGGGGTCGCCATCCTCCAGGCGCTGGATGCGGCCGTAGATATCGGAGAGGTCGAGCGTCTCCACGGTGATTCCGGCATCCTGGAGCAGTTTCTCGCTGTAGCGCACGGTGTTGAAGGCGGCTGGGCGGGGACCGATGGCGCCGATGCGGGCATTGCGCAGGGTGCGCACCACCCGGCAGGTGGCCAGGAACTGCTCCAGGTCGCTGCGAAAGGCGGGAGAATCCGGCCAGGTGCACTGGCTGGCCGTAGTGGAGAAGCGAATGCCGTACTGCACCAGGTTGTTGCACACCGAAATCTTGCCGCAGAAACTATCCCGCCGCCGGCCCATCCACATCCGCCCCGGCTCATCGGGGTAGGCCTGCACCAGCACGGGCACCTGCAGACCGGACATGCGGATGGTGTCGGCCACCGCTCGCTCGTCGCCAAAGTTTGGCAGCGACACCAGCACCCCGTCTATCCTTTCCGAGTTGGCCCGGAAGAGCGCCGCGCACTTCTTGGCGTCCTCCCAGGTCTCCACGCTGCCAAACTTGGTGTCCTTGGTGCTCAGCGCCACCGCATTCACTCCGGCGCTGTCGAGCACTGAGAGCACCTCCGCCCGCCCCTCGCTCGCCAGCACGTCAGGGAAAAACCCGCGGTTGCCGATAATCACTGCCAACGTCATCTTGCTCTGTGGCATGGAAGGCCTCCTCGTCTCTTGCTTCCGGGGAAACTGCGGCCATTCTTGGGCAAGCGGGGCGGTGTCACCTGCCGGCACCCCCCTCTCCCCCCCCGGGAGAGGGTTGGAGTGAGGGGAGACTGGCAACCCCCTCTCCCACGGGAAGAGGGTCGGGTGAGGGGAAACCGCTCGTCCTCTCTCTCCCTGGCCTGGGGCCTCTTCGATCCCCTCCCCCTGCTGGGAGAGGGCGAGGGTGAGGGGCCTTCCCTGTGGCCCCAGCGCTGCGGGTGGATAGGGTCGGGGGCTCCTACCCCTCCATCACTGCCCGCTCCGTGCAGCCTCAGCCGCCACCCTGCCCGTACTTCTCCCGGTATCTCCTGAACCCGCGCTCCACCTCCTCAGGCGGAATCTCGATGGGCTTGCCCAGGGCACGGGCCAGCCAGCCGATGCGGGCGACGTCCTCGCACATCACCGCGGCCTTGAGCGCCTTCTCGGCAGTGACCCCGATGGTGAATACCCCGTGGTTGCGCAGCAGCACCGCTGGCCCGCGCCGCAGCGTCCGCACCACTTCTTCCCCCACCTGCTCCTCTCCGATCTGGGCATAGCCGGAGCAGGGGATGGGACCGCCGAACTCATCGGCATGGGCGGTCAGGTACACCGGGATCTCCAGTCCGCACGCGGCATAGGCGGTGGCATAGGGCGAGTGGGTGTGCACGATCCCTCCCACCTCGGGGCGCTGGCGGTAGATGTACAGGTGCGAGGGGGTATCCACGGATGGCTTGAGGCTGCCCTCGACCACCTTGCCGGCGTCATCCACCACCACCATGTTCTCGGGGGTGAGCTGGTCGAAGGTGACCCCGCTGGGCTTGATGACTACCAACCCCGTGGCCGGGTCTCGTCCCGACACGTTGCCACTGGTCCAGGTGACCAGCCCCTGGCGGGACAACTCGCAATTCAACCGGCAGACCTCGGCCCGCAACTCCTCCAGCACGGCGGCACCTCCGGCGGAGGTTTCGGCGAGGCGGCCGATGTGCCCTGCCCGGCGAGGTAGCCGGGGGACGCAGCCCCGAGGCTTGCCAGATTGTTGGCTGGTTGAGCGTGAAAGCGGCTCAAACCGGGGAATGGGCTTCGTCTTGTATTACATGATGCAGGGAGAGCGTCCGGAAGCGTACAAGTGACTGTCTCACGTCGTCTTCCCCCGAGCCGTATCTGCAGCAGGACGGGGACTGCACCGGGCCGAAAGCGGGCACCACCCTGGCCCCGGGAGGGAAGCCATGCCCTCGCCGCTCAGCGTACTCGTTCTCGGCCTGCTCCTGTTGATGCTCTTCGCCGCTCCCGCCCGCGCTGCCGCTCCCCAGGTGGGGCCTGAATCCGTGACCATGACCTCAGCCTCCCATTCTCTGGTCGTCTCCCTGCGCTCGCCGTTGATGGTGCTGGGGGACCGCCGCTTTGAGCCCGTGCCCCCGGGGGCCACCACCGGCAGCCTGGCCGAGGGGCAGACGCTGACGGCTACCTATCCCCCGCTCAACGTCACCGGCGGCACGCTCGAGGTGCAGATGCTACTCACCTGGTCGGCGAATGAGGGCGTCCTGCGGAAGTGGGCTCGCTGCCGGCTCACCGCAGGTTCCCCGATCGTACTCCATGAGATCGTGCTGGAATCGCTGTCGGGTGAGGGCCTGGAGCCCATCCCACACTACACAGGGCAGAGTTACCCCGCCTTCTTCCCCGGCTTCTTCGCCGGCATCGAGTTCCCCACGTGCTCCACCCGCATGGAGAACGGGCGCCTGCTGCTGGCGCACCGGCCCGGGGTCACGCTGACCCACGGCCAGTGGTGGGAGAGCAAGCGCGCCGTCTATGCCGCCACGCCGGTGGGAGAGGAGCGGACTGCGTTTGAGCGCTACGTGCTGGGGCACCGGATGAAGCCGGGGGGGTTGCAGTTCAACTACAACTCCTGGTGGACGTCGCCGGTGCCCTACCGCGAGGGCGACATCAAGGGGCTGCTTGCCGTCTTTCGCGACAACCTGAGCAAGCCGACCGGGGTGTCGTTCGATTCCTTCTGCATTGATGCCGGCTGGTCCGATGCGCAGACGCTCTGGCAGATCAAGCCGTCGCTCTTTCCCCGGGGCTCACCGGCATCCAGCAGGCGGCGGCGCAGGCGGGCACCAACCTGGGACTGTGGATCTCACCCTGCAGTGCCTACAACTTTGCCCTCGACCCCCAGTGGGCCCAGAGCCAGGGCTATGAGACCTTCCAGCAGGGCGAGGCTCGCTACGCCTGCCTGGCGGGCAAGCGTTACCGGGAGGCTTTCCAACGGCGGCTGGTGGAGATGGTGACCCGTTACGGCTTGCGGCACATAAAGTTCGACGGCTACCTGCGCACCTGCCCGGAGACAGGCCACGGGCACCAGCCGGACGAGGAATCGGCCGACGCGATCGCCGAGGGCATGATCTCGGTCTGCGACGCCGTGCGCCAGGCCGCGCCACAGGTCTGGCTGGAGCCCACCTGTTTTGGCTGGAATCCCAGCCCCTGGTGGTTGTGGCACGTCAACTCGGTGACCGGCACCTATGGCGACGACGCCCCCTATGGCCGCGTGCCCTGCCCCGTGTACCGGGAGTCCTACACCACCGCCCGCGATTTTTTCAACCTGCAGGGCGCCGCCCGGCTGGCCGTGCCCATCGCTGCCCAGGAGGTGCTGGGCATCTGCCACCAGACTCCGGAGGATTTCACCAACGATGCCGTTATCTGCATCCTGCGTGGGCACCAGTTCCTGCCCGTGTACCTGAACCCAGCCTTCATGTCTCCCGGTCGCTGGCAGGCCCTGGCGGGGCTGATGCGCTGGGCGCGGGCGAACGAGCAGATGCTGGGGGTGACCAGGCCTCTGCTACCCATGGCCTGGCAGGGCGGCAAGGTGCCTGCCTTCACCAACGACGCCGCCATGCCCCGCGAGCCCTACGGCTATGCCCACTGGCGGGAGGGGAAGGGACTGGTATGCTTGCGCAACCCCTGGATCCTACCGGGCGTTTACCAGGTGTCCCTGCCAGCCGCCCTGGCGGTCGGCTGCAGTGCGGTGGGCATCTACCCGGAGCCGCGCCTGTATGCCAAGGACCTGGCCGCGGGCAAGGAACTGGTGGTCCACCTGGCGCCCTACGAGACCGTGGTGATTTCGATCGCGCCCGGCCAATCCCTGGCCGGCCTGCCGCCCTCGGAGCGGTTGGAGAAGGTGGCCGTCGCTGCAAGCTCTCCCGCGCCGGCGGTGCGGCGGGTCACCTTCTGCGGCGGAGGCGAAGCCTTCGGCCCCGACTGGACGGCGCTGGCCGCCGGGGAGACGGGCGCCGAATTGACATGGCAGGGCGGGGTTGAGATCCTGGCGCCCCAGGCCGAGTTGCTGGTGCTGCTGGAGGACAGCCAACCGGTGGCCGCCCCCACGGGCACCTTGCAGGTGGACGGCCAGGACGTGCCCTGGGCGACGGCGGAGAGCGCCACCGGCTGGGTGGCCAGCGGCCTGCCGCCCAAGGAGCACTGGGTATTCCTGCGGGCTCCGCTCAAGACTGGGCGCCATCAGGTGTCCATGCGCGTGCTGGCGGCAGCGCGAGGCAACCTCTCGCTGTGGCTGTGGGGGAAGAAGGCGGCGTCGGTGAAGCCCGCCCCCGGCACGTTGCCTCCCCCGGAGACAATCTCGCTCTCTGGCACGGCGGTGCTGAAGCCGACCGACCTCGCCGCCCTGCCCGCCCCCAGCGCGAGCGTCGCCATGCCGGTGGTCCGCATCCAGGGCGTGTACCTGGATACCCTGCAGACGGTGTCGTCCATCCAGGGTTACGGCAAACTGGAGCGCAACCGGAGTGTCTGGGAGAAGCCGCTGCAGATCGGCGACCAACGCTTCCTGCGTGGGCTGGGCACGCACGCCCCCGCGCGCATCGTCTACGGCCTGGGGAAGAAGTACAAGCGCTTCCAGGCTTGGGTGGGTGCCGACCACGCCACCGGCCCCACCGTCACCTTTGAGGTGCTGGTGGACGGTATCAAGCGCTTTGAGAGCGGGCTCATGCGCCGGGAAGACGCGGCCAGGCGGGTGGATATTGACGTCACGGGTGCCAGCCGCCTGGAACTGGTGGTGGGTGACGGAGGCAACGGCCTGGCATCCGACCACGCGGACTGGGCAGATGCCATCCTGCTGAAGTGAGAGAAACAGTCGGAAGGCAGCAGGGCCCGGCCCCCCTGCAGGGGGCCGGGCCCGCCTTTCGGCGGGCCCGGGGTTCTCGCTACTTCACCTTGCCGTTAGCCTTGCCCTTGGGCTTGAGGGGCGGGAGCGGTTCCTTTTCCTTGTCTTGGTCGGTGCCCAGGATCTGCTCGCCGAGTTTGATCTTGGCGGCCTCGTTCAGGGGGACCTCCCGAATCACCCGGGGGGCGGGCCGGCGCTTGGCCTGGCCGGGCGGCAGGTAGGGATTGCCGTGCGCACCCCAACCGGTCTTGCGACCCCGGTCCCAGCCTGGCGGGCGAGCGTAGCGGGGCTCGTCGCCCACGAAGACCGGGTAGTACTCATGATACCGGTAGCGGTCACGGTACTTGTTGTGCTCCATCTCCCGGGCGACCACGGTGTCAATCACCGCGGTGCAGCCCACGCCCGCCACCCTTTTCATTTGCAGCGGGTTGAGCGAGGTGGTGGGCACCAGCGCCCGCACTCGCAGCCGCCCGGCATCGAAAAGGTCCTCGTACTGCCAGACCGCCTTCACCTTGCGCACGGCCCACGATGGCCCGGCCACCTGCATGGCGCCGATATAGGCCTTCTCGCCGAAACTCAGGTAAGGCACTACCTTGGTTTCGCCCAGGGGAGTGCCGCCGTTGGTGCCGGCGACCTTGTCAATGAAGGAGTTGATCTGGGTGCCGAACTGGTTGACCGCCAGCCCGATGCCGGCGGCGATGAGCACCGTGCCCGCATCCAGCGAGCGCGTGCTGGGCGCGGTGTAGGCGTTGCGGGAAAGCCCCACGTCCACCAGCGCGGTGACCCCCAGGCCGGCAATGCGCTTGAACTGGGTGGGGTTGCTTGATTCGGTGGGGATGAGCAACTTGATCCGGTAGCGGCCGTGGTCAAACTCGGTCTCTACCTGGGCCACGGCATGTGCCTTGTCCACCAGGGTTTTGGCACCGGCCACCTGAATAGCGCCAATGTAACCCTTGCGTCCCACACTCAGCGCCGGCACCACCTTGGTTGCGGTACCCACGGGCATGCGCCGGTTCTGCATGGCGCTGTTGATGAACTTGTCGGCAGGCTCGGCGGTGGCCTTGACCACGGCACCCACCCCCACGGTGGTAAGCACCGCCCGCGCGATATCCCCGGCCCAGGCGGTGCCGGCCGCCAGCAGTCCAAAGATGAGCACGGCGGTTGCAATCAGCCTCTGCATGCGCTTCCCTTCCGGGCGGACACGGGAACGGCCGCCCTATGCGAGATCGGGCAACCGAGCACTGCCGGGCCGTGCCAGGTGGGCACTCGCCCGGCAACGGCTCTGTTCTCTTATACCGCCTTTTTCGTCTTGCGGTTCCCCTTGAGTTTGAATTGGGGCAGTAGCGGGGCCTGCACCCGGAACAACTCATCCACCATCTGCTTGATCTCAGCCAGGGAGAGCACGGAGGCGGCCACGGGGTCCAGGCAACAGGCCTGGTAGGCAGCGGTATAGTCGCCCTTGACTGCGGCCTCCACGGTCAACTCGACGATGTTGGTATGTAGTTGGTTGAGCGCTGCGCATGGGATCGGCAGGTCGCCGGAGATGATGGGGCGGAAGCCGGCCTTGTCCGCAATCACCGGCACCTCCACGCAGCAGCCGTAAGGCAGGTTGCCGATGGCCCCGGTGTTGGGCACGCTGCCGTTGAAGGTGAACTCCTCCCCGAACAGCAGGCCGCGGATGATACTGGAGGCGTACTCGTGCGAGCGGCCGAGTTTGATCTCCACCCGGCCTTCGGCCCAGTCCTCCATGTCCTTCTGCCAGCGGGCGTTGGCCTCGCGATTCTCATACTCGTTGAGCACCATGCGGTGCACGCCCGGATTCCAGCCGGTGCCGTGAGTGCAATACTTCTCCACCAGGTCCGGGCGCTTGCGGAACCACCAGCAGTACTCGGAGTTGTGGCCGCTGGATTCGGTCACGTAGGCGCCGAGCGCCAGGAAGAGTTCATTGCGCACGATCTCCTGCTGGTAAATTTTCTTGTCGCGCAGGATGGCTCGGCGTAGCAGGGGATACGCATCCTTGCCCTTCCACTCAAACCGAATCGCCCAGGCTTGGTGGTTGATGCCGGCGCACACACAGACGATTTCCTCGCGGGGGGCGCCGATCCAGGCGCCGAGCATCGCGCCCAGCCCTTGCACGCTGTGACAGAGACCGACCGCGCGCACCGCAGTCTCGCGCTGGATGGCGCGGCAGAGCATGGTCATGGGGTTGGTGTAGTTCAGCAGGTAGGCGTTCGGGGCATAGCGCTCCATGTCACGAGCGATGTCGAGCATCATGGGGATGGTGCGCAGCGCCCGGAATACGGCGGCGGTGCCATAGGAGTCACCGACGTTGAAGTCCACCCCGTATTTCATGGGAATGTCGATCTCCGGCCGAAAGCCGTCGGCGCCATGGGCCAGGATGGTGGTGAGCACGATATCCGCGCCCTTGAGCCCTTGCGGCCGGTTCAGGGTGGCTTCCACTTTGGCAGGGTAGTTACCCACCTTCACGATGCGCTCGACCACCCGGCGGGCGTAGTCGAGGCGCACCGGATCCACGTCAATGAGCGAGAGGGTGCTGCCGGCCAGGTCCTCCCACGATAAGATGTCGCGCACCAGGGTGCGGGTGAAGCCGAGGCTACCGGCTCCAACAAAGGCGATCTTCGGCATGAGCGTCTCCCGGGTCAGGTTGGGGGCTACAGGGCCCCAGGAGTTGTTCTCGGCAGCGGGGAGGGCTTCCTGCCCCAGACGAGAGCAGAGTGGTGGATTGACAGGTGGGGAGGTTCTGGCATGCGTTGTCAGTGTCGTGTCGGAAGAAGAAGCAGTCTCATCCCGGAGTGGCTCGCCGCTCGAGACCGCGGTCGAGGGGAGAGGGAGAGGACTGTGGCATGTTGTGCGTTTGCTGCAAAGGGGGTGGTCTTGGGCGG
>Ga0315298_1002995_pt1 | contig 27469 bp, 28 predicted proteins | sample WHS_1_MG_FD_203077 | JGI IMG/M metagenome (GOLD analysis project Ga0315298, IMG submission 203077) | Extremophilic microbial mat communities from Washburn Hot Springs, YNP, Wyoming, USA - WHS_1_MG | ecosystem: Environmental > Aquatic > Thermal springs > Hot (42-90C) | place: USA: Wyoming... | reverse complement strand
TCTGGATTGAGTCGGGGCATCGTGAGGTGTCTCGGTCCAGCCTCCGCCGGGTGGTCTTACACTATAACAACGGGCATTGTTGACCTAAAACGATAGAGGATGTTAACTTGGAAAGTGTACTTTACATTCAACTTTCTCGAGGCAAGGGGAATCGAGCCCGGCATCAGGATCAGACGCGGCGCTTCGGGCAAGGCCCGGGGCAGTCGGGCGCGGCGACGCGCCGCAAGGGGATTTCTGGAGGATGAGAGGGGATGGAAGCGGAAAGTTGGCTATGGGAGGAGATGAGCGGTGGAGGGCACCTTCTCCAACCTGAAGCGGTTCTTCGGCGAGTACGTCACGGCGCAAAAGTTCGAAAACATGGCGAAGGAGATGGTGCTGAAGGCGTTCTGCTATAACTTGCTGATCAACCTGAGCGCGGTGAGGTGAAGCGGGGCGAAAAGGACGGCACGATAAGCCAAACGCCAAGTGTTCAACGGATTTCGCATTTATTTGTGCACCTGTGTGAATCGCGAGACTTTTAATCATTTCGGTGAAATTTTTCACCCACCTCCTCTTCTTCGGGGCGGCGCACGCATGCAGCTATCTGGGGTCAATGCCCCACTATGGTTTTGCGCTTGAGGGCCTTCAATCAACACATCGCGGTCAAAGCCGCAGCACAAATCAAAGTGCCCCTGCCCCTTTTGTTTCCCCTGTTTGTGATCGAGGGAGCATGTTATTCAACCACCTCTCATTGAATGGTTTGAGAGGTGGATCTTTTAAAGCTGAACGATTCATCATACCATCAACACAGCAGTTTTAAGAGAGATTTTCGAAATTTTGATTTTGCCGAGATTTTTAAACTGAAAGAGCCTCAACCCCATAACCGACGAAGTCAATCAGATTCCTGTAAATAGAGAAACTTGCCTGAGGGTGGAAGAGCTTGTGAAACACGTACAGCTGGGAGCTAGCTGGCGGCTCGCGCCATCGTTGTCAATCAGCGCTCTCGAACCGCCCGATGGATGCCGAGTACTCCTTCACCCAGCCAAGTATCGCAAGACAGCTTGGCCCGTGTTTAAAGTACTGTCAAAGTCCTCCAGGTTGCTGAGACACCCACACACAGATGCGGCGCCTGTACGATAACATCTTTGGGGCAGTGGTTTCCCCCAATCTAATTTTGTTCGATGAAAAGTGTTTGTAGCACTAACGAAAATTTAGATAACAATAAGTTTTTATCCCAGTAGACCCTTCGGCCTAAACCGTAAAAACAGAATTAAAATTGCCCCGAAAATTACATAGCGTAATGACGAAAAAACTAATTTATAATATTGTATAATGGGTATGGGCAAAAAGTCGAAAAGGTAGATTACGCCGAACACTAAAAGAAGAGCTCCCACGACTGCGCCTAAGGCTTTTTCCTTCCCACCCACTATTAAACATATAACAGTTGTAAAAGCAATTATCGGGGAAAATTGACTTGGATTGACCATTCCCATTAACGGGGCATACAAACTTCCAGCAATTCCCGTTATCATTGACCCAAGGATAAAAATGGTTAATCTCGTCCTAGCCACGTTTTTGCCGATGTACTCGCAAATCAGTGGATTGTCCCTTATTCCAATCATAAGCTTCCCAAATGGGGAAGTTTTTAATTTCATGCTATATACAACAAGAGCACTTAGAAGTGCTAGCAAAATTATCATGTAAATAATATCATATGCGGGCAAAAAGCTCAGGGGATTGGATATCGGATATATGCCCCGAATGCCTCCTGTTAACCACTCCTCACTAATTGTCAGTTCTCTAACTATTTCACCAAAAGCTAGTGTCACGACAAACAGGTAATCAGGTGAAAGGTGAGACAAAGGCTTCCCGATCAAAAACCCCAGGATACCACATAAGATTATTCCAACTAAAAGACCCAAAAAAAATGGATATCCCAGTTTACCCAAAATAGCCACACTGTAAGCGCCTATCGCACAAAATCCCGCGATACCGAAGTTTAACACTCCACATAGACCGAACTGCAGGTGGACCATGAGTGCCATTATTGCGTATATCATGGCAATTGAAAGAGCATAAATGATATACTCAAACATCTCTATCTACCTCCCAACAACCCCTTCGGACGAAGAGCAACGGTAAGTATTAAAACCACAAAAGCCACAATAAACCCATATTCCGTGCTTAAAAAATAAGTTATTGCGGTTTGAACTTCTATCAATATTATACCCATGATCATTGCCCCATAGACGTTTCCCAGCCCACCCGCAATCACTACAGCTATAAGGAATATGATTGTGTTCCAACCCAAGTTTGGTGACAGTGAACCGAAAGCAGCGATAAGCACGCCTGCGAACCCCCCGTATACCCCGCTCAAAAACCATACAAAGCTGTCAACCCTGCCGGCCGAAATGCCATCTATAGCACACAAACTGCGACTGTCTGCCACCGCTCTGATCTCCCTTCCAATTTTAGTGGACTTCAAAAGAAAATGTGTTCCAAACATGATCAAGATTGTGCTGATTAAAGATACCACTTGTAGATTCGTAAATGATACTTCACCTATTTGAAAGATGGTTTCAGAGGCAAATGGTATTCCCCGCGCTGCTCCGGTAAATATCGCATTAATAATATTTCTTAAAACAAACGAGAGCCCAACCGAAGTTATTATTAATGTAATGATTGAGGCTCCTCTTTTGATAAGGCCATCAAAGAATATCCAATATAAGCCGATCGCAATGGCTCCCATAGCCAATATGCTTAAAACAAATGAAATGATGAAATCAAAGCCAGCCGATGTAAATACCAAAGTAAGATAAGCGGGTATCGTCATAAACTCGGCATAAGCGATGTTCATGACCCTGTCCAATTTGAAGATAAGCGTGAAACCGATGGCCGCTATCACCAATGGACCAGAAACCATTAAACCTTGGATCAGGGGCTCAAAAAGCACAAAATCACTTTTTTGGTTTTGTTACGTGCTTCAAAATCTATAAGTTTACCCTATTTAAGGTTTTTGCGCTTGAAAGTGGTAAGTACTCGCTCTTTGCTCATGGGCAGTTCTTTGATTCTGATTCCGATGGCATCGTAAATAGCGTTAGCGATGGCTGGTGCTACCGGCGTCATCCCAACTTCGGAACATCCCTTTGCACCAAATGGGCCGGTCGGTTCATAAGTTGGTATCAATTCAGTTATTATTTCTTCTGGCATGTCCTTCGGGGGTATCAGCTTATAGTCAACAAAGCTGTTATTCAAGACTTTGCCGGTTTCTTTATCAAAAATTATGCCCTCAGTAAGGGCATATCCCATTCCCATGTGGATCGAACCTTCCATTTGTCCCTCCACCTGCAGTGGGTTTATCGCCACGCCCACATCTTGACAAGCGACAAATTTCAAAACTTCTACGGACCCGGTTTGAATGTCAACAGAAAGTTCTACAAAATGAGCCAGATAGGTGGGGCAATTGGTTATCATTTTGTAAACGCCTTTGCCAATAATCCACGGTTCTTCAGAATTTAGTTTCATCCAGTTGATAATTTCCGGCACGCTAACGCTCTTTGAAGGATCGCTTTTTAGGAATACTTTTTTATCTTTGCATTCAAGTTCTTCCTTATCGACTTTCAAAATTTTCGCAGCTTCGGTAAGCAGCTTGTTTTTAGCGTCAATGGCTGCTAGCCTGACAGCATTTCCGGCAATATGTGTGGTTTTAGAGCTGTAAGATCCGGCATCCCAAGGTGTTACTGCAGTATCCGCTGCAATAATTGAAACATCGCTCAGGCTTAACCCTAAGATCTCTGCGGCAATTTGACACATGACAGTGTCTGAACCCTGCCCGATATCAGAGGCCCCAACCATTAGGTTTATTGTCCCATCCGGGTTTATATTTACTACAGCCCCGACGTATTCCTGAGCGTAGGGTGCTACGGAGGTCCAGTGAGCTGCGATTGCCATTCCGTAGCCACGTCTTTTTGTGTTACTTATAATTTTCGGTTTTCTTCTTTGCCACCCGATCAATTCAGCACCTTTTTTAATACAGTCCGCTATGCCCACACTTTCAAAGATTCCTTTAGTTAGTGGGTTAGGATCTCCAACCCGGACAACGTTTTTTAGCCTTATTTCAATTGGATCGATTCCCAGTTTCTCGGCGGCCATATCGAGCATCTGCTCAATCGCAAATCCTTGTTGCGGATTTCCATATCCTCTAAAAGCACCGGCAGGCACAACGTTGGTGTACACACAGTAACCATCGAATCTGTAGTTGGGCAAGCGATAGAGCCCAAGCGCCCTGACTCCATTCGCTCTGGTAATTCTAGGACTTGCAGCCGAATAAGCACCGGCGTTAAAGATTGTTTCCAAATGGAGTGCAACTATGGTGCCATCTTTTTTGAATCCAATTTTGACCCTTTCTTTTCCGGAATGTCTGGTCCTAGTTGCCGAAAAAACCTCAGCTCTAGTTAACTCTATCTTTACAGGTCTGCCTGTTCGCTTTGACAACAAAGCGGCAAGCGCTTCATGGAACATCTCATCTTTACCGCCGAATCCGCCACCCACATGTGGCTTAATCACTCTAACTTTGTGTATTGGAAGGTCTAAAATTTTAGCAACGAGGTTTCGCACTTGAAACGGCACTTGAGTAGAACTCCATATCGTCAATCCTTCTGATGTGTAATGGGCGACACACGCATGAGGTTCGAGCGCACAATGGTGCTGTGGTTGTACCTTAAATTCATCCTCCAAGATTAAATCCGCTTCTTTGAATCCCTTCTCCACATCTCCTTGGTTTACCGAAATTCGAGCAACGATGTTGTTGTCTGCCCAATCATGGATCTTGGGCGCCCCGGGCTTCATTGCTTCTTCCGGATCAAAAACAGCCGGTAGTTTCTCATACTCTACCTTTATCAGCGACAAAGCCTCTTCAGCTATTTCTTCACTTTCAGCTGCAACGGCGGCAATTTCGTCTCCAACAAAACGGGCCTTGTCAGCTAGAATATAGGCATCCTCTGGCAAGGGGGGGAAATTATATCTTGTGGATGGGTTGAACTTGACCTTTGGTATGTCCTTAAAAGTCAGAATTGCCTTGACACCAGGCAATTTTTCTGCTTCCGAAGTGTCTATCCTCACAATTTTTGCATGTGGGTGAGGGCTTCGCAGAATTTTTCCATGCAGCATCCCAGGTAACTCCAGATCGACGGAGTACTTAGCCTGGCCAGTGGCTTTTGCTATAGCATCTACTCGAGGTAATTTTTTCCCAACAACGAGAAAGGCAGAATCTTTTTCCATACTAACTACCCCTTAATTTCTTTGCAGCAGCCTCAATAGCCTTAATTATCTTAACATAACCTGTGCAACGACAGATGTTCCCAGAAATAGCCTCTCTGATTTCTTCTCGAGTTGGATTTGGATTTTCATCAAGAAGAGCCTTTGCGGCCATAATCATGCCGGGGGTGCAAAAACCACACTGTATTGCCCCATGTTCAACAAAGGCTTCTTGCAGAGGATGTAGTTTGCCCTCTTTCGCTAGCCCTTCTATAGTCAGTATTTTCTTTCCATCCGCCTGCACTGCCAGCACTAGACAGGAGTGCACTGACTTTCCATCCATGATAACGGTACATGCACCACAGTCGCCCTCACCGCATCCATTCTTTGTCCCCTTAAGGCCTAGTTTTTCTCTTAAAACGTATAACAAAGTCCAATAAGGCTTGACATCAACCTCGTATTGCTCTCCGTTTACTTCAAGTTTAATCATCATTTTCTAACCGCCTCTGGCTCTTTCCCAAGCTTGTAGGGCAGCCGATCTCAGCAAAACTTTGCTGATTTCTCTCTTATATTCACCAGATCCACGTATAGATGTCGGGCGGGGTCTCAGTTCTGCTGAAACGGCTTCGGCAGCTTCGTCCAAAATTTTTTCATTTATTTTTTGATTTTCCAGAATTTCTTCAGCTTTTTTAGATCTGATCAGGGTGGGGCCTACACCGCCGCCAACAACCACGCGCACCTGTTTCATCAGTTCACCTTCCAAAGTTATCTTAACTGCCATGTTTACTAATGCCAGATCAATCGAAGTTCTCGCAAATTTAATAAATGCAGCCCCAGTATTTGGTGGAAACTGAGGCACTTGAACCTCGACAAGAAGTTCATTTTTTCTGAGCAAGGTTTGCCGATTTCCCACAAAGAATTCGCCTAGCGGTAGTATTCTCTCTTCACGTGGACCAACCACCTTTACTTTGGCATCAAGTGCCACCAAAGGCGGGGGAATATCCGCACTGCTGATAGCATTACAGATATTGCCACCAACAGTCGCGGTGTTCCTTATCGGTAGAGATCCAAAGCTTCGCGCGGCCTCCGATATAGCAAGGTATGGTCCGCCTTTAAGCAATGGAGAGATTTCTAAGTCTCTAATTGTGGTAAGGGCACCGATTCTAAGAAATTCGTCAATAGTTACATATCTTAAATTTAGACAGGAAATATCGACCAAATATTCTACTTCAGGTGGTTTGTCAACCAAAAGATCGGTCCCACCAGCAATCACCTTTGCGTTGTCATACTTATCTAAGAAACTCACCGCTTCTTCAACGCTTTTTGGTCTAAAACATTCCTTAGGTCTAAACAACTTTTGCATCAGTGAGTGGTTTTTACTGAACATATATTTATATATTTCTCAAGTTCGGATCTCTGAAATTTTGACACCAGTTACGAACTAGTCCGGAAACTTCAATTTGCCTCATTCCTGACCCCCATCCCACTTCAGCCCGACTGTGATTGGCTCTGAGAGGTAAAAATTATTTGAAAGAAAACAAAATTGCAGAAATAAATTTATAATTGTTAGAACTCATTTAAAACAGTGAAAAAATGGAAGTGTTCGAAGAAGGTTCAAGAAAAATAATTGCAAAAAATGACCCAGAAGAGCATAGAGAGTGGGTTCTTAAGAACAAACCAAGGGCACTCGTTGACAAAGTAATGGGGATTGACGAAGCTATCTCAAAATATGTAAAAGATGGCGATTACCTTGAATATGGCTTTTTCGGGACGAGAATTTCAATGGTAGCGATATATGAAATAATACGACAAAAAAAGAAAAACCTTAACGTGGGGAGGGGAGGCGTTTTTGAACTTGATCTTCTTTCTGCAGCAGGGATTGTCAAGACTGTGGAAAGAGGATACGGTGGTGGATTTGAGGTGAGAGGACTAGGACCAGCGTTCCGGAGAGCAGTTGAGTCCGGAAAGATTGATATTATTGAATGGACCAACACTGCCCACGCGTTGAGGTTACGGGCGGCGGCAATGGGAATTCCATTTATTCCAACAAGAAGTATGTTGGGCACTGATACACTAAAATACAGTGCGGCTAAAGTAGTTCGCTGCCCCTTCACAGGTAAAAAGGTATGTTTATTACCAGCATTATATCCAGACGTGGGACTGATTCATGTGCAACGATGCGATAAATATGGTAACGCTCAGATCGATGGAGCCAAAGTTATGGATATTGAAATTGCCATGGCCGCGCGGAGAGTTATCCTAACTACTGAAAAAATAGTGGATACGGAAGTGTTTCGCAAACATCCAGAAAGAACAGACATTCCCTACTTTTACGTTGATGCAGTTGTCGAAGTTCCATTTGGCTCTCACCCCTCAAACGTACCGGGCTTGTATTATATGGATGAAGAGTTTATAGCGGAGTGGTTAAGGGAGGCAAAGACTGAGGAAGGCGCTGAGAAGTTCTTGGAAAAATATATTTATGGTTATGATGATTTTGAAGAATATTTGGAAATGATTGGAGGGATTAAAAAATTAAACTATCTGATGAGGCTCGAACAATTCAGGGAAACGCTGAAAACACCATGGGCGGATGAATGATGAACAAAAAATATACTTCCGTGGAAATGATGGCTGTTGCTGCTGCGCGCGTTTTAGAAGACAACAGTTCTGTATACGTTGGAACCGGCCTTCCATTAGTTGCCTGCATTTTGGCTAAAAAAACGCATGCACCCAATTTGCTGTTGATCTTTGAAGGCGGAGCAATAGGAGGCGATGTTAAAACTCTCCCGCTTTCCGTTGGTGATTCCAGGGCTTCTTTTCGGGCACTAAAATGCGGTTCGATTCTTGACGCAGGAAGTATTGCACAGCTGGGATATGCAGACTATGGATTTGTTGGCGGGGCACAAATTGACATGTATGGGAACATAAACTCAACCTGCCTTGGACCTCATGAGAAGCCAAAGATCAATTTCCCGGGAAGTGGCGGTGGTAACGATATAGCTTCGTTGTGTTGGAAAATTGTGATAGTTACTAGACACGATAAGAGACGCTTTGTGAAAAAATTAGATTTTATGACCTCCCCAGGATATCTTGACGGACCTGGAGCTAGAGAGAGAGCAGGACTCCCAGCAGGCTCAGGACCTTATCGGGTTATCACTGATTTGGCTGTCCTCGGATTTGATGAAAAAACAAAACGCATGAAGTTGATATCTACTCATCCAGGGGTTTCTGTTGAGCAAGTTATGGAAAATACTGGTTTTGAGCTTTTAATCCCGGAAAAAGTGGCAACAACCGAGGAACCCACTGAAAAGGAACTTAAATTGTTAAGGGAAGAAATAGATCCTAACGGAATTTACATAAGGTGACGGTGCGTGCAAAAATGAGAAGAGTCGCTGTTGTTGGTGCCGGAATTACCAAATATGGCAAAAGAACTGATGCTTCTTTAAAAGAGCTAGCCTTTGAGGCTGTAAAAAAATCGTTAATGGATTGTGGGTTAGAAATTTCTGATATCGATGCCTCAGTCATTTCTGTTGCCAACCAATATTTAGCTCAACAAACTCAACCGGGCGCCATTATCAATAGCTACATTGGCATGTGTCCTAAACCGTCTTTCACTACCGTAGACGCTTGTGGCTCAGGAAGTGCAGCGATTAGGGCCGCATGGATGAGCATAGCATCAGGGCTACACGACGTTGTCCTTGTAGTCGGAGCCGAAAAGATGACCGAAATCGATACACCCCAAGCTATAGAATACATGGGGTTTGCTGGTGATCCGCTATGGGAGCTTAGACCAACTGGGATAACAGATGCTGGACTATATGCCATGTTTGCAAACGCTCACATGGAAAAATACGGAACCACCCAAGAACAACTGGCACTAGTCGCGGTAAAGAATCACAAATATGCTGCCATGAACCCGATTTCACATTTAAAGAAAGAAATCACGGTGGAAGATGTCATGAAATCCAAGATGGTTTCCTATCCTCTAAAGCTATTTGACTGCTCGCCAATATCTGACGGTGCAGCAGCATTGATCTTAGCTTGTGAGGAAAGAGCCAAGAAAATAACCGAAAAACCAGTTTATTTTCTTGGGCTTGGTGCCGCTACGGATACTGTGACAATATTCGAGCGAGAAGATCTGACGGGGTTAATGGCCACCCGGGAGGCTGCTAAACGGGCTTATGCGATGGCTGGCATCGGTCCAAGCGATATTGATGTGGCAGATGTACATGATTGCTTCACTATTGCCGAGATAATGGCGTATGAAGACTTAGGTTTTTGCAAAAAAGGAGAGGGTGGTAAGTTTATCGAGGAAAAAAGATCATACTTGGAAGGCGACAAGCCCGTGAACGTTGATGGAGGCCTCAAAGCAAAAGGTCATCCACTTGGAGCAACGGGTGTTGGTATGGTGTACGAGATAGTGAAACAACTGAGGGGAGAAGCGGGCCCAAGACAGGTGAAAGGGGCAAAAATCGGCTTAACGCATAACGTGTCTAGAGATGGTACCCACGTTTTTGTGCAAATTTTAGGGGTTGATTTTTAATGTCCCAAGATGAATATTGTTACACAACTAATACCAAAATTTCCAAATTTTTTGATTCATTAGACGCAGGTAAGATAATGGGAACTCGATGCCGCACTTGTGGGGAGCTTTATTTTCCACCGAGAGCGGAATGTCCTGTTTGCATGAAAGAAGATTTGGAGTGGGTAGAAATAAGCGGGAGAGCGGAACTGATGACATATACTGTTGTCCACGTAGCCCCAAAGAGGTGGAATAATTTTGTACCTTTTGCTGTAGCAGTAGGACAGCTTGAAGAGGGACCAAAGTTTCTGGCAGTTTTGGATGATGTTGATCATAAAAATATCAAAATTGGCATGAAACTTAAATTACTTGCAGCAAGCCGTCCTGAAGGATATCCCGAACCTCGTTTCAAATATAAATTTGTTCCCATCTGAAAAGTTTTTTGTAACCAAGACAATTTTCTAAACTTTTTTTGTAACTGTTCACCTTTTCGGAAAACTAAACCGAAAATTTCGAAGTTCTTCCAAGTTGATAAGAGGTGGGCTGGATCGAGGCGGTGGGTGATGGAAGTTCCAGCACATGCAGATAGAAATCTTGGATGCCGTCCGGAAATTGATGGACGAACACCCACAGCTCAAGCTTTTCGTGATATTCTAGTTGGTCGGAATCATTGGAGAAGCAAAAATCAAGAACTCAGAGAGCAGAATCACGAGCTAAGGAAGCAGATCCGCAGGCACGATAAGGTCCTTGGAGAAGTCATCGGTCCGGATATTGAGGAATGGGAAGAAAGTGGGACTTACATTCGGGTTAGACCGGCTCAGAAAAGTCTGAATGGAAAACGTAACAGGACAAACGAAGCGCACCATGAGGGTGTGACGAGGCAGGTGCCAGAGAAGGTCGCCATCGTCGCAAAAGTCACAACGAAGAAGTGCCCGAATGGGCACAGGCTACGTGGCCCCCTCTGGTTCGAGGAGCGTTACGTGGAAGACATCGTGCCCGCAAGGGTCGTGAGGAAGAAGTACTTAGCGGTCTACTGGGATCCCGTATACAAGCGCAAGGTACGAGCAAGGCCAAAGGATGTCCTCCCCCCCCACGAACGCTTCGGGATCAACATGATGTTGCTGGTGAGCTTCATGCGCGTGCTGGGGATAACCACGAAGCGCATCAGGATGCTCCTGATGGAGCTATATGGCCTAAAACTCTCAAGATCCACGATCCTGCATATGGAGGGAAGAATAGCTGAGGAGTTCGGGGGTTACTACGAGAGGCTGAAGGACGAGATCCGAAAGAGCGAGGCTGTGCACTATGATGACACGGGCTGGCACGTGAATGGGGTGAACAATTGGCTCGGCCTTCGTGAGCAAGGCTGCGGCGTGGTACACCATCAAGGACACGCGGCGCGGGACGGTGGTCGAAGAAACCCTGGGCGAGGGTTACGGCGGCTTGGCTTGCTCGGACTTCTACCCATCGTTCGACAAGCTGCCTTACAGGCAGCAGAAGTGCCTGATCCACCTGCTCAAAGACCTGCGGAAGTCTTGGAGAAGAGGCAGGCCCCTCTCGCTCCAGTTCAGGAGGTTCGAGCATAAAATACGAAGGATAGTCTAGGATGCCATGAAGGTGCACAAGACGCTCGAGGACTAGGGGCACGAGGCTCCGGAGGAAGAAGTTACTCGAAGGGAGGGTCCTCTCTATCTGCTCGAGGCGGTACGCTGATAAAGACTGCATCAGGGTGTGCAAATTACTGGAGACACTAGAAAAATCTATTCATGTTCCTCGAGGCAGGGGAGGTGCACTGGAACAACAACGCGGCGGAGCGGGCGATAAGGCCGAGCGTGGTCGTCAGGAAGAACTCCTACGGGAGCAGATCGAGCAAGGGCGCATTGAACCATGCGGTTCTCATGACGGTGAATGAGACATGCAGGATGCGCGGGATGAGTTTCATGGACTTCAGGAGAAGATATCTAGAAGCTAGAGTAGATGGTTCCGGTTTGCCGGAAAGGTGAACAGTTACAAAGATTTTATCGACGAGAAAATCTCCAGACATATATTCAGGTGAGAATATAGCCCGGAGAGGACAGCAAGGTGATTAGCTGAGCAAACCACCAAAGAATGTCGATTTGTCGGTTAACTTTTGTGGGCTGGAGCTTGAAAATCCGTTTATTCTGTCATCTGGTCCACCCACCGTCAGAACGGAGTCGATCGAGAGGGCTTTCAGGGCCGGGTGGGCGGGGGCCGTCACCAAAGCTTTGGGATCCAAACCTAGACCTAACCCGCACCCACGCATCGCTGCATCCACGTATGAAGGGAGGGTCGTAGGGGGTCGAAAACATCGAGTCCGTCATTTACCCATTAGAGAAATGGGTTCCAAAGATAAGGAAGCTCAAGAAAGAGTACCCTGAAAAGATCTTGATTCCGAACCTCATGGGCGGAGCTGATCCCTCGAGTTGGCAGAAAACGATCAAGGATGCACAGGAAGCTGGCGCGGACATGATTCGCCTGAGCTGAATTAAATCGCGGTATTCATTTTTTACCATACTTTCGACGATCATCAGAACACCTGTTTTCTGAAACTCATTTCGAAAAATTCATCCCTTTACGTTGGACAATGCACCCGAAATGGTTTTGAAAAAGCATGACCACCTTATTTCAAGATCGAGATGAGTGTTTTAAAAAGAAAAGATTTTAGGGCAGTGTCGATTGGCCAAGCTGCGCTCAGATCCCTCATGAAAAGCAGAGATGGCGAAGTCCACAGCGTCTTCGAGCGAACTTTCAACATTTTAATCGGGAGAGAACTTGTCGGCGTGGGGCGCAGCGGCATCTCCCTGAGCCCAATTGATCTGGTGACCGACATACCGGCGGACAAAACCATTCCGTCCTTGGGCATCAAAAAAGGCATGCCGGTTCGAATGGATGGAAAACGCATGCTGGTTGGGGATTCCATCGTCATATCCTTAGAAGGCGTCAAACGCTGGCGACCTCCCACAAGCGTGAAAAAGCACCTTGGCGTCAAGTTGATCGCGCGCAACCTTGAACTCGCGAAGAAAAGGGCCATCGATAAGGATGGGGACAAGGGGTTCGGGCAGCTCCTACGCCACATCGATGCGATTGCCCGGGGAGAAGCGCCGGCGGTTAGTGGCCTGAACAGGGTCGCAAGGAAGGCCCTACCCCACATAATCGATCTATTGAGATCGGCGAACTCTGGCGATATGGATGGCGTGAGGGATGCTGCGAGAAGATTAATTGGTCTTGGGCCGGGGCTTACGCCGTCCGCCGACGACATGCTGACTGGATTCACGGCTACACTGTGGTGGGTCTCGAGATCCCTGAATAAGAGAAAAACCCTCGTGGATAGGATAAACGACGCGATAATTTCACAGTCCGGCGTCACGAACCTGCTGAGCCGGCAGCTGCTGCAACACGCCGCGAGGGGCGAAGTGAACCAGCGTCTGGGTGAGCTGCTCAAGGCCATTTTCACAGGGAAGGACTCCGAAATAGAACCGCTTGTCGAGAGGGTCATGAAAATCGGTGAGACCTCCGGCATCGACATGACGTTTGGCCTTCTTCTAGGAATGAAGTTGGGCTTAGAAATAACCGGCTAAAGTTCGATGTCACGCCGGTTTTTGTAGCTAGTATTTTTCAGCCATGGCCCTCAGCGCCTTCGTGAAGCACTCCATGGGGGCTCGAAGCACGCCGAAGCCAACTGTGCCGAAGCCGGGCTTCTTGTGGGCGACGCCCGTATTGATGAAGGGTAGGATGCCGGTGTCCACGACTTTCCTCAGGTCGATGCAGCGCGGTGTCCCCTCAAAGTTCATGTAAGGAATCGAGAAGCTGCCATCCTTCACCAAGCATATCTCGCCCATTTCACGCGTGTAGTCCGCTGCCACAGTCGGTGAACCGCCTACGACCTGCACGACTGCCGGTGACGCCGCGGAAGCAAAACCCCCGAACCCCGCGGTCTCCATTATCGCGCTATCGCCGATGTCTGGGTTGGCGTCCTCCTCCTTGAAGCCTGGGAAGAAGAGCGTCTTTGGAACGGGGGCCGGCGCGGTGAACCACTGCCCTGGAAGCCCGCTGACGCGGATGCCGAAGTCCGTGCCGTTCCTACAGAGGGTCGTGACGACGGTGCTGTGTTTGATGCCGTGTCCCGCGTCGAGCATGACCTTGCACGCCGCCATCGCCGGGTTCAGGAAGAACAAATTGTTTTCCCCTATGAACTTAAGAACGCTTTCGATATCGCGCTTGGAGAAGTCGGTCTCGACTATGTAAGGTGTCAGATGTCTCAACAGGATTAGAGTGGACGCGACGTTCCGGCAGTGGAGTTCGTCGCCCATCTGCAGGGACTGGGACATTATCGCCTTCAGGTCGATCGGTCCGGAAAGCTTGAGGGCGGCACCGATCACCGGGGCAAGGGTATTTTCTATCCACTTCAACCTTTTGATGACACTTTCCTCATATGCCCCGTATCGAAGCACCTTGCCAATCCCCTCGTTGAGTGTGGTGTACGCGCGATTCCCGTTCCCTTGGTTCTCAATCACCAGCACGGGCATCGAGGGAGAGATTATGCCAGCCATCGGGCCGACGGAGTCGTGGTCGTGGCAGGCCCCGAACTTTATCTTGCCGCTAGCCGCGAGTTCGTCCGCTTCCTCCTGATCCTTCGCCAGACCTTCGTATATCAGCGCACCCCACACCGCACCTTTGGTTGGACCTGACATCCTCTCCCACTCGATGGGTGGGCCAGAGTGTAAGATTGTGTACTTGGTCATCCCGGGTATCACCCTCCCCGCCGTTTTTACGCTCACGAGCATTGGTCTAGCTGCCAGAATCCTGTCGACGGCCTTTTTGTTGGCCTCGTCTATCTCGGGGCGCTCGAGCCTGTCGAGCAGGCGCGCTAATTCCGGATCCCCCCCGGCTGGAGGGCGCCAGTCCACATGGATCGCGTCTCCGCCCTGGGCAAGAATTGACTCGTAAAACGAGCGCACCCCGACATTTATTACCTTGAGCTTTTCCCCGATAAGTTTCATTTAATCCTCCTCCACACTTTACCCCTCGTCGCGATGAGGGCCGCCATCCGAGCCGCCTGCGCGTTCGACGGCATCAATACCACGCCGGCCCCCCTGAGCTTTCTCTCCTGCTCCACAAGATTCTGAGGATCACCCCGTGTGCCGCAGATGCTTGCGACCACAGACAGATACCTGCCATCCTTCTTCGCTATTTCCTTTGCCTGCCTGATGGTGGGGGCTATCTCGCCGGCTGGGTCAGGGTGCGAGCCATAGCCCAGCACGATGTCTAAGAGTATTACGGCCGTCTCTGGGTCAGACGCCTCCTTCAGGAGCCTCTCTTGCCTGAACCTGAAGTCTATCATGGGGTGCGGTCTGCCTACCGTGTAAATCCCCGTACCCATGTCCACGCAGGTGTTTTCTCTACTGGTGTGAACGTCCGCCAGCTCCAGCTTGGGGTCCAGAGGAGTGTTCGAGTAAACTCCGCCGATGAGGTCGCGCAGTATCAACATCGCCTCGTAGCAAAAAGTGCCGCCCGAGAAGAGTCCGCGGATGTACTTCTGACTGGCGGAAAGACCACGGGTCTCACGCCTGACGATCTCCTTTATCTCCGCCGGCTTTTGCGAGAATATGACTTTCTTGGGTTTCTCCCCCCTCACCAGCGCCATAGCCTTGATCGCGGCGTCCTCGAGGGTCACGGCCGGTATGGCGCCGGCACGCTTGATGTCGTCGGGCGAGCCCCCGATGAAGTCCACGACCACGGGCTTTTTCATGTTCTTGACGACCCTGAGAACCTCCTTGGCAATTTTTGGCGCAGGAGGTTTGGATATTAACACAACCACTTTCGTGTTGGGATCTTCGTCTAGGAGCTTCAGCCCCATGCGGGCGGTTATTGCCCCGACGGCTTCCTTGAGGTCGGCGCTACCGGTTCCGATGGCTTGGGAAACTCCGACCTCGTCGACGAGTGACGAAACCTGCTGCAGCCCCGTGCCGGAGGCTCCCACAATACCTATCGGGCCTCTGCGAACGACGTTGGAGAATCCTATGCCAATTCCATTGATTATCGCCGTGCCGCAGTCCGGACCCATCACGAGAAGTCCCTTCTGCTCGGCGAACTTCTTCAACCTGACCTCGTCCTCTATAGGAACACCGTCGCTGAAGATGAACACATGGTTCCCGTTGCGAAGCGCTTTCATGGCTTCGCGTGCTGCAAAAGGTCCAGGGACGGATATCAGAACCAAGTTTGCATCGGGGGCGATGGATGTGGCCGCCTTGAGAGTCTTGCAGACCATCCCGGCCTCCTCCTTCGGTTTTTCGGCGAGCATAGCGTCGAGCGCCGAGATCGCCCTTGAGGCAAGCTCCTCCGTCTCGGCATCCACGGCCACTGCGAGGTCGTTTGGACCAGCCGCCCTGATCTCCTCAGTCAGGAGGCCCGCATCCTCCAGGAACTGCTTGTTGTTGTCAGTCGCCATTATCGCCGAGGCTTTTCTCACTCCCTCTAACCTTTCGAGCTGGGATGAAATGCGCATCAGGACGACCGAATCGCGGTATTCGTTCCTACGAACTAGGCTCCTTACGACCACTCACTCACCAGCTCAAACATAACAAGAATCGCTAAAAGTAAGTTACCTGAAATACTGTCTAAATAAGCTTTAGTTTTTTTGACTTCTAATTTATCGTTTAGGGCTGCAAACAAGGGGGACGGAATAAATAAACCTGTACAATCGGAAGTTGAATGATTCCAGCCCACCCTACTCCCTTGTATACTTGGATGATTAGCTGAAAAAGTTTTTGAGCGCACAAGCCAGCTGCGGTGAAGGTCTTCACTATTCCTACCTACATGAACCGACTTCAAGCAGGCAAGAGTACTACTCAGAAATTTCGGTCTTAGTTACCCAATTAGTGGAGCCGGTCTTTTTCAGCTAGTTAGCGCTGTGTTTTTAGGCTTTATAGCCCAACAGAAAAAGGGGCACCTAATCAAGAATGTGACAAAAGTTGGTTCAGGGAACCAAATCCGGTTTTCGGAGCGACAGACACTGAAAATCGTGAAAAAAATAGTTGAGGTTTCAAAATACTGGCTGCTGATGGATGTGCTGCGATTGCTCAAGCGCTGCCTAGTAAACCGCAAGGGGAAGCCAGATGGTGGTCTATGGTATCTGTGGCCAGCACAGAGGCTCTGGTTGAAGCACATGGTTCCATCCAAGGGAAAGCGAAAAATATATCAGACGACCGTTCGAGACGTTCGAGGAAGAGGAGGGGCCTTAAATTGCTTTTTCTGAAGCGTATATAGGGGGTTACAACGTGTTTGGGTTTTTCCACGATTACTACAGCGGCATCAAGCCACAAACGGCTGCCATCGGACGGGGTGGGTTAAAAGCTTGGAGGAAGTGATTATTTGAACTCGGTGAAAACCTTTTTAAGAAGTTTTATATAAAAAAAATAGGGGTGAGGTAAATAAAAAGAATTTACATAGCAATCGTGGTTGTCGTAGTAATAGCTGTTATCGGAGCGGCCGCATTTTTAGTTTCAACGCCTCCTGCTCCTGAAAAAACTACCACGGCACCAACTACTACCACTACTCCTACTGCCACGGCACCAACTACGACCACTACTCCTACTGCCACGGCACCAACTACGACCACTACTCCTACTACCACTCCTTCTGGAGAGCCGATCAAAATTGGTTGCATCTTTAACCTTACTGGAGTAAATGCTGCGTATGGCTACACCAACAAAAAAATAGTCGGTGTACTCGAACAAAAAATAAATTCCGAAGGAGGAATAGCAGGTAGACCTGTGAAATTCTTCATCGAAGACGATGAATGCACACCATCCGTGGGGGCTGAGAAATTTAGAAAATTAGTTGACGTTTACAATGTTGACTTCGTTATTGGTCCAGTATGGTCCGCAACCGACTTGGCTTGCATACCTATCGCGAAGGAAACGAACACAGTTTACTGGCCATTTGGTTCTTCAACAGCGATAACAGGAGAATCTGGAAATCGATACGTATTCCGGATGAGTACTAGCGTGAGGGAAGAATGCAAAGCTGCGACCAGTTTTGCTATTAAGGAACTGGGGAAGAAATGGGTCACAGTGGTAGCTGACTTTGCTTTCGGTTGGTCATATGAGCAGGACTTTAAACAGTACATTGAGGAAAAGGGAGGCCAGGTGCTAGCACAGATAAGAGTCCCAACTGGTACCGCAGACTTTTTACCATACTTGGCTGGAAAGATTCCTCCAGAAACAGAGGCGATCCAAGTCACGATGCCTGGTGGAATGACGGTTCAGTGCTTGAATGGTCTCCAAGTTGTAGCACCGGGAATTCCAAAATTGGGCAGCTGTTACCTGCTAACAGGTATTGATCCGGCTCAGCTAGGCGCTGCTGGAGAAAACCTTTACATCATAACGTCTTATCCAGAGAGACTCGAGGGATTGGAAACTCCTTACAACATTCAGTTCAGACAACTTATCGGTGCAAACGCCGACGGAAAAGACGAAGCTGGAAATTGGCTTGGGCTGCCATATGGCTGGGCATGCTGGGAATCCGTCTATGCCATAAAGGAAGCGGTCGAAAAGAGCGGGTGGAAGACCAAAGCAGACAATCCCAAACTCATAAAAGTTCTAGAGGGAATCAAATTTGACGAGAGTCTTCAACACCCACAGGGCAGCAAGTACATTCGGGCGCAAGACCATCAGTGTTTCACCATCGTTTACATTGAAAAAGTTGTGAACGGGAAAACTGTGGTATTTGCCAAAGTTCCTTTGGAAGACGCCGTTTATCCGCCAATTGCTGATTATACTACGCAACCACTTAGTTGAGGGAGCATATGTTTGAAAATCTCCTTTTTCCTTTTTTTAATGGCTTAATATGGGCATTAGTAATTTCGCTGGTTGCCTTGGGGCTCTGTATCATTTTTGGAGTGATGCGAGTAGTAAACGTTGCCCATGGTGAACTATATGCCACAGGCGCCATTCTTACCTTCATTTTTTTACAAAACTATGGACTTAACTTTTGGTTGGCCATGCTTGCGGCTGTGGCAATAGTTGGGATAATATGCGCGTTGTTAGAAAAATTCATCTACCGGGCTTACGAAGGAAAAGTCAGCGCAACTTTAATATTATCGATAGGCCTCGCCCTTGTATTACAGCAGATTAATCTGATCATCTTTGGAGGTAAGGTAACGATAATGCCTGCCCCTCTACCTGGTGCGATTTCACTATTGGGAGTGGGATTTCCCGCATACAGGATACTAGCTGCCGGAATCTCGGTCGCTTATTTAATACTTATGTGGTATTTTCTTTACAAGACTTCTTTGGGACTCTCGGTGAGAGCAACGATGCAGGATAGAGATATGGCCGCTGGGCTTGGAGTAAACGTCGACAGAGTGTCAATGCTCACTTTTGGGTTGGGTGGTGTTCTCGCTGCTGCTGGCGGGGCTCTCGCTGCACCCATCGTCAGCGTACACTACCTAATGGGAGCCGATATTCTGACGATTTCTTTTATCGTAGTCATTGTCGGAGAGCTCTCCTTGAAAAAAGCAGTTATGGCTTCTTTTGTATTTGCTCCGCTAGAAAATATTCTCTCCGTATTTTTTGTACCCATTATTGCGAGAGTAATTTCGTTCATTTTGATGTGTATAATAGTTGCCGTGCGCCAAACGGGTTTGATCGCAAAAATCAGAAGAAGTGAATGACATGAAAAAGACAACGGCGTTAAAAATTGTCGTAATGGTGATTTTAGCCTTGATCATTCCGTTGTTCAAAGATGTATCCAGCGGTTTACTTTCTATAATGAGCACCGTTTTAATTTACGCCATTTATGGTATGGGGTACGATATATTGTACGGATATACAAACCAGACAAGTTACGGCCATTCGCTTTTTCTCGGTCTGGGGGCCTACGGTTTTTTGCTGTCGGTTCGAAACATGAATGCCGATTTCTTTATCGCTTTACTCATCGGAGTTGCTGTTGTAACGGTTGCTGCAATAGCGATTGGATTATTTGCAGTTCGTATGGAAGAAAGTTATTTTGTTATTACAACAATTATTCTTGTTTGGATCGGGTACTACCTGGCCATGAACATGGTAAATATAACGGGGGGCGATGACGGTCTTTCTATGACACTTCCTCCGATTTCTTTGGGATTTATCAGCTTTTCTTTATACGACCCCCTCATTGGCTATTACGTCTTTTTGTCCTTTTTTGCAGTCGTCCTCGTCGTTCTTGAAAGAATTGTTTCATCACCTCTGGGGAAAGTGTTCATCGCTGTCAGGACAAACCCAAATCGAGTTGAGTTCTTGGGTTATAATCTTTTTTACTGCAAATTTATAGCATTTGTTATATCTGCTGTCATCGCCGGTTTAGCGGGGAGCCTTTTGGCTGTTAGATTTAGATATGCATCGGCAACTTACTTTAACATAACTTATTCAGCGTTGCCAATCATTTGGACTGTTTTGGGCGGGGCCGGGACGCTTTGGGGGGCTCTCATCGGCGCCGCGATATATCTTTTGTTTGTGTATTTTGTAAGTGCATGGTGGGCCAACTATTTGATACTATTTGGTGCTCTTTTGATTACGGTGATGAAGTTTTCACCGAAAGGAATATTGGGAATAATCAAGAAAAAAATTAGTTGGGGTTAGTATGAATATCTTAGAAACAAAAAATCTTACCAAAAGGTTCGGTGGCCTTATAGCAGTAAATAAAGTAAACTTTGGTTTGAAAAAAGGAGAAAGAAGAGGCATAATTGGTCCAAACGGAGCCGGAAAAACTACTTTTTTTAACCTACTTTCAGGATACTATAGACCATCGGAGGGGAAAATATTTTTTCAAGGTGAAGATATAACTAACTTAAAGCCGTTTCAGCGCTCTAGGATCGGCATAAGCAGAACTTTTCAACTAACCAATGTCTTTTTTGATATGACGGTCTTTGAAAACGTTTGGGTCGGCGCCAATTCTAGAGCCAAACACCCGCTTAAGTTCTTTTCTAGCGCAAAAAAAGCTACTGAAATTGCTGAAAAAGCTAAGGAGATATGCGAAATGCTAGGATTGGGCGACAAGCTACATGAACTGGCAGGAAATCTTTCCGGTGGTGATCAGAGATTGCTGGAGGTTGCCATAGGCCTGAGCACAGATCCTGTTGTTCTTTTGCTTGATGAACCAACTTCAGGATTAAGTCCAAAGGAAAGCGTGGATCTGATTAAAACACTGAGCGCGCTACCGAAAGAACTTTCGATTGTCTTGATTGAACACAACATCGATGCTGTTTTTGACTTTTCCAGAACAATTACGGTATTACACGAAGGAAGCATAATCGCAGAAGGACCGCCTGAGAAAATCAGAAAAAACAAAAAAGTTAAACAAGTATATTTGGGTGAGTAGAAAATGCTTATTGTCAATGATGTGCACACTTACTACGATAAAAGTTACATTTTACAAGGCGTGTCGCTTGATGTTAAAAAAGGCGAAATTGTAACCTTGCTTGGCAGGAATGGAGCAGGAAAAACCACCCTATTGAAAACAATCATGGGGTATGTTAAGCCAAGGTCGGGAAAAATTTACTTCGGGCAAAAAGATATCACAAATTTAAAACCACACGAAATTTCAAAAATGGGAATTGGCTATGTGCCACAGGATAAGCACCTATTTCGTGATATGACTGTTTTAGAAAACTTGAAAGTAGGAATGAAAAACAGGTCGGATTTGTCGCAGCTGAAAGAAGTATTCGATCTTTTTCCGATTCTGGAAGAGCGAAAAAATCAAATCTCCAAGACGTTAAGCGGTGGCCAGCAGCAGATGCTAATTATTGCCAGAGCCCTGGTTACAAATCCTGAACTCCTCTTGGTGGATGAGATATCCACAGGATTGATGCCAATTGTCATAGCTGAGATTGGAAAAGTTTTAAAAAGATTGAACAACAAGGGCATTAGCATCCTTCTTGTTGAAGAAAAGGTGCCTTTTGCCTTTTCTCTTGCAAAGCGAGCTTATATTCTAGAAAAGGGACAAATAAAATTTAGTGGAGAAACAGAGAAGCTGAAAAGAAATCAGAAAATCCTCACAAAATACTTGGGAGTAACAGTATAGTTTTATAACAGACGACGCTGAAAATCCAGATTACAAAGGTAATAAAAATCCTGGATTTTTCATGATGTGTGGCATTAATTCTTAAAAATCCACCACTCACGGAATTTAACGCTCTGGACGCTGACCTATGACGTGGAACTAGGGCTCACAGAAGTGATTAAACACGTCAAAGAAGTTAAAGACCAACCCATCAAACTTGAGGAACTATGGTTCGATCTCGACTTCGTTTTGAAAAGGAAAGAACGGGGGAAATGGACAAAACAAGCACAAGAAGTTTTCAACCACTTGAAAACACTGAATTTCCGCTGCACTCTTTTACAAGTTTAAACCTAGCTCAGACATATTTTTTTTCATTTTTTGATATAACTCTACGGCTTCTCTACAAGGCTTCCCCGTTGCTAAGTTAAAGCAATCTTGATACTTCTTTCCTTCTGGAGCTGTTTTGATTTTATCTTCATACATCCCAAGGAGATGCTTTACCAAATCATTAGCATCGGCGCGTTTCATTCCCAACACAGAGATTGCAACTTCCGAGGCAAATTTAGGTTCCAGTGGAGTTTGGTGATCTTCCAAGGAACCATGGGCTGGAGCTACAGCTCCCAAGCCACCCCCGGAAGATACTATTGTTATTGTACCTGCCGCGGTTTCTTGATAACACATTTCTGTTAACGGACCAGAGGCTGTAAAAAATGGATGAAGATACATAGCATTCGTATTCCTGCTAATTGCCTGTACCATGAGACTGGTTATCCAAAGACTTTCTCTATCTGTCCCGCAAGATTTCTTGGCATGAAATGTCCAACCCGTATGATATGTCGTCTTCATGACGAGAGAAGCGAGGAAAAAGTACGCCGTTTGAAGAACGGCACTTCCCGCTGGTCCGGTGTAGTCACAGACTGTGCCACCATAAAGAGTACCTATTCGACCACCGTACTCTAGCAAGAAAACGATCATTTTCAGTCTTTCGTAATCCACTTTCATACCTGGGAGAGCAGCCACCAACCAACCATCCATAGGGCTGAGTCCAAAGTTAGGATAAGCAACAGCTATTCTAGACGCTGCCAGTTGGGAAGTGGAAAGTGTGTTCATAACGGGGAGCCCGGGTTTTCCAGCTCTTCTGAGAGCATCTCTAACAAGCACGGCGGCTCTTATACAACCGTATATTTCTGAGGGGTCGCCCGATCTAATTCCCATACCTTCTATTGTGCTGATGGGAGGCGTGGTTATTGAATCAATCATAGGTATAGATGCATAACCTTTCACAAGGCTCGTCATGATTTCCTCGTTTGAGACAGGCGCTCCGCACGCGCCTAGGAAAAACCATGGGGGAACACGACTTTCAGGTTTGCGGGGGTTAAAAATTTTAGCTTCTCTACCAAGCCCGAAAGTCACGCCAGAAGGTGTCGATTTCAATGCTTCCTTAATCTCCTCTTCCCCGAACTTTATAACTCTTTGAGTGTCTAAACAGTAAACACCTATGTCCAAGAAAAAATCATAAGCTGCTTTAAACACATCGTCTGCCAGCCTGTCATCTGAATTTACAACGTTGTTGGGGTCATAAGATATACCATACTGACGAACAACCTCATTTAATCTTGGCATCATGACCTTAAGATCATAGTTTTTTTGAGTGTAAACTGGTCCCGACCTCGCCCGTTCTATTATTTCCATTATGGTAGGTATCTTTATCCCTCCTTCAATATATTGTCGATCAGTGCTAAAGCTTCAACCGCATTTTTAGCATAGCCGTCAGCGCCTATTTGATTTTTCCATTCTTCAGAAGCCACGCCTCCGCCAACTATGACTTTATACCTGTCGCGCAAGCCGAGGTCCTCAAGCATTTTTATTACTTCTCTTTGTTGGTCTTTCGTTGTAGTCATAAGAGCCGAGAGGCCTATGATGTCAGCATTATTTTTTTCTGCCTCTTCTATAAATTTCATAGCAGGTACATCCCTACCCAAATCAACTACATTATACCCATTGGCAGCTAGCAAAAGTGTCACAATGTTCTTCCCTAAGTCGTGGATGTCACCTTGAACGGTTCCGATTACAATACAACCTCTCTTTTTCTCGCCCTTATATTTCTCCATTATTTTTGGTTCTAGAACCTTGAGAGCAGCTTCAATCGCTTCGGCAGCTAATAATAACTCTGGGAGATATATTTCATCTCTCTCAAACATTTGGCCTATTTTTTCAGCACCGCTACTTATTCCTTCTTCCACAGCCATCAATGGGTCAACACCGGCTTCAACAATTTTTTCCGCAGCTTTCAAGGCCTTGTGAGAATCACCATTAATTATACTCTCACTGAGTTCTTTAAAAATCTCCATTTGAGTTTTTGTCATTTTTTTCTCCTGTTATTTTAATGTATTTTTCTAAAGTATAAAACATTTTTGTAACTGTTCACTACTTCAGCAAAAAGCTGACCCCACCGCTCCAGCCCGGCATGATTGACCCCCAACAAGGCCGAAAAATTGGAAAAAAGAACGTAAGTTTCTTGAATTGTAATTAAAATCAAGCCCACGGTTACAACCACAGCGCGCATAAACAGGGTCGCTTTTCAATCATCTTGTTAATTTTTTCTTTGAGCTGCTCTTTGCAATGATTTTTCCTCTCTTAATAACGTACAGCCTGTCTGGCTGGAAACGGAAAGCTTCCTTGACACTACCAGCGTCAACGACAACGATATCTGCCGTCTTCCCCGTTTGAAGACCGTAATCTTGGCACCTCATGGCTTTTGCCCCGTTTACTGTGATCATGTCGTAGACCGTCTCCAGTTCTGAAGGGGTGCCCATCTGGGCAACATGTGCCATGATGAAGCCTACCTCTAACTGGTCCATCTTTCCAAATGGATAATATGGGTCATTGACGTCATCCTGTGCAGTAGCTACGTTGACTCCAGCTCCCAATAACTCTCTGACGCGCGTTATTCCTCGGCGTATCAGACCCACATCTTTTCTTCCGCCCAGCATGAGACTTATATGTGGGTTAGAGACGATCGTCATTCCGGCATCCTTTACCATCTGTATCACCCTAGCAGCATGTGTGTTGTCGTAAGCAGCTAATGCACCTGCATGACTTGCCGAAACCCTTCCCTGATATTCTTCTTTTATGGTCTTGTATGCAAGGTACTCGAGAGTCCTTGAGGTCGGATCATCTGTATCGTCGATCAGCATGTGAACGTCTGAGTTAAATCTCCTAGCTACTTCAAAAACAATATCCACATGTCGTTTTTGATCCGGCTCATATTCTACCCAAGGAATGCCTCCTACAACATCTGCTCCCAGCTCCATGGCTTGGTAAAGCAGCTCCTCTGTGCCCTCGTCCTTCAGTATTCCTTCTTGTGGAAAGGCTACTACTTGCAAATCCACATGGTTAGCGCGTTCTCTTTTGACTTCTAGAAGTGCCCTAACAGGTCTAAGTCCGCCGATGGTATCTACGTCTGCAAAGGCCCTGATCCTTGTCGTTCCATAGATCACGGCAAGATCGATTACAATGTTCACCCTGCGCTTTATGTCCTGAATGGTGTACTTTTTTTTATATTCCCATGTCCTTCTTATTCCTCCTTCGCACGTGTCCACGTCTCCACCGATAATATCTCCAATTAGGGCCTTGTCCGGATGAATATGAATGTTCACAAAAGCCGGGGATGTTAGTCTGCCGCCAACGTCGATTTCCACATCCCCCCTTTGCCTTATTTTATCGGATATCTCAACAATTTTTCCATTTTTCACGCCTATGTCTTTTAATTTCTCATGTTCTCTCAACTTAGCCTTTCTCAATATTAGATCCAATTGCGTCACCTCATCTGAAATGACATCAATTAATTTTTGACAAATGTACCAATAAATGTTCCTACATTTCGTTCTGCGTGATTTTAAGAGGTGGTTTTACCGATTGATTACCGTCTTAGGCTGGCGGGGTGGCAAAAACCCGGGTGAGGAACAGGATGAACTTTAAGTGTCCGGCCTGTAAATCGGACTCCTAGAAGACCGGCCGCAACAGAAGCAGCCACCAGATGTATAAATGCGGGTCATGTGGGAGTAAGTTCAACAAGAGGACGGGGGCTCCCTTCTGACACATGAAGAAGGAGGGAAAGGAGGTCCTAGTTGCTGCACTACTTTACACGAAGTATCCGCTGTCGACATATCAGGTGGTCGAGCTGCTTGAGCTCTTCGGGATCAAGGTCTCGGCATCATCCGTGGGAAGATGGACGCAGCGCTTCGGCGTCTCGCTGAAGAAAATCGCTAGGCTCTACAGGTGAAGATATCCCCTATCTAGCACGTGGATGAGAAGTTCGTGCCCCCACAAGAGGGAGCCGTCGGAGAGGTGGAAGGAGAAAAGGGTCTGGGCTTACCAGATGCCCTTCCTCGACTCCGAGGGCAACGTCGTCGCCAGCTAAATCGACCCGCAAAGCACGAAAGCAATAGAAAGGTATTGAGGCGAACAGGGGGTTGGCTTCTGGACATCGTCGTAAGCGATACAGTATCTCCGATCGGGGGAAAACGTGCTTGGCAAACGCCCGAGGCATTTCGATGATCATTTCAATGGTAAGCTGATCTCTTATGGCAGGTGCATCGCCTCGATTAGCAATAACAAAATTGAGTGTTACTTCTACAAATAGCGAAGATCCCTCCAATGTGGGGTTTGAAAAATCCGAAGCGGTAGACGCTTCTACAAAATACACCATTTCAATTTCTCTAAAAAGGAAGGTGAAGTTAATTCTTGGCTATCTCGGTCTAAAGCCGAACTCGATCCAACGAAATTATTTACATCACAAGAATTTTATGAACCAGAGCGTATAGATCAACTAGGCTCAAGAACGGACAACGGAAAACCCAAACTCATTAAATTATGCTTTATAACCGCTTCACAACTTTGGGGACCAAACTTTTGGAATACCTATCAAGAGGAATAGTCATGATTTAGGTTACATCGATCATAAAATTTTAGCGGTTTAGAAAAGCCACCACCCGACATGGAGCTGCTTCGCCATCTTTAATTTTCATGGGGAAGCAGCCGATAAACAGTCTTTTATTCAGCAATTTCTCGATTTCACCACCAATATTTTCAACGTGTATCAGACCTTTTGGAAAGAGTTTTGTATGCATTAAGTGATAGTTTTCCTCAGGAAATACTTCCAAAACTGGCTTTCCGATCTTTTTCTCGAACTCTTGCTTCAAATCCGGTCTGAGGTTCCGAATAGCTCCATTCATCGGATGATCAGCCGATCCACAGTCAACTCCAATCCACTTAAGCTTCATTTCCAAAGCCCATTGCGCAAATTCTAAGTAAGGGCCAGGATGCCTACACATATACTTTTCCTCATCCGCTGTCTTGCTTTCTATGGAGTATTTATGAAAACCCGTGTGAATAATGAGTATGTCTCCTTCTTTGACCCTCATTTTTTTTGTTATATGTTCTGGTTTTATGATATCCCATTCCCCAACCTCGTCACTGACATCAACGATCACTCCCTCGCCGCAGAGTTCTTCTAACGAAATGCTGGCAATATCGCGGCCGTTCGAAACGAAATGCAACGGTCCATCTAAGTGAGTGCTTATATGGGTCGGTGTTTCTATCATTTGTCCATTCACTCTGTTCGTGGCAAGTTTTTTAATATAATATAAT